>Ga0163110_10001285_pt1 | contig 12714 bp, 7 predicted proteins | sample CRUFie1St17metaG_FD_108703 | JGI IMG/M metagenome (GOLD analysis project Ga0163110, IMG submission 108703) | Marine microbial communities from the Costa Rica Dome - CRUD Field 142mm St17 metaG | ecosystem: Environmental > Aquatic > Marine > Oceanic > Photic zone | place: Costa Rica: the Eastern...
AATGAAACACATATTCTGCCTCTATACGTGCTTCTCTCTCCTGTGCATCTTCCAATAATGTCCGAAACAACAACTCAAAGTAAGGGATAATCTCCGTCCAATCATTCGGAGGGATAAATATGTGACGCAGCAAATCAGGCATTTCTTGCTCCAAAAAGAAGCCTTCAGGAATATATACCATATTCTTTCCCAGAATCACCTTCTGCAATCGAAAACTCTGCTGGGTAAACAAATGCTTTATATAAGGATTCTTCAATATCTCAAGCACCTCTCTATGGTAAAAACTTCGTTGCCCAGAACTATTTATCTGTAGGTTACGTACCAAAGAAGAAATACTCAACAATAGACTGAAGATATTAGTATGTTTCAATGGAAACCCCATGGTAATATTCAATCGAGCAATCTCATTAGGCAATGCATACAGCGTTGGGAATAACAGATTCTCATCTGCCAGTACAATCACATGTTCCCGCAAATCAGCCCCCTCCCAATCATATCCTCTTAACAAATTTCCTAAGTATTTAGATTGCCCAATTTGTGAAGGCACACCCGTAAAGTAAATATGCTTCTCTTTCGTTTCCATTTCATGCAGAAACAAAATACTCCCCTTATCCTTCCATTTTTTATGATACTGCCGAATAAAAATACCAGGCCCTTCCTTCCCTTCGTAATATGATGTATCCGCATCCCAATACACCAAGCCTTTCCGTTCCTCCAGCAGTTTCCCAATAATCAACTCTTCTGCCCGAGCCAAAGCGTTGAATCCCACAAAAACCGTCTGAGGAAAAGGAACCTCCAATGAATCCTCCAACAACTTCTCTTGTACATATCGATACGCCATCCCATCATAAGCCCAACCTTTGGCCTCCAACACCGAATTATAAGCATGATACACCTCATCCAATGTCTCCCATATCTTCAAAAACTTCTGCTGCAAAGGGGTGGGGCTATTCTCATCAACGGTCTCCCAAAACTCATGTATCAATGCTAACTGAGATTCCTCTAATCCAAACTCCGCTTCAACACGCTTTAAATCTCGCAGATTTGTAAACAACTGCTTCGGATTAACACAATACTTATCAATCTCATCAAAGTCTTTCAGCAATAATTCGCCCCAAGGATAAAACCGATCAAAAGGCTCTGGGTTCACTGGATCTTCGTATATCTGATATAACTCGAATATCAATGACAAAGGCTCAGGAAATTGATAAGGAGTCAATGAGTGAATAAAATCCTGAATAGACAACATCTTAGGTGCCCAAACAGTCTCCTGAAACACTTTCCCTAACATCTCCCGAAAAAACAATACCGCACGACGTGTAGGGAAGACCAAACACAACTTAGAAACGTCTCTACCAAAACGATCAGCCAAATCTTTGGCTACCAAATACAAAAAAGAATCCGTCATGAACCCATATTTAAACCATAAAGATTAGCTAATTTACAACAAAACTCATAAACGAAAATATTGACTTCTATTTGTAAATTGCAAGCATGATTATTTATAATGGTGAACTACATAATCCCGAGTACTTCCCCATACCTTTTGCCAATAGAAGTTTCAAATATGGCGATGGCCTATTTGAAACAATTCTAATAAGAAAAGGGAAAAGCGTGTTTTTAGACGAACACCTAAACAGGCTCTTTGCTGGAATGAGAATATTCCAGTTGGAGTTCAGCCCTGTAATCTTTCGGAGAATACTAGAAGGGGAAATACAACGTATCATTCGAGCCAATAACATCCAAGAAAATGGCCGAATGAGGGTGCATGTATTCCGTAACGGACAGGGAGCCTACCTTCCAACCACTAATACCCCTAACTACCTCATCGAAGCTACGACGATTCCAGATCCCTTCGCCGATCTCTATTCTGTTTCCCTCATAGGGTATCCCTCAATTCCTCTCCAACCCAGTCCTTTATCTGGCTTCAAAACAGCCAATGCCCTTCCTTTCACCCTTGCAGCCTTATACGCCCAACAAAAAAACTTCGATCGTGCCCTTCTATTCTCAAATGGATATGTATCTGAAGCACATAATGCCAATATATTCATCGTCCGAAAACAAAAAGTATACACCCCTCCTTTAGGAGCTGCCTGCATTGACGGAATCATGAGAAGATACATATTTGACCTATGCAACCAACTCCGAATCTCCTGTTCTGAGAAATGGATAAAAGAAAAAGATATCTATAAAGCTGACGAAATATTCCTTACCAATAGCATCCAAGGAATTGTCCCTGTCGATAGCTATCAAGAAAAACAACTCTGGCCAGGAAACTATACCATAACACCTTTTCTTCAAAATTGCCTTTACCAATACCTCGAATCAAGTTATGATTAAGGACGAAATGTATGTTAGGAAGGCTCTACAAGAAGATAATAACAAAATCATTTCCTTCTACAAGCTAAAAAATATAAAGAAAAAACATGTTATATATACGCTTTTTCCTTAAAAAGGAACGCACAAATAACTAATAACCAGCAACTTACGACAACATCTTAATATTGTAAGATAATCATCTAGAATCTTACAAATAGAAATTCATATTTCATCTTTTTTTCTAGCATTCCGATTCCTTTCAGGAAATAGCATGTAAGGGTTCTTTAATACATGTAAGTTTATATATAAGGTTGGTAGGGAAAAGCGTTCCAAAAGTTGTACTATTGGGACAATATTTAAAGAGTTAGAGAATATATAATCTTCCCAATTTGTTTTTGTGTTCCCTTATCTGAGTTTCCCCCCATGGGTTGTGTGCCGTGGGGGTCTTTTTTTGTCCATCAAACAAGATGACTCCCATCTTATTAAGATAATTGTCAATAGTTGAAAGCAGTCAAGCACTTGAGTAATACCAATGCTTGCTGAAATTTGGTATTATATTGAGTCCTTGTTTGTGCCAATACCCAGCTGGGAATAGCCACGGTCAACGCTGTTTGTGCCAATACCCAACTGGGTATTGCTACGGTCAACACTGTTTGTTCGAATACCCAGCTGGGAATAGGCGTGAACAGCCCCGTTTGTGCCAATTCCTCTATCCATGAAATAGTGTGCCGCTCGCATAATAACAATTACTTCAAAGGATTAGTATAACGTATTCCCAACTGGATAGTCAAAGGTCAAGCACTTGAGCTAAAATTCCCAATAAGTTATCTCCAAAATAAAAAAACGTGTAGTCCCTCCCAAGACTACACGTTATGCTGCGTATGAGAACTGTACTATAAGACTATAAACATTTGCTTGCTATTTGAATCCTTACGGATTCTCCTATGATTTAAGTTTGTGTTATCTTACTAATTTACGACTATCTTATGAGGCTTCAGATGAATATCTCCGCGCATACGCACAAAGTAAATACCCTCTGAAAGACTTATACTAATCGGTGTTTCATGTACTCCTGCTGGTAAAACCAAGAGTTGTTCATATAGAACACGACCATCCACACTGACGATTTCAAATAATGAGGTTTGTTCCTCTGATAACTCTGTTTGAACATAAAGCAATCCTCCTGCTTGAAGTAGACTAGGAAAGAACGCAACATTCAGATAGTTATCTCCCAATGTTAAATCAACTTCTATAGCTGGCGACCAAGAAACATTCCCATCAATATCTACTTCCTTCAATCTATAAACAGCAGAAGTATGAGGACTAGGCAAAATATCTTGATCAATATGCTCAAAGTGAGTAGGATGAATACCATCTCCTTGATCATTCACCTTCACAACTTCTTCCCAATCGGAGCCATCCCAAGAGCGTTCTAATACCAAATAATCAAAAGAAGACTCTGCTGAGGTAGTCCAAGCAACCTTTACATCATTACCAATTGGATTTGCATCAAATGAAAGTAATTCTATAGGTAAAGGATTGAAAAACAAATAGGAAGGATCAAGCCATGTAGTATCTGATGTACAATGAGTAGCAATAATTTCTCGGTTTTGATTACTTCCTTCAACAAATAAAGCGACATTATATGTGTGAAGCGTTAAAGGTATCATAGGCGGGGTAGGAGCCCCTTGCCGAAAGGTAATATCAATTGTTACGATACAATCCAATGCACAACTACCTTTGCCCAAAGATATCGCACGATTATTATTGAAAACGCCTACATCTAAAGGATTATCACTTGCATCTAAGCATGGATAATCAGGCTGAGCATTAGCCAATTGAATTTCCATATCCCGATGAAACACCTGTAACCAAAGAGCTTCAGAAGAATCTGTGATTAAATCCGAATGTGCGAAGGATGCGAAAATAGTATCGACATCATAATATGTTCGATTCTTTGAAACAGGTCTTGTAAATACAACCCCTCTTACATCAAGGCCTGTGGAAGGTAAATCTTTAACCAATATTCTATAAGGAACTTCAACTTTTGTCGTATTTCCAACTCGCCGAATCAAGCCTTCTTGCGCTTCAGCTCGCAATTCAATATTTCCAGTTAGCTGATCTGTCAAGAAGGAAGGCATTGATAGAGGTTCATAAAATTGTTTAATGCAATCCATATCAAGCCCATCAATTATCCCATCTCCATTACAATCCGCATGTTTCACATTGACTTTTTCATCACCAAAACTCATACTCAAGGAGTTTCCATTATCATCAACCCAATCCAATGAAGGATAGTAAATATTTGCATCAAATGAACAGAAAGGCCGAGCGTAACCACGCGTTCCATAAAAATGTCCTAAAGATGCTAAATCCATCATGTCTCTTTTTCCATCTTGATTCGTATCTCCACATCGGATAGAATCAGTCACCACAATCGCTTGAAATGGATTAATCACCAAACTAAGGCCAGGGACATTGGGATTCGTCACCGAACCACTATAGATTGAACTCTGAGAGGACGGATTCGAATCCCAATTATATACATTGCTTTCACAACCCCCAATGTAATAAGCAATATCTGGCGTGGCCCAAGGGAAGACAGGTAGAGGCTCGGTTAGGGTAACAGCACGTTGGGGAGCGTACTTAAAATTTTGTGGTAAATAAGGTAAGATCGACTCAAGTTCTTTAAAAGTGAATCGGTTATTCACAAACCAAAGTTCTTGCAAATTAGAGAACTGAGCCAAATCGGGTAAACTCTTTAAGTAGTTATTACTACAATGTAAATGAGTTAAATTAGCACATGATTCAAGGGTTGAAATCTCTCGTAATAAGTTATCATTACAATACAATTGCTCCAAATTTGAACCCTGTGCAAGAATGGGCAAATGAGTTAGTTGATTATCGTAACAAGATAAGTATTTCAATTTTGTGTTTGAGACAAGCGATGGAAGATCACGAAGATGGTTTGAATGACAGTAAAGAAAATGTAACTCATCATGATTGCTTACATCAGGAATGGTAGTCAATTGATTTCCATTACATATCAAAGAAATCAAACTGTTTCCTACCAAAGGATCGGGCAAAGAAAGTAAGTCATTATTGGCACACCAGAGATAACCCAACTTTGTACAACTAGATAATGATCCCAAGTTTGTCAACTGGTTATTATCACAAATAAGTTTATAAAGTTCAGTACAATTGTCTAAAGGTGCTAAAGCGCCACTAAGCCCTCGATTACTCACATCAATCTCAACGACTCTTCCATTATCGACGGAAATTCCACTCCAAGAAGAAACAGGAGATGTAGGAACCCAATCATTCAATAATGGACAATTCACACAATTTGTATTCAAAATGCCAACCAGATCCAAAGAGTCACCACTAGCAACCTGCCCATAGGACACGTTCATACAATATAGAAACACTATAAAATAAGGGAAGAACGAACGCAGAGGGAGGGAGTAGTAAAAAACACGCATAACCTTTTGGAATTAGGATGGTTCTCACATAGTTATCTTAATTTAAGAATTAATATGGTATAAGCTAGATCCCTAATAATATTTCTAAAAACATTTATCTCACATAAACATTCGAAATCCTAACCTATACTAAAATAAATCACCGAATATATGAGTAGAATATTAACTTGAGTGCTTGTTAAACAAATGAATATCTTACAGTATCTTGAGTATAAAAATCAAAATATTATCCATATAAGCCAAAGATAGAGAAATATAATTGTATCCTAAAAACAATCAACACAAACAAAAATAAAGACCATTAATTACTGATTATAAGCATAATACAAAATATTTTTCCATATTTATGTATCCTGTCCTTTTTTAGATAAAAATCCTATGCATCATAGTAAATTAATCAAATTGCTTGCGACTCTCTCCAGAAATGAATTAAAACGCTTCGAACAATACATAAACTCTCCTTTTTTCAATACAAGGAAACAACCCATAATACTATTCAATTACTTAAAGAAAAATTATCCCAAATGGATCAAGCTATATAAACAATGGGCTGCAACCTTCCCCGAACAAGAAGAGTTAATTCAAAAACTAAATATCCATCTTGGAAAACAAAATGTATTTCAAGCTCTATTCCCAAAAGAAAAATACAAAGATGAAAAGATGAGACGGATAATGTCTTATTGTACCAAGTTATTGGAAGGCTTCCTTCAACAACTCCAACTAGAATCCGAAGAATCAAAAACAATTCGCCAAAGGTTAAGTCTCAAACATCACCTAAAAAGAAGAGAGTTTGAAACATTTGAAGATCACCTAAAGCAAGTTAAACAACAACAAAAATCAATACATTATAAAGATTCGGAATTTTATCAACATGAGTACCTCACAGAATACCTCGCAAACTCATACAGAATTCAAAGAGGAGAAATACAAGACTCTTACAATGTTCTTTGCCAAAACCTCGATACCTTCTTCTTGCTATCTAAACTACGTCTATTTTGTGCAATGTTAACAAGGCAAAAGCAATTGAAGGTAAACTACCAATTCAATATGATGGAGGAAATTGCAAGTTATGTGGAAAGACACACATTTGAAGAAACACCTCTAATCAGAGTCTATTACTATATCATGAAAATGGAATTAGATACAGCATCACAAGAGGATATAAACACCTTAACAGTACTTCTAAACGAATATAAAACAAAAATTCCTCATAATGAGATGAGACAAGTGTATGGATTTATGATTAATTACTTGATTCGAAAATCACGAGATGAAGGCGAAAAACACTTTCATACAATCTTTGACCTCATCAAAACAATGATTAAAGAAGAATATATATATGTGAATAATGCATTAACAACACAATATTTCAGCTTATGTGTTAAGGTAGCAGCTAAAACAAAAGCATATAATTGGGCTGAGGATTTTATCTACAAACATGAGGATAAACTAACAGGAAAAGACAAAGAAGAAATCTTCACATATAATCTGCTTGAAATCCTTTTCCATAAAAAAGATTTCGACCAAATTCTAAAACGGATAGATAAGGTCAAGATGAAACACCCTAGATACCAGATATTTATCCGTATTCTAAAACTAAAAACGCTCTATGAAAACAGAAATGTAATACAACTGTTCCTATTGATTGATGCCTTAAAGAAGTTCATCAAAAATAAATCAAAAGGAAATATTGGAAGTACTGACTTAAAACTATTCCTGAATTTTGTTACGCTGACAGAGAAACTGGCCAAAAGCAAGTTTGATCAACGCCCACTATATCAACAGGTTTTACAAAGAATCTATAACAGTAACACGATAGAAAAAGAATGGCTAGTTGATAAATATCACGAATTAGCTTCAACTATTCACCCATAAGACGCTTAGCAGCTTCTACCCATACCTTATGATTTAAACGGCCAGGAAGCCACTTAATCATCTCTTCTTCCTCCTCTGTAAAGTTAGCAATCTGACGATAAGTAAAGATACCTAACTCATTCAAGCGTTTTTCAGTAGCAGGACCAATACCCTTTATTTTCTTTAAATCATCTTTTTCGTCCTCTGTAGCACGCCCCAAACGATCTAAATCTAAGCTAATCACAATCTCAGTCTCTTCCCCATCGTCTATAATACGATATTTACCCTTGTATAGAGGGTAATCCTCCTTCACTTCTTCTTTCTCTTCTGGCTCAATGGTAGGCTCTTCTTCCACCTCTTTCTCTTCTAGTAATGGTTCCATACCCAATAAACGACGAGCCTCATCTACCCAAACCTTCCGACTCAATCGACCAGGGAAATATTTAATAATATCATCCTCCTCATGTGTGAAGTTAGCAATCTGCTTGTATGTGTAAATTCCAATCTCATTCAAACGTTTCTCCGTAGCAGGCCCAATCCCTTTAATTTGACGCAAATCATCTTTATCTTCCTCCGTAGCACGGCCAATACGTTCAAAATCTAAATTAGCAATCTTCTCCTCTAGCAATTTCTCTAACTCATTCTCTTCAATATAGCCTTCTAATTCTTGATGTTCTTCTTCCCCCTTCTCTAATTCTTCAGAAACAAGTTCAGCAAAATCGTCAGGGATAGTCTCTAAAGATGTTTCAACCTTCTCTTCTACAGCTTTCTCAACAGGCTCTAATAACTCCACCTCTTCTTCCTCTTCTAGCTCTAATGTTAAGCTTTCTTCTAATAACGCTTCATCTACATCTGTTTCCTCCTCCTCTGTTGATGAGTCTCCTACTAAAGAAATAACAATCCCTTCTTCTTCTGGAGCAACTTCTTCATCTTCTGCTACCACGACAGGAAGCGCCAAAGACATCGGTTCCTCCTCCTTCCTTTCTTCTACAAGAACTTCCTCAGATGTTTCCTCCTCCACTTTACTTTTCTCTTCTTTCGGCTTGTGTTTCTCTTCCGAGAAAACCTCATCTTTCTCCATCTCAGCAGATAAGGCTTCTTGGAGTTTCGCCTTACTCCGTTCTGCAGCCAAATTCTGTAAGGCTTTCTCTATCTCTAGATTACGCGCTTGTAATTTCCGATGTTTAATCTTCAAAGCCTCATAAGCTTTTAAATCTTCATCCTTGTTCTGCAAAAGCCCCAGATACTTATCACGTGTAGGTTCCAACAAACCCACTTTAGCAACAAGCTCCTGATTCTCCGCTTGTACGCGACGAAGCTCACGAGAATTTTTCTTGTCTCTACCGCTAACCTCTGAGAAACGTCCTTTCAATGCTGCATGTTCACGTTTCAAACTATTCAGTTGATCTTGAACTGCACGACGGTCATCAATCAGCTTTTCGTACTCATCTATCTTGCGTTGCAAACGATCCTCTAAATCTGCATATTTCTTCTTTAAACGGAGTTCTTTCTGTATCCATCCTAACCAAAAACCTAAAATAGCTGCAACCAATAGCATGACTAGGATAGAAAAGGTAGCAAATAATTGAGGCGAAATGTCGAGCAATAGCATAGAAACGATTAACTTATTGGATTGTTGATTTATGGAAGATTGTCAAATATAAAGAAAAAAAGGGATTATATACAGGAAAAGGCATATACAACACTAAACAACTAATAAGGTTTGTAAACCCTAAAATCACTTATCATGCAACAAGAGCTTAATCCCACCAAACACGATTCCTCCCTCATCTAAATAATCATCTGTCAAATTATACGCATTAACTGTAATTGAATTAGCACTAACTCCCAATGCCTCCATATGACGCTTGATAGAATCAGCGCGTGCAATCCCTATATTCTTATAATCTGTAAGGTTTTCCTCTGTTGAAACATAAGCACTCACAATCTCTAACTCTACATTGCTACCTTCTGAAATAAAATCAGCAACAGCCTGTAAACTAGGTTTGGTCTGCTCTGGAATACTCGGCCCAGGATTACTATGGGCAATAACAATATTATCTTCTCCCTCATGCCATTTCTTCCCCTGATAACGGACAACAATATAATCGTCTTGTTCCTGCAAGATATCTGCAACACTCTTAGTTTCATCCCCTGCTTCACACAACCCCTTTACTTCGCAGATATAAAACCATGTTGCCCCTGTTGTCCAGAACATTACCAATAAACCAATAAATAAATAAGTAATTGTACGCATAAGGATAGAAGATTAAAGGTTAGAAGGAAAGGATATAGATAATCCTATTCTAATAAATAGGCGTAATATTTTCGTTTTCAGCCCCCAAAATCATAAATTAGTCAGCTCGAATCCAAAATACAGATTTATTACTTATTTTTCATATTGAGACCTCATTTTTGTCAAATTTACCTATATACACTTTTTCAATCATTCTACTTATTGAAAATCACTTATAATCAAACCAAATTAACCCGCGCCATTAATCTTTAGAAAAGATCAAATAAGCACTAGCCGCTTTTTAATAATCCTTCCGTTTATGCTAACATATAACATGGTTGGAATAATAGTTGGGAGACTCCTACATACAACGATATCAAATCATTATAACGCGCTCACAAGAGACAGTCAGATTCTTAATGCTCTTTTCATTTAACTCGAACATGAAGTATTTCCTAGATTTTTGTAACCCCACAACGCAACTAATTCACGTAACTGTCACAACTCACGCTAAGTCCGATGGGTATACAGAATTTCATCTCCCTAGATGGAGGCCTGGCAGGTACACAATGCAAAGCTTCGAAAAAAATATTACAGACCTCAAAGCCCAAACCCTTCAAGGGCAAACATTACCAATACAACAATCTAGCATCAATTCATGGAAAGTATATGCGCCCAAAGGAACAGAAATCTCTTTAACATACAGCTACTTTGCCAATAAGATTGATGGGGGAAGTACATACCTTGACGACCAATACATATATGTTAATGGTATCACACTTTTTCTGTATACACGAGAATCTATAGATGAACCTTGCTCCCTTACCCTCAATTTACCTCAAGGGTATCAACTTGCTTGTAGTCTACCTAAAGAAGGAAATACCCTATATGCCACGAGTTTTCACCAACTTGTAGATGCCCCATTCTTTAGTGCAAAAATCCTTCAACATCACACATTTGAAGCAAAAGGAATAAAAAACCATCTATGGTTCATGGGAGAGTGTAAACCAGACTTCTCCAAAATCGCAACCGATATTAAAAAGTATACAGAGACACAAATTAACCTCTTTGGTGAATTCCCTGTACCTGAATACCATTACTTATTTATCATGAGGCTTGACAGGTTTCGGCATGGAGTAGAACATTATGCTTCTACTGTAATCGTAATGGGGCCAGGATACCAACTAATGAATCAAGAAGAATTCTATGATTCTTTTCTAGCAATTTCATCACATGAACTCTTTCATACTTGGAATGTCAAGCAGATTAGACCAATAGAAATGCTTCCATACAAATATGATCAAGAAAACTACACCAAATTACATTATATAACAGAAGGTGTTACTACATACTATGGAGACCTGATGCTATGGAAAAGTGGTGTATGGAGTTTTGATACATGGCTAAAAAGCTTTAACAATGATTTAAAGCACTTTTTCCAAAGTACAGGCAAACAATTTATTTCACTCGAACACGCAAGCTATAATAGTTGGGTCAATGGATATGGAGAAGAAGGGGTGCCTAACAGAAAAATATCCTTCTATACCAAAGGATGTGTAGTCAGCTTTCTCCTCGACTTTAAAATAAGAGAAACAACAAGCAATAAGTATTGCCTCGACCATGTGTTACATGCTTTGTATCATCGATATGCAAAACATAACCAAGGATATACCAAACAAATATATAAATCGCTCATAGAAGAATTCAGTGGAGTCTCTCTCAATTCATTCTTTGAAGAATATATAGAAGGAAAGGCTTCCCTAATTAATATACTCAAGGAAGCAGCCAACTTCCTCGGCTTAGAACTCCACCCTATAAAAGCTCCAACACTAGCTGAAGAACACTTTGGCTTCCGTTCCGCTCAATCAACAATCAAAACCAAAGTAACACAAGTTCTAAGTAATAGCCCCGCACAAACCGCAGGCTTCTGTCAAGAAGATGAAATCATAAGTATAGAAGGAATAAAAGTAAGCAAAAACATAGAAGACTTACTCGAATACTTCGAAGACAAACAAGAACTAGAAATATTCTTCTTCCGTAAACAAAAACTTCGCAAAACGACCCTTAGAAGATCAAAAGCATATAGCCCTGGTATATACCAATACCAAGTAGTAGAAAACCCCAATGCCCAACAATTAGAAAATCGCCGTATATGGGCAACACAGTTATCCCTCCAAAAACAGATTCCAATGGTTCAAAACTGACCCCTCACCATCAAAGTACCAGAGATTCCCCCACACATCAATGAGCAAAAAAAAACGAAAGAAGCAGGCAAAAGTCTTAAGAGTAGCAACCGTCATAAGATCAATGGGTGCAAAATGCGTTGTAAAAGCAAATGACACAAATGAACAATACAATTGTGCCGTAAGAGGTAGGTTTCGTATAGAAGGAATCAAAGCAACGAGTCCTGTTGCCGTAGGCGATCAAGTCTTATTTTCCCCTCCTGAAACAGGAGAACTTGGTAGAGTACACAAAATACTCCCTCGAAAAAACTATATTCTACGTAGAGCAGCGATTCATTATCACAAACTCCATATTCTATGCGCAAACATAGACCAAGCAATCTTACTATTTACCATTGATCAACCTGTAACTTCTCCAGGGTTTGCAGATAGGTTCCTAGTGATTGCTGAAGCATACCATATCCCCACAATTGTCATTATCAATAAAGTAGACCTCCTTCATACAGAAGAACACTTCCTCCAACTAGATTACTACACCCAGTTATATGACAATATAGGATACACAGTAAAACATGTCTCGGCACTTAACCCCGACCACAAAACCAAAGTAGAAGAAATCCTTAAGGGAAAAACAACTTTC
>Ga0163110_10001289_pt1 | contig 12701 bp, 13 predicted proteins | sample CRUFie1St17metaG_FD_108703 | JGI IMG/M metagenome (GOLD analysis project Ga0163110, IMG submission 108703) | Marine microbial communities from the Costa Rica Dome - CRUD Field 142mm St17 metaG | ecosystem: Environmental > Aquatic > Marine > Oceanic > Photic zone | place: Costa Rica: the Eastern...
AAATATTCCACAATTATCGCCACTTAGACGCATTCAATAAGATTTATGAATAGATTACCAACCAACTTAAGAATACTCGCTCTCTCCAGAAATTTTATATTTTCATAAATAATCACGCATCGCTTGATAAACTACTGCAGTTGCAGCGTTTGATAAATTTAAAGATTTCACTGCTTTATTTCTTATTGGTATTGAAAAAGTTCTATCTTTAACGCTTTCTCGAAGTGACATGGGAAGGCCTTTGGACTCACAACCAAAAACTAAATATGCCTCTGGATGATAGCTCGGCTCGTAAATAGTTTTTAATCCATCTTCCTCAAAAAAATAAAGTTGCTCTTCGAGCGGCAAACGTTTGACTAGAAATTCATTCCAACTTTCATAAAGATTGATTTCCACAAATTTCCAATAGCGAGTCCCCGATCGCGCCACTGAAGGTGACTCTAGGGAAAAACCAAGTTGTCCAATTAAAATTAATTCTAAATTAAGGGCTACGCAGGTTCTGCCAATTGAACCGGTGTTAAATGGTATTTCAGGTTCAACAAGCACAACTTTCATTTTTGGCTGCATCATTTTAACTGCCACCTAATCGTTGTAAAACTAACACTTTTAGAAACAGAAAGCCTTTTTCCAATATATCTCTGGCCTAAATGTTTCCTATTTTTAAAATACTGTCATAATTTCATTTAGCGGTTTTTTCAATTTTGCAGCTTTTGGAACAGTTGCATCGGCACTTGGATTGCCGATTGGTATGATCATAATCGGTTTTTCGTTGCTCGGCCGTTCACACAAATTATTTAAAAATTTCATTGGATTCGGTGTATGTTCAAGACACACCAAACCGGCATTATGAATTGCAGCAATCAGAAATCCCATAGCTATTCCAACACTTTCGGGAACATAATAGTTTTTGCGTCTAGATCCATCAGATTTTATTCCGTGACGTTCAGCAAATACTACGATTAACCAAGGAGCTTTTGTCAGATGGGGTTTTGATATTCCAGTCCCAATAGGTTCTAAGGCAGAAATCCACTCGTCGCTTGCTCCACCCGAATAGAAATTTTGCTCCTCTTTTTCGGCAGCCTCACGTATTTTTTTTTTCATAGTTAAATTCTTAATGGCAACAAAGTGCCAGGGTTGCTGATTGGCTCCGGAGGGAGCTCTACCAGCTGCAGCTACAATATTTTCAATAATCTGCTGTGGAATTGGCCTACTGCTGAAATCCCTAACTGAGTGCCGTTTACGCATATATTCCAAAAAAATTTGGGATTTTTGAATAGCTTCATCCTCTGATAGCTGAATTCGATCTGGTAATTTTATTGGCTCGTAAGGCATTTTTGATCTCGCAATGAGTAATTTTAAAATACAAATCTGTTAAAAATATTAATTCAAATAAGCTAATTGATATTTTAAATATATGTAAATAATTAATTACTAATTAATTTTGTGCGTAAATCTTATGGCATAAAAATTGCAAAGTTCTCCTATTAATGGAGAGTAATTATGAATAAATCAGATCAAGATGAAGGGTTCATTGGTCCAATCAAACCGTTGATGAGTATGAGTTATCGTGACTATCTTCGTATGATAAATACTGGATTGGGCTTGCCCAGATTTCCGAGGCAAAAAGCTCCAGTCATTAAAAAAGACGAAGATTATTTGTTTCCGCCCACTAACTACAAACTGAATTAAAAGCTAGAACCTGATACTCAATTTCAAACTGCGGCTGGGTTCTCCTCCCAAAGAACCCAGCCTCTTTCCTCAAGCTCATTACGCTTCGGCAAATGGCGAGGACGATGCGTTGTACCGCAACTGATTTTCTTTTTAAAAACGTCAAAGTGCCGCACTATACTGTAAAATTATCTTTGAGAGATTTTTCCCCTCATAAGCGATCGTAACTGGAAAAACTTTAAGGTAGGAAATTCTTTTCTACGCTAAAAAAAGACAAATTTGTATAAGTATTCAGTATTAGAACAAGTGATTTATATTTCCATTTGCCAGTAAGGCAACACGCTACGTTAGAAAAAATTGGCATAGAATACCCTTATCCTTTAATATCTTTTGAAAATTACAAAAATTGATACAGCAGCCTATCGTGATAGACGACAATGAATTTTAGCAACCAAGGGCGCGAGACCTTTTTCGGGGATACATAACAGCTGCTGTTATTAGGGTGTTTATATTTGGAATGATAAATTCATATAATTGTATGGATGGTTTAAAAGCCAATCTCGATGACCTAGACGAGGATGAAGCCGAAAAAACTTCGGAAAAATTTAAAGCTGCGACATGGGATCTTTTTTAAAGTCGTAATCACACTTATTTTTGGCGCTATTGCAATCACTAAAATAGTGGAAATTTAGTATATTATATTTAAAAATAGGCTTTAAGCTTTCCAAGTTATCATGTGCGAAGCAGGTCAATCTCTGTGAGTACGGTGCTTTTAAGGGAGGAATATAGTGAAATCTCATTATAGAGTTGTTGTTGTCGGTGGGGGCGTTGTAGGAGCCTCAGTAATTTACCATTTAGCAAAATTTGGTTGGTCGGATGTTTGCATGCTGGAAAGATCGGTACTTACAGCTGGTTCAAGCTGGCATGCAGCTGGCGGCATACATGCTTTGAATGCTGATCCAAATATTTCTGCCCTACAGGCCTACACTATTGATTTATTGCAAGAGATCGAAGCTGAAAGTGGACAAGATATTGGTCTACATATGACCGGTGGGCTGACAATGGCTGGCACACCTGATCGATGGGAATGGTTACAATCAGCATATAGAGTATATCAATCAATAGGGATCTCCGATTGCAGACTTGTAACGCCAGATGAAGCACGCGAACTGAACCCCATTATGTCTACCGAAGGTTTACTTGGTGGTATGTGGGCTGATCGAGAGGGTTATTTAGATACGACAGGGACTGTTCATGCCTATGCCAAAGCCGCACGAAAGCGAGGCGCAGAGTATTTTGAACATACAAAAGTAGAGGCTTTGGAGCAAACTGGGGATGGCTGGCGTGTTCAAACGGATAAAGGGACAATTACTTGTGAACATGTCGTAAATGCAGGAGGATTATGGGCCAAGCAAATTGGACGGATGGCAGGAGTTGAGTTACCCGTATCCCCTTTAAAACACCATTATTTAATATCAGATACAATTGATGAACTTGAAACACTAAGTTTTGAAGTACCTATGACCGTTGATCTAGAAGGCTTTACATATTTGAGGCAGGATCAAAAGGGAGTGCTGCTGGGTATTTATGAAATAAATCATGAACACTGGGCCATGGACGGCGCACCATGGGATTACGGGATGGAGCTCTTCCAGGAGCAAACAGATAGAATAGAAAATGAATTAATACTTGGGTTTGAACGCTATCCAGCATTACAAAATGTTGGTATTAAAACCTGGGTAAATGGTGCTTTTACTTTTTCACCTGATGGTAATCCTCTTGTAGGCCCAGTCCCAGGCAAACGAGGATATTGGTGCGCTTGTGCAGTTATGGCAGGTTTTCTCCAAGGTGGAGGTGTTGGTAAGTCTCTTGCTGAATGGATGATCCACGGCGAGCCCGAAGCTGATGTTTATGGAATGGACGTCGCCAGATACGGCAAATTTGCAGAAAATAGGGAATTTATTAAACAAACTACAGGTCAGTTTTACTCCCGACGCTTTGTTATGACCTACCCAAATGAACAACTTCCAGCAGGGCGTCCATTAAAGATGTCCCCAGCACACGACGCAATGACAGAAATGGGTTGTCAATGGGGCAATAGTTGGGATCTTGAAGTACCATTATACTTTGCAACAAAAGGATTTAAGGAAAGTCCGTCACTAAAACGTTCCAATGCATTTTCTTTAGTTGGAGAGGAATGTAAAGCTGTCCGCTCAGACGTCGGTTTGCTTGATATAACCGGTTTCTCTCGATTTGAGGTTTCTGGACCTAATGCTGAGGCTTGGCTCAATAATATAATGGCCTCAAAGCTTCCAAAGCCTGGCCGAGCTGGCTTAGCCCCTATGCTTAGCGAAGAAGGTAAACTGAAGGGAGATTTAACACTATTTAATTGGGGCGACGGAACTTGGTGGATTATGGGGTCTTATTATTTACGGGCTTGGCATATGCGATGGTTCAGTGACCACCGCACTAAAGGTGTTTTCATTAAAGACCTTGGTGAAGACTGGGCTGGGTTTTCTCTTTCTGGCCCAAATTCTAAAGAAGTAATGTCTAAGATTACTGACTTTCCCATTAATGAATTAAAGTTTATGGGCTGCGCCTCTATGGATATAGGTTTGATAAGTGCTAAAGTTGGTCGGCTTTCAGTCACTGGTGAACTGGGCTACGAAATCCACTGCCGAATGGGCGATCACATAGCATTGCGCCGATTACTACTGAAAGCAGGCGCTGAATGTGGTATTAGAGAATTTGGCTTTAACGCTTTATTATCTTTAAGGTTAGAAAAAGGCTTTGGGATCTGGTCTGCGGAATTCACACAAGGTTACACTCCAGGAATGACAGGAATGGACCGTTGGATTGATTGGGAGAAAGAGCAGTTTATTGGCCAGGCTGCCGCTATTAAGGAAAGGGACGGAAATGGACCTTCCCAGAAACTTGTTATGTTAGAAATTGATGCAGACGACGCTGACGCCAGTGGGTATGAACCCGTTTGGAATAATGATAATTTAGTTGGTTTTGTAACATCGGGAGGATATGGCCATACCATAAACAAATCGCTTGCTATGGCTTTAGTAAACAACGATCTCACAAACGAAAATCAGAAACTCAAAGTCCATGTCGTTGGCGTTGAAAAAGATGCAAAAGTAATCCAAATGTCGCCCTACGACCCTGAAGGACTGGTAATGCGTGTCTGAAAATAAAGATTTTTCAAAAAATAAAATTCAAAAAGCGGACACTCTTATTGACTATCTGCTTCCAAATTAAGTCTCCAAACAGAGGCATTTAAAGCTCCAGCTATGGAAACCCAAGCCAAGTAAGGAAGAAATAGTAGGCCCGACAACCAATCGACCTGCCACAACGCCAGCGTTGTACACGCAACCGACAACCAAAGAGCAACCAGGACTATAAGTCCCAACTTAACATTTTTTAACCCAAAAAATACCGGGGACCAAAGTGTGTTAAGCGCAATTTGAAGAGACCAAAGGGCCATCGCCAAACCATTATCTGGTGAAATAGCGGCCCTAGCTCCCGCCAATGACATAAAAAAGTAAAGTGAGGTCCATGCTACTGGAAACAACCAGTTGGGAGGCGTCCAAGCTGGTTTTTTTAAATCAGAATACCAGGATCCAGGCGGAAAAAGACCGCCCGTTGCTCCAGCAGAAAAGCAGGCAAACAAAAAAATTAAAAATAACAGCCAAAACATAATCTGAAATTAAACTTTCATACAATCATATCAAGTTAAATTTATTTCGGTCTATCTCCTTTAATTGTAACCCTTCGACCTTTTCTCTCTTCTGGCCAGTAATCCCAGATTGCACGGTGCATACAACAGCGGTTATCCCAAAAAGCCATATCATTGATTGACCACCTAAAACGAATTTGATGGTTAATATTTTCAGCTTGATCAAAAAGCAAGTTTAAGATGGTACTACTTTCATCTGGTGATAATCCATTAATTTTTGTCGTAAAAGTACGGTTTACGAATAACGCCCTCCTTCCCGTTTCAGGATGTATCCTCACAATAGGGTGATCAGCTGCTGGGAAAGTTGAACCAGAGTCGTCCATACCCCTATCTGCATAACGGCCCCTATAAAGGTGTTCGGATTCATGCTTGGCACTCAATCCGTTTATCAATTTTTTAATTGGCTTTGAAAGAGCGTCATAGGCTGAATACATATCACTAAACATTGTATCACCACCACACGGCGGCGCTATATGGATTTGAAGCATAGTTCCTAGTGGCGGCTGTTCATCACATGAAACATCCGAGTGCCAAAATTCACCATTTGCAATTTTTGAATTTTTATTTGCATGAATTTCAAAAATTTCAGGATAACCTTCCATTGTTGGCGCAGCTGGATGAGCGTGTAATTCACCAAATCTTTTTCCAAAAGCAATATGAACATCCGGAGGAATTTCTTTTTGGTCTCTGAAGAATAATACCTGGTGATCCAAAAATGCCTGACAGATATCTTCAAATTGTTCGTCGGAAACGGGTTTGCTCAGATCAACACCATATATCTCAGCTCCTAAATTTGGAGCAAAGGGTTTGGCTGATATAAATTTATAATTATGGTCTCTTACTTTTACCAAGCTTACCACCGTTTATAGATAAAAATAAAAAATTACTTTCAGTCATAATATCAAACTTTAAATTTGGAAAAAGAAGAAAGATTTATTTTTTTCAAATGCATTAAAATTTTAATAACCGACCTAGACCTGTATGTTTTGATATTAATCCTATAGATATAACTGTTAAAAGTTATCTGGTTTGAGCAAGCCAAACTCCAAAGGCGACGATAGATGCCCCTATAATCGCTCTTACATCCCAAGTTCCACCCAAAACAAATAGGATTAGCATTACGTAAAAAGGAGAAAAGTTTAAGTGTAGCGATGTGATCGCTATTCCTACTTTATCAATAGCAGCTATAAAAAAAACTTGAGAAACAGCCATGGCAATTATCGAATAAACTATCAAATTCAAAAACTGAACACTCGTAAGCCAACCAGGGTTTTCAATAAACCCTAAAGCAAACATTACCATGAAACTTATCGTGCTAAAAACAGCAGCCCCAGTAAAAGTTACTGACGTACGGGCAATTGAAGAAATCTCTGAAAGTCTTGTTACACTTTTATCTGAAGCCCACATGAAACAGAATCCTGAGGCCAAAGCCATTAAAATCCCCCACCCTAAATCAAGTGAAATATTTTCACTCACGGCGATGAACCCGCCTGTTATTGAGGCAGCCAAACCAAGAATAAATTTCTTATTAAGTTTTCTTCGTCCATCCCAAACCTCTAAAATAGTTGCAGAAATTGGAATTAGGGTTGCTAGCAATGCCACGGTCACTGGATCGGTATACCACTGTGCAAATAATAATAAGTTTGTTCCCAGCCCAAAACCCAAAAGGCCAATTTGTATTCCTTTTAACCAGGGTGCCTTTAGAATTGCAGATAACCCCTCAAGCAAGATCCACAGAATAATTAATGCTGACACTCCGAATAAAAGTCTGAAAAACATAAGAGTAATAGGATGCCATATTTTTAAAAGAACTTCCGCAGCCGGAAAACCTGCCGAAAACAAAAATATAGAAATTAGAGCTAACGAATTACCTGCAACAAGCCGATTGCTAGAATTTAGAAAAATTTTACGACCCATTTTTTTTCAACAATATTTATAATTAAGTTTTTTTAAATGGCTAATCCTACTTTTTGTTGGGATTCTGCGATCTTAGCGACATCGTGTCGGTAACGAGACTGTATATTCCATAACCTAAAAGCCAGTATATAAATTAAAACAACGCCTAAAAGGCGTTGTTTCAAGGGGGGTATGAACAATTAACCGTGATTGTTCGCGCATGTATTATGCCATGACACGTTTAGTATACGGATGATATATGCTCTTAGATCAAAATAGTTTTAAGATTTTGATAAAAGCCTCCACGGGGTAATGTGGAGGCTTAAAATACGGAAACGCTGAGAGAAAATGGAACCGTATAGTTTCATTATGATATTTAAATTCTAAACGCACAAGACTATATATAATTACCTTAGGTAATTTTTCTGAAGAAACTAGTTATAAGAACTCAAGGTTTAAATTTGTATTGATCACACCATCAAATTTTATCGTCCAATTTTCTCCAGAGAAAATTGGCTTTGCGTCCGTCATAGTCCCGGTGGTTATAATATTGCCTGCTAACAACGGATCTTGATTTTTTATTTTAGATAAACCTTTATGCAGGTATCGAACTGCAGAAATTGGACCTTCCAAAACATTCGAACCAAAACCCGCTTCTTGAAATTTTCCATTTTTATATAGGTCTACCTTTACGTCAATTAGATCTCTCTCAGTATTGTTATTTACTTTTTGCTTCTCCCCCACAACTAAACATCCATGCAGTCCGCTTGCCATAACTGCATCTGTCAATGAAAACTCCCAATTTGGGTAAATAGAGTCAACAATTTCGCAACCGGGAGCGATCCAATCTAGATATATTTTGGGATTTTTAGAGCCATATTCTGGCTTTTGTTTTAGACAAACCACTACTTCAGGTTCAATACGAGGTTCACAAAATTGGCTTAAGTCAACTTCCATAAAGTTTGCTTTACAAAAACTAACGCTTTTTTTCGTAATCGGGCCCCAAATTGGTTCATCCACGTTGTAGGTGCTCCAAATATTACGGTTTGTAAAGCCTATTTTTCTACCTAACACAGCCGTTGACGCAAGATTTTTTCTCACAATATTCGCTGTATCGTAAGCTTCCTGAAGAGAGAGATTTATACCTCTCTTTGAGAATGGTTCAACCTGATTTGACAGACTTATTGCACCGCTTATTTCTTTTGCTATCTTCTCAATATCCATAAAACTTCTCGAATAAATGGTTGTAAAGTAATGTAGTTTTACACATTCGCTTTACGTCTAGTTTGATATTCAAATAAGCCTATTCCCCCAAAAACCAGTATCATTGCAGCAAGGTGAAAAAAAGCAAATGTTTCACTGAGTAAGAGCACGGCCATAATTGCCGAGAAAATAGGAACTAAGTTAGCGTACAGACCTGCAGACCCAGGACCTATCAAATCGACACCGCGCATAAAAAGTATTTGAGATAAAAAAGAAGGGACAAGAGCAATGTATAAGACAATAGCGCAACCTTTAGCCCCCGGCACAACCGTTCCATAAACAAAACTTTCTACGATCACGAGTGGAATAGTCATTAAAAACGCAACTACCGAAAAGTAAGCTAGCATAACCATGCCGGGAATTTTCGGTCTACTTTTCAATCCCACAGTATACATGGCATAGAAAGAACAGGCGAAGATCATTAATAAATCGCCGTTATTGAAAGTTAATTGCATTAATTTTTCAATTGAACCTTGAGTAACAATTATAACAACACCCAAAAGCGTTAGTAAAAGACCAGATAGTTGTAATTTATTTATCCGATCACCAAAAATCATAAAAGAACCAAGCAAGATCATTCCTGGCATCGTGCTCTGAATAATGCCCAAATTTACGGCTGTAGTGCTGTGGGCCGCTATATAAAAAAATGCATTAAATAAACTAAGCCCAAAACCGCCCATAATGAACAACCACTTTAGTCTTGGTTTAATGACCCGCCATTCAGCAGTCATCTGCCGCCAATACAGGCTTAACAAAATTAAAACAACAATACCCCACCTAAAAAATATTAGTAGCATTGGAGAAACTTCTCCCACTGCTAATCGACCAGCAATAGTATTGGTACCCCAGCCAAGGGTAGCCAGAATTAATAAAAGCGGCGAGCTAGAATAGATCCGTGAAAATAAATAAGATCTCATAAAAAGGGGTTTCGCTTTTTTATATTTCGACAAGAAGGGCTGTTTTGAGCAGCACCTTCTTAGACATTTAATTCTAGTCAAGTTTTCGTCTAGGATAATTTAATAATTTAAGGTATCATTTTATTTTCATTTAAATATAAAAAGACAAAAAGAGCTTATGCACATACCTAAAATAGATATTTCGGGAATTGAGAATGAAGAGCTTCCCAGTTCACTTTTAATGGATTTTTATGATGCTTACAGTAAATATGGCTTTGGATATATTATTAACCATGGAATTGAAAAAGGCTTAGTCGATCAACTTTTCCAAGTTTCCAAAAATTTTCATGCTCAACCGTTATCAGAAAAAATGAAAATAGCTCTTGACGATAATCATCGCGGTTACATAGCAATTAATACTTCCACTGATGTGAATTCAAAACTTGCAGTGGTAAAAAAACCTAATCAATCAGCAAGTTTTATGATGATGCGAGAAGATACATCCGAACTACCAAATATCTACCTATCAGGTCCAAATCAGTGGCCAGAAATGAAAAAATTCAGAGAAGTGCTAGAGGAATATTCGTCACAAATGACACGGCTTGGAAAAAATTTAATTCGACTAGCACTAATTTCCGCAGGTGTAAAAGATTTAAGCATCATGCGTTCATTCGAACCTGCAACTATTTGGTTGAGGCTCCTGCACTACCCACCAATTCCCAAAAATAGTCCAAGTGACCTATATGGCTCTGCACCACACACAGATTTCGGATGTTTAACAATTCTAGCACAAGATGAAATTGGGGGCTTGCAAGTTCAAACTAAACAAGGCGAGTGGATCAATGTACCAAAAATCGAAGAAAGTTTTGTTGTAAATGTAGGAGATATGCTCTGTAGGCTTACCAATGGACTTTTACGCTCCACACCCCACCGCGTTATCAATAAAAGTGGAAAAGAGCGTTTTTCCTGCCCATTTTTTTTCGACCCTCATGTAAACACCGAGATACAACCATTAATAGGTACGGGAAAACCAAAATTTTCTCCAATAAATTTTAGCAGTTTTTTACGCAATGAATTGGAAGCTTCATACGAAAAACATAAACAGTAATAAAGTAAACAAATCTTCAATGGAGACGTTAACAAAAATAGATTTTTTCATAATCTCCTCAAAATACAATTTAGGTGACACAAATGTGTCACCTAAATTTAAATTTTCTGACAATAAGCTTTTGTGTTTCTAATTTTTCTAATTAAAATCTATTGATTATACAGATAATAGCAAAAGGCACGACATGAAACTTAAAAATAAGAAGATTTTTATAAGTGCTGCTGGAGCGGGTATGGGCCACTCTGTTGCAAAATTTGCCTTGGACGCCGGCGCCGAGGTTTTTGCTACGGATCTCAAGCCCGAAGGATTAGAAGAATTAAACTCTCTGGGCGCTCAAACCGAAACTTTGGACATTACTAAAGATGATTTAATTCAAGATTATTTTTCCAAAACACCAGATTTTGATGGAATAGTAAACATGGCTGGTTGGGTTCATCATGGAACTATTATGGATGTTGATAAAGCTGATTGGCAAAACTCTTTTCTTATTAATGTACATAGCATGTACTTTATTATCAGGGCAGCTATTCCAGGTTTACGGCAGAATGGTGGCGGTTCCATTGTAAATATGGCGTCTTTGGCATCTTCAGTAAAAGGTTTTCCATTCCGAGCTGCCTACAGTACCTCAAAAGCTGCCGTAATTGGGCTGACTAAGTCAGTTGCTGTCGACTTTATGAGTGATGGAATACGTTGTAACGCAATATGTCCTGGGACTATCGAAACTCCTTCCTTGCGAGATAGAATGAATAGTATGGCTGAAAAGCTCGGTTCAAAAAAAGCGGCAGAGGAATGGTTCGTTTCAAGACAACCGATGGGACGCCTTGGCCAACCTGATGAAATAGCATCTCTTATAATTTATTTGCTCTCAGATTCTGGTTCCTATGCTACAGGTCAACCTTTTATAGTAGATGGAGGCACAATAGCATAAATGAGAAATTTATTATCCAGCAGCTGAGAGTTGACACCGCAAATAAATATTAAATTTACCTAATATTAATGGTACTGATAAAATGCATTTTCTACTAAATGCAAGCATCCAGGGGGATAGATAACGAAAATGAAAGTTTCTGGCTCGTGCCATTGCGGTAAAATAAAAATAAACGCAAAATTGATCGAAGGTAAAGTGATCGCCTGCCACTGTACAGATTGTCAAATATCTGCAGGTGGACCATTCCGCGTTATTGTACAGTCGAATGGAGATGACTTTGAGATAACAGGAGATGCTTCTGAATATGTAAAAACTTCAGCAGACAGTGGGAACCATCGAGTCCAGGGGTTTTGTGGTAAATGTGGATCGTCTTTATATGCGTGTGATTTAGATAGAAATCTTTTTAACATTAGGGCGGGTTGCCTTGAAAATGGTTCCCTGTTTTCTCCAAAAGTTCATATTTTCGGAAAATCTGCTCCATCTTGGCTGAAGGATATAAACCAAGGTCCTTGGCTTGAAAAAGGACCAGGTTCTCAACCAATGAAGATGGACTAGTAACTTTTTAGAAAATAAACTTTCTAATTAATTTTAATTTTTACGCTGCCAACATTGCAAACTTCATATTCAATAATATCCCCATTTTCAGGAAAATATGTTGAAAATGTGGAACCCGTCATGATTATTTGTCCTTCTTTTAACTCCAAACCCCGGTTCTTCAAAAACTCAGCAATCCAAACTACTGCATTAAACGGATTTTCTAAAGCTTTGCCAGTAATTGATTTTTCAGTCTGTCCATTAATAGTTTTACAAACTTCGTTTTTACTAAAATCCAAATTAGTGAAATTTTCCAATCTGCTTCCTAAAACTGTATTTGCGTTCCAAGAATTATCGGCTGTTTGCGAAATTAAATCTACTTTGGAATAATCTGCATTTCGATCATCGATTAATTCAAAAGCCGGGAAAACAGCTTTAGATTTATGCATACAGTCCTCAACTGTCAAATTATTAAATTTGGTACCAAAATCTTCACCAATTTCTATCGCGAGCTCAAATTCAACTCCTAGCCGGCCATAATTAGAAAGAGATATGATTTGGTTACCTTTAAGGATTGTTTTGGCAAATAAATTTCCTTTAAAGGAGGTATTAACACCAAACATATTCTGCATTACTTTAGAAGTGAGAGCTAATTTATAGCCAGCT
>Ga0163110_10001291_pt1 | contig 12694 bp, 11 predicted proteins | sample CRUFie1St17metaG_FD_108703 | JGI IMG/M metagenome (GOLD analysis project Ga0163110, IMG submission 108703) | Marine microbial communities from the Costa Rica Dome - CRUD Field 142mm St17 metaG | ecosystem: Environmental > Aquatic > Marine > Oceanic > Photic zone | place: Costa Rica: the Eastern...
CCCAGAGCCCCAGCAAAGGTGGGTGGCGCTACAATCCTGCCAACGCAAAGGGCAAGCCCAGTGACGACTCCGATCTTTCCGTGACCGCTTGGCAGTACATGGCTCTGCACAGCGCGCGCCTCGCAGGGCTGGAAGTTTCCGACGAACCCTTCATAGAAGCCCAGAAATACATGACCTCAGTGTCCTCCGGAACGCATGGCGGACTCTATGCTTACACGGGAGGAGGCCCCAACCCCGCCATGACCGCCAGTGGGATGTTCTGCCGGCAGCTGGACCTCGTTCCTCCTACAGACCCCCGTATGGCTGAGGGCGCTGAATACCTCGGGCGTCACAAGTTCAACAACAATCCCGATTACTATTACGTCTACTACGCAACCTTGGCTCTTTACCAACATCAGGGGCCTGTCTGGAAGGAGTGGAACGACAAACTTAAGGATACTTTTCCCCGAATCCAGAACAAGATCGGTAACAACCGGGGGAGCTGGGATCCGGGCGGCCGGCATGCCAATGCTGGAGGCCGTGTGGTCTCCACCACCCTTTCAGTCCTCAGCCTGGAGGTCTACTACCGCCTTCTGCCTATGTATGGATTCCGGGGCGCAAGCGACTTGCCTGACGCCAAGAAGAGAGGGCAGTAGAATAAGTCCTCACACAGAGGCTTCCCCTGCATGAACGCGGTATCGAGCCTCGCACTTAGTGCACCTTGACCTTGATATTGCGTACCCAGAAGGGCTGTCCGTGATCTTGAATCGCAATCTTCCCCTTCTCAGCCAGCTTCTTGTTGGGACGCTTCTTGCCCACAAGATCCAGTTCATCCTGAACCTTCTTACCGTTGAGAACCACGGTAAGCTTGTTGTCCTTGAGCGTCACCACCATCCGGTTCCATTCGCCTGGCTTCTTGGCAGCATTGACAAGCGGCCCCGCGGTCTGAATCACGCCACCCAGGTCGTGCGGCCCGAGCTTCTTCTTTCCGAAACAGTCGAGGATCTGGACCTCAAACCCGTGGGCAGTGGCATCTGACTCGTCGTAGATTCGGAAATAGAGCCCCGAGTTTCCTCCCTTGGGATGCTTATACTCAAAATCAACCGTGAAATCCTTGTAGTCCTCCTTGAGCCAGAGGTAGGAACTGTAACGTGTCCAGCCCCGCTCTCCCGGGCGCGGATCGAGGTAGAGAGACCCATCCTCCTGGATTTTCCAGTTTCCCTCCGTCTTGATATTGGAGAGGTCCTTCCCGTCATAGATGGTCTTGAACTCGTGGTGGTCGGCCAGGACACAGGTCCCCGGGATAAGAACGGCAACAAGGGCGAGAAGAGCTGGTTTCATGATCCTTCGAGCTAGCAACAAATCTGTGAGCCCCGAAAGCAGAAACTGCCCCCCGATCCGATGACAGGAAACGAAATCCATCCTCTTCCTGAGCCTTATTCTACTACTCACGGGGGTCTCATGGTTCCGCTCACCTTGGCCCTGTCTCTGACCAGACAGAGAAAATCCGCCCCGCAAGTCCACGAAGCGATACCTTGGCATCCCCTTGCCCCCGGCCTGCCCCCTGTAGTTGACGGCCTACGCTCTCAGGATCCAAAGGACCAGAGAGTGAGCCGATTGAGGTCCTTGATAAGAATCTTGCTGTCGAGGAGGACCGGGGGAGCCCAGGTCTGGTCAGGGGCCACCCGATACGCCGCCCGGGCCCGGTAAGCCGCCGGGTCAGCCGCAATGATGCGGAGCTCCCCATTGGCCCGGAGGGCCGCCACATGACCCTCCAGGGCGAGAAAGGCCACGTTCTGCCCAACCCTCCCTTCGCTCAGCCAGCGGATCGTCCCATCCCGGGGATCGAGACAGAAAATCTGCCCCATCTTGAAATGTGACATTCCATAGAGATGATCCCCGTTAATGACTGCCGTGCTCATGTCGAGTGCCACCTTGCGCTGGTGCCAGAGGCGGTTCACCGACCACTTGCCGTCCTTCAGGAGCGGCTCCAGGCACTTGATGCCCCGGTTCTCTCCCCCAAGCAGGATCCGTCCCTTGTGGAAGACTGGCGTAGGCATGTTCTGATTATGACTCCGGTGGGGGGCGGGATACTCCCAGAGCAACTTCCCGGTCCTGCTTTCCACTCCCGCAAGGGTCTCGTGGTTCCACTGCACCACCTGTCGCACTCCCGCAATCTCCACAAGAAGCGGAGAGGAATACGAGGTACCATGCTCCCCCTGGCTCCACACTTCCCTTCCGGATTTCACGTCAAAGGCCATGAGCGCACCCACCCCGTCATTGCCGAGGTGCACGATGAGGCGTTCCCCATCCACGATGGGCGAGGTAGAGACGCCCCAGTTGGGCTGGTTCCCCTTCTCCCACTTTCCCCGGTAATCCTTGCGCCAAAGCAGGCTGCCACTTTCCACGTCCCAAGCGTGGATCATCCCGGTGATACTCAGGGTAAAGAGGCGGCCATCGGCCATCACCGGACAGGACTTCGGCCCTTTCCCATGACGCTCTCCTCCCCCTCCGATCTTGAAGGGGTTCTTATAACTTTTGCGCCAGATCTGTTTTCCAGTCGCCAGATCAACACACCAGATCACCTCTTCTTCCCCCTGACGGGCATGTTGGTAGACCCGCTGCCCCTCGACCAAGGGCGTGCCGTAGCCTGCTCCAACCTCTACGCTCCACTCCTTTTTCAATTGCTTCGGCCAACGGGCCGGAATCTTGAAATGCTCTACCCAGCCGTCACGCTGGGGACCCAGCAGCCCAGGCCACACCAGGTCAGCCGCAGGGAGGACCGGAATGAGAGCCCCTGCGAGGGCGAGCACAAAGAAAATTCTCATGGTCCTCTCTTCCTAGGCCATCCGCTCTCCCAGGGCGAGTTTCAAGTTTGCGCGGCTGACCAGCCGACGAAAAGAGCGTCCAAATGCTCTTTTACCTTCGGCTTGCCGCCCGGGCTGGGGCAGGATGTCTCCATGATCAGGAACGCTCTGGCCATCCTCTTGCCCGTTCTCACGGTTCTTCCCCTTGCACAAGCCGGTGAGTTCAAGGCCCTCTTCCCCAAGGACGGCATTCCCAAGGGCTGGGTGGTGCGAGCTTGGTCTGATGTCTCAAAGCCCGGCCCAGAAGGCGCACAATGGGTGGTAGAAAAGGGAGTCCTGAACGGAGGCGGAGCTCGGGGGTCCTGGTTGATCAGTGAGGCGGATTACTCCGACCTCGAATTGCAATTCGAGTTCAAGCTCGGGGCCCAAGGCAACAGTGGTTGCGCCCTGCGCTCCCCGGCCTCTGGAGACCCCGCCTTCGACGGTCTGGAGCTCCAGATGGCAGATTATCGCTACAACACCAAGGCCGCGGAGTCCGAACTAACCGGAGGACTCTACCGCGCCCTCGCACCCCGCAAGCAGGTCTACAGGCCGGAAAAGTGGAACCGCTACGAGATCACTCTCAAGGGACCGCAAGTGAAAGTTGTACTCAATGGGACGGTGATCCTCGATCATGACCTTTCAAAGGAAGTTTCCGTTATCAAGAGGCACAATGGCAAGGATGCTCCAGCTCTCCGGGATCGTCCTCGCAAGGGCCGGATCGGCTTCCAGAACCTGAGCCGTGGAGGCTCTCCCGTCCTGATACGCAACGCTCGAATCAGGACGACTAGGTAGCCCCTACCATCTCTCTCATGAACTCCCTTCCCATTGGCGTATTTGACTCAGGCATCGGCGGCCTCACCGTCGTCAACGCCATCCAGAAGCACCTCCCCAACGAAGATCTTGTCTATGTTGGCGATACCGCCCGGGTGCCCTACGGCTCTCGGAGTCCCGGCACGGTCATCGACTACGCGACCCAGATCGCGACTTACCTTGAGGACACCGGCGTGAAGGAGATTCTTATCGCCTGTAACACAGCTTCCGCAGTCGCTCTGGAGATCGTGGCGGCCCAGACCTCTCTCCCCGTCTCCGGAGTGATTGTACCCGGTGCCGAGGCTGCGATGGAGCTCAACGAGTCCGGGCACATCGGAGTCATCGCCACCCGAGCTACCATTAAGAGTGGCGCCTACCAAAATGCCATCCAGCAAATCCAGCCCGGTGCCGAGGTGATATCGGTTGCTACTCCCCTCTTGGTTCCTCTGATCGAGGAGGGCTGTATGGATGAGCCTTTCACCCTTGAGGTGCTGCAGCACTACGTTCGTCCCTCCCGTCTTAGCGAATGCGACTCCCTCATTCTAGGTTGCACCCACTATCCCCTGCTGGCGGAACAGATTTCGAGGGTCTTTGAAAAACCCATAGTTGATACCCCTACTGCCACCGCCCTTGCCCTTGCTAAGAATCTGGATCAGCGCAATGCCCGCAACGTACCCAACCGTGAAGGCTCTCTCTCCATTCTCCTGACCGACGACGCAGACCGCTCTCTTGGAATCGTTTCACGTCGTCTCGGGGTGCGTATCACGGAAACAAAAAAGATCGGCCTCTCCGAACTCACAGCTCCAGAAATCCGAGCGTCCCGCTCTTAAAGCGCATGAAGCACTTTTTTATTCCCTTCCTCGCACTATTCCCCTTTTGCCTCTCCGCGCAGGAAACCCCCAACCTTGTCCTCATCTTCATCGACGACATGGGCTATGGCGACATTGGCCCCTTCGGCTCCAAGCTCAACCGCACACCGAACCTCGACCGTATGGCCAAGGAAGGCCGGAAGCTCACCAGTTTCTACGCCGCCCCGGTGTGCTCGGCCTCGCGCGCGCAATTAATGACCGGCTGTTACGCGCCCCGGGTAGGCGTACCCGGCGTATTTTTTCCGGCTGGCCGCAACGGGCTCAACCCGGAGGAGCACACCGTAGCCGACTACCTCAAAGAACTCGGCTACGCTACCATGTGTGTGGGTAAGTGGCATCTTGGAGATCAACGGGAATTCTTGCCCACGCGCCACGGCTTCGACGGCTACTTTGGTATTCCCTACTCTAATGACATGGGCCGCACTGCCACCGCGAATGGCAAGCGCGTTCATCCTTTGATGCGGGACGAAAAGGTCGCGGAACTCCTCGAGGATGAAGGCCAGCGCCGCATAACTCGCGAATACACCGAGGAGGCCGTGAAATTCATGGAGGCCAGTCAAAAGCAGGGCAGGAACTTCTTTCTCTACCTCCCCCACACTGCCATGCATGTGCCGCTCTATCCTCATCCTGATTTTTCTGGGAAATCCAGAAATGGCACCTACGGCGACTGGGTGGAGGAAGTCGACTGGAGTGTCGGGCAAGTGCTCAACACCTTGGAACGGCTGAAGGTCGCAAAAAACACCCTTGTTCTCTTTACCAGTGATAACGGCCCATGGGCTTCCAAGGGTAAGGCCGGCGGGGTATCCGGCCCCTTGCGTGGCAGCAAAGGATGCACCCTGGAGGGAGGTGTGCGGGAACCCACCATCGTCTGGTGGCCTGGAACCATTGCCCCCGGTACTGAATCAGCCGGAATCGCTGGTACTACTGATGTGCTCCCAACTTTTGTTTCCCTAGCTGGCGGCGAGGTCAAAAAAGACATTAAGATTGATGGCATGGACCTCTCGGCATGGATGCTCGGCAAAACCGAGGCCTCCCCACGGGATACCTGGCATTATTTTAAAGGCTCGAGATTGCAGGCGATCCGGCAGGGCCCATGGAAGCTGGCACTCACGGCTCAATCTCTCGGTATGGGAATTCGCCAGCGGGATCCGGACCTCGCCAAGGGGAGGCGCCTCTATAATCTGGAAGCCGAAATAGGAGAAATGACCGACCTCGCGAAGGAGAACCCCGAAATTGTGGAGAAACTGGAAACACTGGCGGATCAGATCACCACCGAAATTTCCATGAATAAACGACCAGTAGGTACGGTGTCAAATCCGGTAACTCTTTATCCCACCAGCCGCAAGCAACCTGCCAGAAAGGCAGGAAAGCCCATCACCCCCATCAGCTGGGACAAGGTGAAAATGGGCGATACCTTCGCCAGCTCCTCGCTCCCCGATATGGCCGGCAAACCCTTCTCGATTCAGGCTACCGTTGAGATCGAGTCGGGCCAAAAACCCAATGGTGTGATTCTGGCCCATGGAGGCTCCGCGGTGGGTTACGTCCTCTACGCCAAGGATGACCGCCTCTTTTTTTGCATTCGCGGCGGCACCCCTGTCTTCCAGAAGGTCACCTTTCCCTCACCCGGAGACAACATGAAGATCCTCGCCTCCCTGAGCGGAGAAACGCTCTCCATCCAGGTTGGCGGACAATCAGTTGAAGTAAAATCGCCCGGCCTCCTGAGCAGGCACCCTCAGGAGAATCTCTGCATCGGGCATGATGATGCAAATCCGGTAGACCCTGGTGCCCCCCGGAGCCGTATAAATGGCTCTCTGTCGACCTTGAAGGTGATCATCCGATAGTTTTCTCAGCTCGCGAGAGCCCTCATTATCCCACCTCTTTTACGGCTCTGCCCAGCGCCGCGCAGGCCTCGGCAATCTCTGCCTCCGTACTACACAGGGGCGGCATCATAACAATGGTGTCTTTGATCGGACGGGTAAGTAACCCGTGGGCACGAGCGGCGCTACAGACCCGCTCTCCCATCCGCTCCCCGGCAGAGAAGCGTTTTCCACTCTCCTGCCGCAACTCGAGCCCGGCAATGAGCCCGCATTGGCGCACCTCGTGAACAGAAGAATGCGTAATGGCTCTCAACCCCTGCGCGAGGGCCTCTACCCGTGCAGGAAGCTTCTCCAGCACGCGGTCTTCCTCGAAGACCCTCAGACTCGCAAGAGCCGCCGCACAACCAAGCTGATTCGCAGTATAACTGTGTCCGTAGTTGAGCGTGCGCTCCCGGCCCCCAAGAAATGCATCAAAAACCCGACCTGTCGTCAGGGTTGCAGCGAGGGGAAGGTATCCTCCGGTAAGTCCCTTGGCCAGGCACAGAAAGTCAGGAATCACTTCTTCCTGCTGACAGGCAAACATGGTCCCAGTGCGCCCAAAGCCCGTCATGACCTCGTCGAGAATCAAGTGCACCCCATGCCCGTCACACCAGGAACGGATTTCTGCCAGTTGCCCTGCTGGCCACGGCCTCATTTCGTTCACTCCCTGGATGAGAGGCTCCAGGACGATTGCTGCGGCCCGGGCCACTTCCTCAGCCGGGAGGGCACGTAGATCTGCAAGGGAAGTCACCCTCGTGGCACGAAACCCAAAGCTACGGAAACGGTCGAAAAAAAACGATACTCCTCCCAGCGACGCCGCTCCCATGGTGTCCCCATGATACGCATTCTCGAAGGCGATAAAGCCCACGCGCTCCGGCTCACCAGATTGCTGCCGGAACTGGATCGCCATCTTCACTGCGACTTCTACTGCGGTTGACCCATCATCAGAAAAAAAGACGCGCTCCAAGCTACCGGAGGGAAAAAACGCCGTCAGCCTCTTCGCCAGTTCCGCCGCTCGAGGGTTGCCGAATCCAAGGAACGAGGTATGGGCAACCTCATCGAGCTGCATCCTCAGGGCCGCATCGATACGGGGATGCCGATGCCCATGAATATTCGTCCAGATACTTGAGTTGCCATCAAAGTAACGTCTCCCCTCTGCGTCAAATAGCCACGGGCCTTCTCCTCTGACAAGAATGAGCTCTTCGCCTTCGCTCGCCCATCCCGCATGCTGAGTAAAAGGGTGCCAGCAATGTTGGCGGTCCCATGCACCCCAATTGTCCCCGGGCTCTGTCAAGGCGCCTCCTTTCCCTCTCCTCCGTCATCCGCCATATCCTCCAGTTTCTTGTCAATTTTATTGATCAATTCCCACGGACAACGCCCCCGCTGATATTTACGCCACAGAACTTCACGCAGCGCCTCCCACTCTTCCCTGCCGATTGGCCGGTGCTCCTGCCATTCTTCATCCCCTTTCAACTGAGAATGCAGCCGCCACGTAGAGGAGTGATGAGAGGCCCGAAAAAAACGTACCCCTTCCTCCGTCCTTTGTCGCCATGAGTGTCGCTGCACGCCCTTCCCATACGGACAAGTTCCAAAATCCCAAGAACAAACACGATTTGACATTTTACCGGTGAGCCCTACAGATCGCTATGGAATGAGAATTATTCGCAGTGACGCCTCTAAGCTCATACTGTATCTCGTTTCCTGCTTTCTCCTCGCGGCCCTTCTTACACCTTGGCTCTACAATGCCGGAACCCTGCTCGGCGAGATAACCGAGGAAAAAAGTTACAACCGGATAGTTGACTATGTAGGGGAACATGCGAGGCGCGCGGAACTACCGAAATACTTCAAACGCTGCCTTCTTATTGCATCTCTGCTCCTGTTGCCCCCGCTGATTTTCTCGCTACGACTACGCAATAACCCCGCGCCTCTCAGTGAATCACCATGGGCGGCGTATCTTCCCTCCCACGTGGTAGCTCGTTCGGGAGGACAACCACTGCGTCATTCAAGGTGGGGCCCGCTGCAGCTTCTGGCCGGGTTCCTTCTTGCCGCCAGTCTTCTTTATGGCACTGGGTGGCTTCTGGTGTCCATGGGATGGTTCTCCCTCAAGGATCCCGTACCATGGGACCTCGCTTGGAAAAAAGCGCTAGGACCGTCTATCTCCGCCTCGCTGGTGGAAGAGATCATCTTCCGAGGTATATTTCTAGGCATCTGTCTCCGCGCCTTTCGCCCCGCAACGGCCATCATTCTGGTTTCTCTTCTTTTTTCAGCACTGCACTTTCTACAGCCCCCCAGCAATATTGCAGTATTTGTTCAGGGAGTACCTCTCTCGGAGGGAGCGGTTTACATCGACCCGCGAAATCAATATTCAGGCTTCCAATTGCTTCAGGCTATTCTGATGCGATTCCAGAATTTTGAGCTCGTGCTGTTTGAATTCGTTTCCCTCACGGCGATCGGCCTGATTCTTGCCTACGCCCGCTATGCGACGGCTTCGCTCTGGCTTCCAATCGGCCTCCATACCGGATGGATTTTCGCCTACGTATCCTTCAAGAAGATCTCCCTTCGTGTGCCCCAGCAGGATGATACCCTCTCCTATCTGGTAGGATCCAATCTTAAAGAGGGTCTAATCCCAATGGGGACTTTGGCTCTTACTGCCCTACTGGTGATTCTTTTTGTAAGAATCTTCCCGTCCGCAGGCATCACTCCCCCCCAGAAGAGTTCCACCCCGGATGACTGAGCGGGAATCTCATCCTGAACGGCCGAATCTACCCGCATCCGGCAACGCTCTCTCTCAATCGAATTCCCTGCGAAGCCTTCTCGCACGGTGGCTGGACTTCCTCTATCCCCCCGCCTGTCTACTATGTCGTGTTCCCTTACAGAAGGGACGCTACCTGTGTCAGTCATGCTGTGAAGACCTTCCACGGATCAAACAACCCTACTGCATGAAGTGCGGCGATAATATCGAGGGGCTCGTCCCAGAAGATGTGGTGTGCAACCATTGCCGAGGGGTGGATTATTTTTTCGACTTTGCGCGTTCTGTTACAAGCGCTGAGGGCCCAGCCAACGAGATCATGCACGCCTACAAGTATGGCAGGCAAATCCATCTCCACCGCGAACTCGCACTGCTTATGGAAGAGCTTTGGAACGATCCGCGTCTCTCCGTTCAGAAAAACCCTCCCTGGGTTGTTGTTCCTGTGCCTCTGCATTGGAGGCGCGAGAGGTGGCGATGGTTTAATCAATCCTTCGAAATCGCGAAAACACTCGCGCAGCAATGCAAACTCAGCTGCCAAAAGGCTTTGAGAAGAACTCGTAATACCAGCCAACAAGCTCTTCTGGACCGTGGACACCGCCTTGCGAATCTCCAAGGCGCATTTCAACTAAGCCCCCGGGAGCGACGCCTTGAAACCATACGGGATAAACCTGTCCTTCTAATTGATGACGTATTCACAACAGGCTCCACAGCAGAGGAATGTGCCCGGGTATTAAAGGAGGAAGGGGGTGCGGAAAAGGTGGTTGTCCTGACTGTTTTGCGAGGATAAGATCTCTCCTCAACAAGAATCTCTCCCCACGCGCCTCCCACTTCCCGCGAAAAACGCAAGTCCCTTCGCGTGTCCCCTCAATCATCGCGCTCTGAGCCATGGGTATCTTTGACAAGCCAAAACTCCGTAGAGGCAACAAGAAGAAGGATACGGTTCCGGATGATCTCTGGACCAAGTGTCCGGACTGCGGGGAACTGATTCACACCTTGGATCTCAAGCAGAGTTTTCAAGTCTGTCCTCATTGCAATCATCACTTCCTGATGAGCGCACAGGACCGCATCAACCTGCTGGCCGACCCGGATAGCTTCGCAGAGACAGAAGCATCCTTGGAGTCCACCAACCCTCTCAGTTTTGACAAATACGCAGATAAGATTACCACTCTCAAGAATAAGACAGGGATGAAGGATGCCGTGGTCACGGGGCGCGTCAATATCGGACGCCATCCTGCTGCCTTGGCCGTCATGGACTTCCGGTTTTTTGCCGGGTCTATGGGTTCAGTGGTAGGAGAAAAGATCACCCGCGCGGTCGAGATGGCGACGAGTGAGCAACGTGCGCTTATTATTCTTTCCTCGTCATCCGGAGCTCGCATGCAGGAGGGTATGCTTTCTCTTTTGCAGATGGCAAAAACCTGTGGAGCTATCGCCCGGCACAATAACGCTGGACTGCCCTATATTTCCGTTTTGACCCATCCCACCACCGGAGGGGTGACTGCCTCTTTTGCTACGATCGGCGACGTTAATCTCGCTGAACCTCGGTGCATGATAGGATTCGCTGGCCCCCGCGTGGTGAAAGAGACGACACATCAGGACCTTCCTGCCGGGTTTCAAACAGCTGAATTCATGCTGGAACACGGCCTCATCGACTCCATCGTGGAGCGCCGCTTCCTGCGGGAACGGATAATACAATTACTGGGCTACATGATGCCCGGACAGGAGTAGATAGCAGCCCGTGAATTACTCTGAGGCCCTAGACTGGCTATATTCTACCCAGTTTTTCGGGATAAAACTTGGCCTCGAGGGACCCAGACGCCTGCTGCGCGAGTATCTGGCCTTCCCCCCGCGGAACACCAAGGTCATCCATGTGGCCGGCACCAACGGTAAAGGCTCTACCTGTGCCTTTATCGATTCTGTAGCGCGCGCAACCGGCACGCGGACAGGCCTTTTTACCTCCCCCCACCTTATTGACTACCCGGAGCGCATCCGTGTCTCTGGAATGGAGATTGAAAGAGATGAAATTGCCCTGCATCTGTCCTCACTCAGGGAAATGGTGGCGCAATGGGACCCCCACCCGACATTTTTTGAAATCAGCCTCGCGCTTGCCATGAAGTATTTTTCAGAGCGCCAATGCGAACTAGTCATTCTTGAAACCGGAATGGGGGGTCGCTTGGATGCGACATCCGCAATCCCTGCAGACATTGCAGTCCTCACTCCAATTGGCATGGACCATCAGGAGTGGCTTGGAGAAACCCTGACAGATATCGCTGCCGAAAAAGCTGCGATCATCGTTCCAGGCAAAAACGTCATCTCTTCCAACCAATTGCCAGAGGCAGATGCCATCATCAGGCAGATCGCGAATGAGCGGAGAGCACCTCTCACATTCGTCGAGGAACCCTTGGAAGGCTATGCTCTTGGGCTGACTGGAGCGCATCAGCAGGAGAATGCGGCCCTCGCTGTCGAAGCCTTGCACGCCGCCGGAATCACTCTCAACTATGAAACGGTTAAGGCTGGCCTGAGTTCGACCCTGTGGCCGGGCCGTTTTGAAAGGGTGGACTTCTCACCGGAAGAACATTCCTCTACTACCATTCTTGATATCGCGCATAACCCTGCTGCAGCCAGAGTGCTTGCGGCAACCTGGCGTGGAGAGTTTGGGGGGACCAAGGCCAACCTTATCTTCGGCGCAGTCGAAGCCAAGGATATCGAGGGCATGCTTGAAGCCTTGGCACCCATCGCAGGTCACCTACACTTCGCTCCAGTGAACTCTCCCCGGGCCCTTCCCCCGGAAGAACTCGCTGCTTTCCTTCCCGAAGAGGCCCCAGCCTTCACGATTCACGCCAGCCTCCAGTCAGCTCTCGAAAGCTCCACGAACCTCCCCTCCCTCATCACCGGGTCCGCCTTTCTCATCGGAGAGGTAAAAGCTCTGCACGAGCGCACCGCTCACAGGATAACGACGCAGTAACCGGCCTGACATTCCGATTCACAGCGCCGGTGTCCCGGTATACACCTCCCCCGGACGTCCCATGCGTGAACCTATTCGGCTTGAAACTGACAACGGGCTCTATCTTCCCGGACTTGAACTGTTTCTCGATGTGCGCACGCCCGGGGAAAACGGCTTTATCTCACACGCTCACGCCGATCACTTTGCCAGACACGAGAATATCCTGTGCTCTGAACCTACCGCTCGCATCTTGAAAGCTCGCTACAATGTAGCTGACGAGCGCCTCAACACCAGGCCTTTCCACGAACCTCTGGATGTCGGTCCATACCGACTACAACTCCTGCCCGCAGGGCATATCTACGGGTCATCCATGCTGCATGTCACTCGGAAATCTGATGGAGAATCACTCCTTTACACCGGCGATTTCAAGGTGCAGCTAAGCCTCACTGCAGAGGACCCCGTATTCCGACAAGCAGACACTCTGGTCATGGAGACGACCTTCGGGGCTCCCCAATGGACCTTTCCCAGCAGAAATGAGGTCACTGGCATGATTCTCAATTTTGTCAACGAATGCCTTGAAGAAGAATTCACCCCTGCCCTTCTCGCTTATTCACTCGGAAAGGCCCAAGAAGCTCATGCCA
>Ga0163110_10001294_pt1 | contig 12678 bp, 7 predicted proteins | sample CRUFie1St17metaG_FD_108703 | JGI IMG/M metagenome (GOLD analysis project Ga0163110, IMG submission 108703) | Marine microbial communities from the Costa Rica Dome - CRUD Field 142mm St17 metaG | ecosystem: Environmental > Aquatic > Marine > Oceanic > Photic zone | place: Costa Rica: the Eastern...
CATGGGTGGATCCTTGGGTTTTATTGCGACGATTATTGGATTAGGGGCGATTTTCGGGCAGATGATTGAGCACTCGGGTGGAGCTCAGAGTCTTGCCAATGGAATGCTGAAAACCTTTGGTGAGCGTCGGGCTAACTGGGCCATGCTGCTTACCGGCTTCCTCATTTCTATTCCGGTATTCCTCGATGTGGGCGTGGTGATCCTCGCCCCTATCATCTATGCGCTTGCTCGCAGGAGCGGAAAGTCCGTCCTCGTATTCGCCCTGCCATTATTGGCAGGAATGGCGGTGACTCACGCCTTTGTTCCTCCAACTCCGGGGCCTACGTTCGTGGCTTTTGCTCTTCAAGTTCCCCTTGGCTATGCGATCCTCTGGGGTGTCGTAGTGGGACTTCCTACCGCCCTGATCACGATTCCTCTGTGCCGTCGCCTTGGGGAGAAATTCCATATTCAACCTCCCCCTGTAGTTGAGGAGACGGAGGAAGAGCCCGTTAAGACCATTGGCCTTCCCTCGGTGTTGACCATCCTGGCGGTCCTCGGAGGCCCAGTGCTCATCATTGTCATTGCCTCGTTTGTCGAGGGATCCATTGCGGCCCGCGTTCCTGATTTTCTGGCAACAGAGGAGGGGAAGACCTTGACCGAAGGAATGGAAAAGAAGAGCTCCTTCGACACGGCTCTCGGCGAGCTGAAGAGAGGGTCAGCACTTCCCTCCCAGATAGTTCTTTTTCTAGGGCATCCCATAATCGCCTTGCTGATTGGAACCTGCGTTGCGATCTACGTCCTGGCCATGCGTCGTGGTGTGAGAGGGAATGCTCTCATGGAAGTGGCGACCAAGGCTTTGGGTCCTGCCGGCATCATCATTCTAGTGACAGGTGCAGGAGGAGTCTACAAGCAGATGCTCATCACTACCAAGGTGGGCGATGCTTTGGCTGATATTCTGCAGCGATCGGGGTTTGGCCCTTTGATTCTTGCGTGGGTGCTTACAACGATCATCCGGATCGCACAGGGTTCCGCTACTGTGGCGATGGTCACTGGTGCCGCCTTGATCAGCCCGTTCCTCGTAGCAGGGGATTATTCAATATCACAGCTTGCGCTGGTCACGATTGCTATTGCGGCCGGAGCGACCGGATTTGGGCATGTCAACGATAGTGGTTTCTGGATCGTTAACCGCTACTTTCACATGACGGAACGCGAGACCCTTCTGACGTGGACCACCTTGCTGACCGTGATCTCTCTGGTGGGCCTGGGTATCGCGTCCCTTTTGTGGATGTTCGTATAAGTCCAGTCCCGCTGCTCTCGCTATCCGAAAAGTCCGGTGAGCGGAGTACCATCCCGTGCTCCAAGTCTGAAGGGGCGGCGGCTGGGTGACATGAGGGTAAGGTCGTGAGGAACTCCCATTGCAAAACCGATGGTGGCATTAAAGTCCGGTCCGCCGACCGGATTCTCGACCACATTGGATCCTGTCTCATCTGTTTTTCCGTAGACCTGACCGCCCTTGATGCCTCCCCCGGCAAGAAGATAGGAAAAGGCCTTTGGAAAGTGATTTCGTCCCGAACGAGCCTGCACAATCTTTGGGGTTCGTCCGAATTCGGTAGCCACAACCACAAGCGTGCTCTCCAGTAGACCTTTTCCTTCAAGGTCCTTGAGGAGGGCTGACAGGGCTTGATCGAGAATCGGAAGTTTCTGTTCGCACTGGTCGAAATTGTCGTTGTGCCAGTCGAATCCACCGAACTCAACGTCAACAAAGCGAACTCCCCGTTCGACGAGTCGCCGGGCAAGGAGAACACCCTTGGAAAAGTTATGATCACCATAGGCAGAGTGTACCTTTGAGTGTTCCTTCTTGAGGTCGAAGGCTTCGAGATCCTTGCTCTCCATCAGTTTGACAGCCTCATCGAAGACTTGGTTGTAGGCGCGCACATTTTTCTGGCCCTTGTGAAACTGGGCGTCGAATTGCTTGTCGAGGAGCTGTCGGAGTGCCAGTTGTTTATTGAACTGATCCTCGCTTACGTGCCGCAGGCGGCGAACATTCTGTAGACCAGCGGTAGCATCCCCAACCGGCAGTGGAGCATACTGGGGTTCAAAAAATCCGGCTGCTGGGTGGCCATTGCCGGATCCGACTGTGACGAAAGAGGGGAGGCTCTTATTGGCTCGTCCCTTCAGTCTGGTGATCCATGCTCCGTTGGACGGGTGAACAAGAGAAGCCCGCTGAGTATAACTCGTCCGCATGAAATATCTTCCTGGGCCATGGGCTCCCTGTGTGGAGGTCATGGAATTTACCAGTGCGACCTTGTCCGCCTGGCCGGCAAGTTTGGACATGTAATGTCCAAGTCTGACACCATCGGCCTTGGTTTTAATTGTTTCGGTTGGCCCCCGAAATTCTTCCGGAGCATCAGGCTTGGGGTCGAACGTGTCGAGGTGTGTCATTCCGCCTGACATAAAGAGATAGATGACACTCTTAGCCTTGCCTCCGCCGCTTGCGATAGCAGCAGGATCAGCGGCAAGGACGGAGGGAGAAAACAGCTCCGCCGCACTTCCTGCGATGGTGACTCCCAGGCAGCTCCGAGCAGCAGCGGTCATGAAGGACCTCCGGGTCACTTCGTCTAGTTTGTTGAAATCAGACATGATGGGTATTGAGGGGTAAGAAAGGACAGAATGATGACTTACTGTACAAAGAGGTACCGCTTAGAGGTCAGCATCGCACGTGCAAGAGTGAAGATGTCCTCTCGATCCTCCGCGAGGGGAAGGAGATCTTTTTTCTCTGCCGCGGAAGGGCGACAGGAATAAAAGGCGAGGAAGAGATATTCCAGCCTCTGTTCCGGATTGGTGATCTCGGCCAGAGCCTCGAAGGTTTTCGAGCGTCGATTCTCAGTGCCCGCCGCAGCCTGTCCGTTTAGCAGGGTCAGAGCCTGAGGTATCGTCGCATCGGTGTGCGCGGCCTCCGGACTGTTGCGATCAGAGCCGCCAAATTGACGGACCATGCTACCGGCACTGAAGGGGCTAGGGTGTTCGGAAGCCCGCATGTTGACGGCAGCTCGACCAGCCCTCGAACTACGATTTGTGACAGCACTCATGCCCGTCATGCTCTCCTGCTTCTTTCTTCCGTTGGCCCGGAGTTGTGTTTGCTGGCGCTTGAGGCGCCGCTCCTCCTGGATGTTCCCGGCCGCTTTGGCCTTGGTGATAGCGATTTGTATCTCGCGGTTTTTTCTCTGGTAGATCCGCCTCTGATCATCCATTTCCTGAGCTTCCTGGCTGGACTCAATGAGTTTGCTCGCAGAGAGGTTTAGCAGGGCATCGACGTCACTCTGGTAATTTTTCCATTTGTATTCGAGGCCCGTATTGACCTTGTCGTCGGTGTTACCGAAGGCAAGAACCGTAAAGGAGTCATAGAGTTCCTCGGCTGACATGCGCCGAAGCTGGGGGCCGATGAAATCATAGTCTGTTCCGGGGGTAGCCTCCACCGGCGATACCTGACGTTGGAAGAGCTTGGTGTGGTAGAGGATTCTCTCAAAGTCCCGGGTGCGATAGCCGACTCCCTTCATGACCTTTTCGATATAGTTGAGAACTTCCGGGTGGGACCCCTTCAGTTTGTCGCTCCAGTCATCTACTGGGTCGACCAATCCATGCCCGAAGGTCCGGCGCCAGAGCCGGTTTGCAATCACCTTCGCAAAATAGGGGTTTTCGTCGCTGGTCACCCAGTCTGCGAAGACTTTTCTCCGGTCTTCAGGATTCACCTCCGAAGCCTGCAGGCCGAAAAGAGTGGCGGGCTGAATGACTTCTCCGGGCTCACCATCCTTGTATTGATAGTCGTCCGGCAGCTTGAGTTCCTGACTCCGAGACTCCACAATTTCGTTCCTATTGAAATAGCGCAGTAGATAACGCATTTCGCCGGTGATTCGTCTCAGGAGGCTGCCGCGGGCCTTGGCCCTTGTGGCTTTGTTCTTGGATTTGAACGCCCGGTTCATACCGGGGTGATTCTTCCGTGAGTGGTCGGCGACCTTGTTTACCAACTGGCGCGCTTCATCGCTCCGATACGTAATGCCGCCACTGAAGGCTGCCATCTCGTAATATTCCATCTGGGTCCATGAGTCGAAGGGATGATCATGGCACTGCGCACAGCCGATCTGATGCCCAAGAAAGACCTGGACAGTGTTGCTGACGTTATCGAGAAGCATGCCGCGGTCACGGAGGTAATATCCTACGGCAGGATTTTTGGAGGTATGACCCTCGGCCGAAAGCATTTCGTGGACGATGTTGTTCCAAGGCTTGTCAGAAGCCAGTGAGTTTCGCAGCCAGACGTGCCAACCCAGCCCATATTGTTCTTCGTTTGTCTGCAGGCGCAGAAGGTCGGCAAAATAATTGAAGGCGGAACTGTCGTATCCTGGAGAGGAGATCAGTTGCTCGATCAAGCGCGTCCGCTTGTCTGGCGTTTTGTCGTCCAGAAATCGGGATGCTTCCATGGCGGTTGGAATGCGACCGACAATGTTGAGATATGTCCGACGGACGAAGGTGCCCTCGCTGACGATGGGAAGCGGCTGTAACTTCTTGGCCTTGAGGTCTGCTTCTAGGAGTTGATCGATTTTCGCTGCTGCCTGCAGAATCTCACGGAGATCGAGGGGCTTGGAGGGGGTTGCCTCCGCAAGGAGGCTGGGTGCGACCAGCGCCAGAAGGGGGTAGGAGACCTGTTTTATGCGGGGGGAAAGCATTGGGTAAAAGGGGAATTGGATGGGATGTGTGACCAAGGTTACCTCCCAATGAAACCATACAGACTAAACGGAGTTGCGCCGCCTCATATTTCAGATGAAAAACTAACCTAAAAGGGCTAGGGCGAGAAGCCGTATTCGCCGATCTGAGCAGTTTATTGTCTCCGGAAAAGCTACTGGCTGCGGCTTTTTGGTCCTGAGCTTCGATACGCGTATCACAGGGGCTCTAAGCAGCTCTAAATTCGTGACAAGTGTTCTCATGAACAGTATTTATGAGCATATGATCACGAAGCTGCATAGTGCGGGTCTCAGGGGCGTGGAAGCGGTGGAAGTAGAGGTGGAAGTGAACTCTCCGGGGCGGGGGGTGCCCCGAATGACCATTGTCGGGCTACCCGATGCTGCAGTGAGGGAATCCGCGGAAAGGGTGAGCTCGGCAGTCTCTGCCTCAGCGCTACCAAAGGATGACGGCACGATCACAGTGAATCTCGCACCTGCCGACCTGAAGAAAGAAGGGCCTTCGTTTGATTTACCGATTGCGCTGGCCGTGGTTGCTTGTGCGGAGGGCGTGGACCTGAAGGGAGCTGGGGACTGTCAGATCATCGGGGAGCTTGCTCTCGATGGTTCGGTTCGTCCTGTGAAGGGGATTCTTTCGGCCGCGATAGAAGCAAAGACCAGAGGAAGGAAGAGGCTTCTGGTGCCTTTGGAAAACGCGTGCGAGGCAGCAGCGGTAACAGGGATCGAGGTTTTCGGCGTGAGTGGGCTTCGCCAAGCTTGGGGTTTTCTCTGTGGAGAGGAGAAGTTGGAACCGGCGGTGGCACGAATCTCCCCAGATTCCCGGGCAGAGTCCTATCCGGTCGACCTCGGGGAGGTCCAAGGCCAGAAGCATGTCAAAAGAGCTCTCGAAATTGCGGCGGCTGGATCACACAACATTGTGATGGTAGGTCCGCCAGGAACAGGAAAATCCATGTTGGCAAAGCGCATGCCTACGATCCTTCCTGAGATGACGGAGAGAGAAGCCATGGAGACAACCCGAATTCACTCCATTGCGGGTCACCTGGCGGCAGGATCGGGGCTGCTCAGAAGCCGGCCTTTTCGGAGTCCGCATCACACGATCTCGAATGCAGGATTGCTAGGGGGAGGAAGTAACCCAGGCCCCGGGGAGATTTCTCTGGCCCATAATGGAGTTCTGTTTCTGGATGAACTGCCTGAGTTTCGTCGTCAGACTCTGGAAGTTCTGCGTCAGCCACTGGAAGATGGAAAGGTGACAATCTCGCGGGCAGCAGGAACTTTATCCTTTCCTAGCAAGGTGCTATTGATTGGTTCTTTGAATCCATGTCCCTGTGGTTATTTTGGGGACCCTTTCCGTAGTTGCTCCTGCTCGCTCCGTCAGGTGGAGAGGTATCGGAGTAAGATTTCCGGACCCTTACTCGACCGAATGGATCTTCATATCGAAGTTCCCCTTGTTGAATTCAAGGACCTGTCATCAAGGGTGCCGGCAGAGCCTTCTTCCAGCGTACGCCAGCGAGTTTGTGAGTGTAGAGAACGTCAGCGAAGTCGTTTTGGTAAATCTTCCGCAACACGAGTGAATTCGGAGATGACTCCCAAGGAGGTGCGTCTTTCCTGTGAGATGGATCCGGAGTCTAGCGATCTGATGGAGCAGGCGATGAGTCGACTTGGTCTTTCAGCCCGGGGCTACGATAGGATCCTGAAGGTAGCCCGGACAGTGGCTGACTTGGCAGGCTCCCAACGGGTCCTGCCCGAGCACCTTCTCGAAGCCATTCAATTTCGCTCCTTGGACCGCAAATTGGCAGGGTAGCCACTGTATCATGCTGGAAATGGAGAGAGTACTTTCGGTAAGAGCCGTTATAATGGCTGCGGGCTGTCACCTTATGGAAGGCTGTCGAACTTTAAGTATTGGGCCGGGTTCCGACGCCTAACAGTGTCGCCGGGCGGTAGATAGGTTAGATGTAACGACGCCCTAGGAAGCATTCATCTTCTGGGCGAGATACTGCTCCAGGCCAATCAGCCCGATGAGGTCAAATTGTGATTCGGCCCAGTCGATACTCTCTTCGGATTCGACAACCATTCTTTCCATGAGGTCACGGCTGCCTGCGTCCTTTCTCTCGATTGCCAGAGATACAGCTTCGTTGTAGGTCGCCACTCCCTGTTTCTCGAGTGCATAGCTGTTCTCGATGTGTTCGCGAGGGGTGGCTCCGACCTTAATCTCGTTGTAGCGAGAGATCTCCGGGGTTCCACCCAGATAGAGGATCCGGTCGATGACTTCCTCAGCGTGCTTCATCTCTTCAATCGACTCATCGTAGAAGTGCTTAGCCAGAGCCTCCAGCCCCCAGTCCTTGCACATTTTAGAGCTGATGAAGTAGAGGTTGATAGCGGTCAGTTCAATTGTGAGTCCTGCGTTGAGGGCATCGATTACGTCTTGGTCTCCTTGCATGTGTATGATGGTTTTCAAGAAGACGATAGGAGCTCCTTGACCAAGTCCAAGGGATAATTCCTGACTTTGCCTATTGTTACTGAGACCTCATCTCATCTGTTCGATAACGAAGGATGCGCCGGGACTCGTATCCTGCCCTTCGCGGTGAGAGAGGGGGTAGCAGATCACGGTACTACCTCCCCCCGAGCCTGCTATTTTACCAAGCTGCCTGTGCGGCCTTGATCTGCTCCGCGTTTAACCCGAGGGCTTCCAGAACACCGGTAGCCATCATCTTGTTGCCGTCGGGATTCATGTGGACGCCATCAGAGGTAAGGAGCTTCCCGTTTTTCTTGTCGCTACTTGCCTCGATGATGGACTGCATACCAGCGTTTAAGTCAGCAAGAAGACATTTCTTTTCTTTCGCGAGCTCTTTGAGAAAGTCGTTGTAGGTCGCAAGCTTCTTGTTGTTGGCATTATTCTTGTCCTCTCCGATCATGGTGGAGGTAAGAAGAACCACTTTAACCCCAGCCTCCTGACACCTTTCGACGATCTTGGTGATATTGGTCTTGTAGTCGGCGAGGTTGACACCGCGTTTGCCGTGCCAGACGTCATTGACGCCACAGCTGAGGGTCATCCAGTTGGGGTTTTTGCTCAACACGTCGCGCTCCAGCCTCGCAAGCATCTGATTGGACTTATGACCGCTGATTCCGGCCGGGATGGCAGAAGCCTTTACGCCCGCTGATTCGAGGCCTCGGATGGCGAGTCGAACGTAGCCATTTGGGCGCGCTCCCGCCTGCGTGATGGAATCGCCGAGGAACGCGATTTTCTCACCATCTTTTACGGCGATATCCGCCATTGCGGTCATCGCAACTGTCAGCACGGCGGAGGTTGTCAATGCGATCCGGGGAGCTGTTCCAACTGCTAGTCTATTCTTTAGTTTCATTTGTCGAGGTGGTGATAATTTCAGATCCGCGAGGGTGCGGACTCGGGATGTGCCGGTATCAGGGGTGAGGAGTCAACGCCAATCGCCCCAGGGAGGTTCCGAATTGACTGCAGGTTGATACGTGAGCAGGAATACTGGCATGCCCCATTTGTGTCAGCGTTTTCCACTGTCAGCTCTTTTGGCCTCTCTCATGCTCTCATGCGGACTGTCTTTTTCAGACGACCAATCTGCAAACTGGTCTCAGTTCCGTGGTCCTGGGGCGCGGGGTGTGGCAAGCAATCCGAACTTGCCGGAAAAGTGGTCTGCGACCGAGAACGTAGAATGGAAACGTGATCTGCCAGGGCGGGGATGGTCCTGCCCGGTGGTATGGGGTCAGCGGGTTTTCCTGACGACCGTCGTTAACGAGGGTGTTTCGGAGAAACCTAAGAAGGGGCTCTACTTTGGAGGAGAGCGGCCCAAATTTCCGGAGACAATACATCATTGGAAGGTCTTTTGTCTCGATCTGCACAGTGGGAGCATAGTCTGGGAGCGGGAAGTGCATCGGGGTAAGCCCGAGTCTGCTATTCACGTAAAGAATAGTTATGCGTCCGAGACCCCGGTCACGGATGGAGAGCGGATCTACTGTTACTTTGGAAACCTTGGAGTCTTCGTTTTTGATATGGACGGCAAACCACATTGGTCAAAAAGATTCACCCCACGCAAAACCCGTTACAGCTGGGGAACGGCGGCCTCTCCAGTGCTTCACGAGGGCCGGCTCTACATCGTGAATGATAATGAGGTAGACTCTTGGTTGCTGGCTCTTGACGCCAAGACGGGGAAGGAGGTCTGGAAGGTAACCCGGGACGAAAAAAGTAACTGGTCGGCTCCGCATATATGGGAGAACAAGAAGCGCACTGAGATCGTGGTAGCCGGTAGTGGTCGAACGGTCTCCTATGATCTTGCGGGTAAGGAGCTCTGGTGGTGGCGTCGCGGAATGTCGAGTATAACGATCGCCACCCCCTACTCATCATCAGACCTGCTCTACGTCAGTTCGGGATATGTGGGAGACAAGAAAAAGCCGATTTATGCGATCAGGCCTGGCGCCCAAGGAGATATTTCCATCAAGCCCTTCAAGAAGAGCGATAATGACTACGTCGCTTGGTGTAACTGGGAAGCGGCTCCATACAATCCATCAACCCTGCTGTATCAGGGGCAGCTCTATTCGCTCCTCGACAGGGGGTGGCTGAGGGCTCTCGACCCCAAAAGCGGGGAGTTTGTCTACGAGCGCAAGCGTCTTCCGCCCGGTGCGGGGTATACAGTTTCTCCGTGGGCCTACAATGGGAAGATTTTCTGCCTTAACGAGGACGGAGAGACCCGGGTCGTAGAGGCGGGGCAGGAATTCAAGTACCTCCATACGAACAAGCTTGCGGATGATGACATGGCTATGGCCAGTCCCGCGATGGTTGGAGATCGTCTCCTCATCAGGACCTCAGCCCGGGTCTACTGTATCAGGAAGGAAGAATAAGGATTGGCTTTCCTGTCTCGTAAACTAGCGGCTGCTCACAGGTGGCCATTTATAATCAGCGGCGGCGAGATTGTGGCTTTAAATACCTCCTCGGAGTAGAGCCCGGACTGGCAACCCGGCCGCTGCTCTTTTCAATCACCGTGACCTGAACAGGAGAGCCTATCTCATCAAGGCGCAGTTCGTAGGTTTCACCGGGCCGGGATTCAAATCCAAAGGGAGCGGTGCCACGAATGGTCCTTCGTCCTCGCTTGAGAGTGAAGATGACCGTGCCCGCGGGAACGCGATACTTACGAGGCGCCAGCATCTCGAATGGTGTTTCAAAGCGGAGGAGCCATCCATTGCTACCTTTATCCTCAGGGCCAATCAGGTGTCGTCCCGTAAAGGGTTCTTCCGCTGGCATGACGACAAGCGCAAATCCTGCCTCTCTGGTGATCCGGCTCGAGGAGTGTGGTTTATTTGCACAACCGGAAAACAACACGATGATGCCGAGGGCGCCAGCGGCGGAAACTGAAGAAAGGATGCGCACGATGTGGACAGGTATTAATGCGTCAATACATCCAATATAAAAAGGAAGGTTTACTGTTTCTGCGAGAAGCAACTCGAAAAGGGTATATTTTATCCATGTCCCAGAGAGAGAGTTGGATGGACTGTAGTGGGTTTGCTACAATGCGGAAACGGATTGACTGCCTCCAGCTGTGCTGCGGGAGGAAGGGCCCCGAAACTCATATGCTAAATCTTCCCATTTTTTCATGAGCCGAATTCCTACCTCAGTTCTTTGTTGTGTTCTTACGGCGGCTGTCTTTCTTGTCGGTGAAGCAGCAGCTGACAGCATTGGTATCAATTTTAACAGCAACCGTGATGCTGCTGTTGCGGAGATTGGGTCATCTGAGTCCGCGGGTCTTCCTGCCATTGCACAAGTCAATTGGAACAATACTAATGGAGGGTCGTCAGCTACGGACGGAGCCAGCGGTAGTACGGCGGATATTTTGAGCCCCTCGGCGGGATTGCTGGTTGATGACAGTGGTAATCCAGTGGCAGTCACCGTGAGTTGGTCATCTAATGGAACGTGGAATACCAATAACGGGAGCTCTAATGGAAACGCCAAGCTGATGAACGGGTATATCGATGCGATTAACGCCGGAGGCCTTGCGCGCATTGACTTGGCGGGTATTCCCTATGCTCAATACGATGTCTACGTGTATTTCGGGAGTGATGGTAACGGCAGAACTGGATCTGTTTTCAGTCCAACTGCCGATCAGGAGTTTTTCTTCACGACGTTTTCAAGTCGAGGTGGTTTCGATGGCGGGGATTACCTGCTTACCGAGGCTACTGCCGGGAATCCCGAAGCGAATTACTGTGTGTTTCGTGATCAGACTTCGGGAACGTTTTCGGTGCAATTGAATCGTGGTTCCAGCAACTCAGGGTTTCATGGAATTCAAATCGTGGGAACTTCAGTGCCAGGTGCACCAGCGGTAGTAACCAATCCAGCCACTCTGGTCTCCTCTGAGTCTGCACGGCTTAATGGTGCAGTCACCGACGTGGGGTCAGGAGCTCCGGCAGTAACAGTGTATTATGGAGAAAATGATGGCCTGACAAATGCTGAAGACTGGGATTCTGCGGTGAGTCTGCAGGGCCCACAGGCAGGTGCTTTTTTTGCTGATGTCGCCGGTCTACTTCCGGGGCAAACCTACTATTACCGTTCTTATGCGGCAAATACATCCGGGTCCGGTTGGTCAGCCGTCAGCGAGAGCTTTCAGACAGGAGTGAGCCCGCCTGCTATTGTGAACCTGGCCCCAAGTGAAATTATGACTGGTAGTGCCCGTGTTGGTGCCGAGGTGACGGCCACCGGTGGCGGAATTCCCTTGGTGACCCTTTTTTACGGGGTGAGCGATGGGGGCAGCTCTGAGGCAAGCTGGAGCAATTCGGTCCAACTGGGAGTTCAGGAAGGATCAGCGCGGACTGTGCTGACTGGATTGCAGGCTGGAGTGACCTACTATTACCGGGCGAGGGCAACGAATGAGGGGGGTGTCAGCTGGGCGCCTGTCACCGAGAGCTTGATGACCGAGCAGCCCGCTCCCCCGGTGGTCGTCAATCGTAACGCAGACAGTGTGCGAGGTGCTTCGGCAAATTTACGGGGCGAAGTAACGGATACTGGATTCGATGCGCCTGTAATAACTTTTTATTATGGAAGAAGCGATGGTGGAGCCGAGCTGGAAGGCTGGGAGCGGTCCGTGAGCATCGGTGAGAGAACAGGGCGATTTTCCCTTTTTGTGTCAGATCTCGAACCGCTCACCACCTATTATTTCCGGTGTCGCGCAAGCAACGTGGCCGGTTCGGCATGGGCCACGTCCAGCGAATCGTTCACCACGACAGAACTGCTCAGCAGCTCCGTGGTGATCAATGAAATTCATTACGACCATGAACCCAAAACAGAGCGGGGAGAATTCCTCGAGCTTTTCAACCCGGGGGACTCACCTGTGCTTCTTACGGGGTGGCAGCTCAATGGTGCTGTCGATTTTGATTTCCCTGAAGGTACATCGATAGAGGCCAATGGTTTTCTTGTCGTTGCCGAGGACCCGGAGGCAATGCAATCGATTTTTGGTTTCGATAATGCTCTGGGTCCGTATTCGGGAAGGCTGAGTAACGATGGAGAACGCATCGAGCTTGAGGATGAGAATGGATCACTGGTGGATGAGGTATCCTACGAGATCGGGTTTCCCTGGCCGACGGCTTCCCGGGGAGGAGGTTCCTCGATGGAATTGATCAACGAGGACCTTGATAACCAGCTCGGTAGCTCGTGGCGATCTTCGGGGAGCGTGATATCCGGAGGACCTCAGGTGACCTACGTCTCTGCAGGAGAAACATGGAGTTATCGGAGGGGAACCAGCGAGGCCTCCGCACCCCCGGACGCATGGCGGATGCAGGATTTCGTCGAGGATGCGACTTGGACAACTGGACGGGCAGGATTCGGTTACGGGGAGCGCGACGACGCTACTGTCGTTAGCGACACGCGACGCAGTTATTCCAGAGTCTATCTGCAAAAGGATTTCAACGTCACGGGATATATTCCAAGGGAGCTTTCAATACGTGTCTACCAGGATGA
>Ga0163110_10001295_pt1 | contig 12673 bp, 13 predicted proteins | sample CRUFie1St17metaG_FD_108703 | JGI IMG/M metagenome (GOLD analysis project Ga0163110, IMG submission 108703) | Marine microbial communities from the Costa Rica Dome - CRUD Field 142mm St17 metaG | ecosystem: Environmental > Aquatic > Marine > Oceanic > Photic zone | place: Costa Rica: the Eastern...
ATTATAGCAAGCTATACAAAGATAAAAGGCGCAGAAGATTCAGCATCAAAACGCTTATCCGATGCAGCCACAAGACTTTTCCCAAGTAGGCTGAATTATACACTCGCCACCACTCTGGAAAAAGTGTTTACTTTTAACTCAATTTCAACTTTCCTGTACCGATACAACAGATTTACTTTGGCATTGCGGTTTCTTGTAATGAGAGTACGAGGTGTCGGAAAAACTGAGGACAAAATATGAGCCCCGCATCCACCCTAGCGGCCCGTCCTTCAACATTGACAAATGGGCAAAATATGGTTGCCATCGCATCGGGAAAAGGTGGTGTTGGAAAAACCTGGCTTGCTATTACTCTAACTCATGCTCTAGCAAAGCAAAAACTACGCACTTTACTTTTTGATGGAGATTTGGGATTAGCCAATTTAGACATTCAGTTGGGCTTAATGCCCAAACACGACCTGGGAAGCGTTATTGCTGGAAGACTGACACTGAATCAAGCAGTGCTTACTTATGAAGAAGGTAATTTTGACATTATTGCCGGACGCTCAGGTTCAGGAGGTCTGGCTAACGTCCCAGTCAGCCGATTGCAAACTTTAGGTGAGGATCTTAACTTACTATCCGCTGCATACGATAAGGTAATTATTGATTTAGGAGCAGGTGTTGAGCGTACAGTCAGACAACTTGCCCAAAGTGTTGGTACTTGCATCGTTGTAGCAACTGACGAACCAACGTCCCTTACCGATGCTTATGCCTTCATAAAGGTAACCCATGTTGAACGACCAGGCGAAGACATACGAATTGTTATAAATATGGCCAATTCCACACGCGAAGGTGAGAGAACGTACAACACTTTGCTAAAGGCCTGTGAGGGGTTTTTGAAAATTTCACCTCCTTTAATTGGAGTAATAAGGCGCGATAGCAAGGTGCGGGAATCAATCAAAAACCAGTCCTCTATCTTGACCAAATTTCCCAACACAGAAGCTGCCAGCGATGTTGAGAGAATAGCTGAGAAGCTAAAGGACCGCGTAATTTCCAAATGAGATGGTAATGAGCACAATCCGACCAACAGCTGCTACACCGTCCCTGCCCAATTCACCTAGCACGGTCCATGTCGCTACTGTAAAAGGAGCACCTTCTGTACTTAGCCATGTTGCTGTTGGACAGGTAATTGAGGCAAAAATCATATCCCAAACAGCAGCAAATACATACCAAGTAGGTACACCCATGGGTAAATTCTTACTTCACTCGACCTTAAATTTACCCAGTGGCGGTACACTCATTTTACAATTATCATCACAAACCCCTTTTTTACAATTTCAGATCAACAGTCTGAATGGCAAAAGCCCATCGTTAAAGACAAAAAACGAAGACTTGTCTAAAACCAATACAAATCAGGAAAAATGGCACACATCTACTAAACTGGCTGTGGGAAAGATCCTTTTAGCAACAAAGTTAGATCATGTTCCCGTATCCCCAAAGCCACATACGCAAGAATCAAAAGAGAGTCCTCAATCGCCTATTTCAAATATTAGAATTTCAAATGAAGGAGGCAACAAGGCTATTCAAAAACACGACCCAACTGAAGGCCAAGTCATAAAACCATCGACGTTAAGTAAAACAAAAATTTCAAATTTTTTGGAAGACCTCAGAGGTTTCCAAGGATTACAAAATAAGAAAAATACAACAGCATCAAATTTAAAAGAACCAGAATATTCACTCATTGGTAGCAAGCTTCATGTTAAGGTTATAGCTATACAGCAGCCAGTTTCAACTAAAACGAGAACCACCCCGACCTTAACCAGTAACAAATCCACCACCACATTTTCAACAGGTTCTGATCTGAAGGGAGTTATCTCAGGAACTACCGCGGAGGGGGAACCCATCGTTCAAACGAAAGCAGGTACATTCACTTTGAACACCCAAACTAGTATTCCGCCAGGCTCGATCATTTCCATGGAAGTTACTAAAGCTCCAATAAACCCAATTAGTGAGAACATAATGATGCCTTTAGTTCACGAAGGTTTTTTAAGGACCCGAAAATGGCCAGCACTAGAGCAATCTATCCAAGCTCTAGAAAAAGTTCAGGAAAGCAGCACTCACAGACTGATTAATTCTATTATACCTCGTCCAGGTAATGCCCTAATTTCAAATGTAATCTTTTTCCTTTCCGCTCTTAAAACTGGGGATTTGAATTCTTGGATGGGAGAAAAAACATTACGCGTAATAGAGCGCCATCAGCCAAATATTGCTGGTAGAATCAAAGACGATTTCTCAGCCTTATCAAAAATGATCGAGGAACCACAATCTGGTGATTGGCGTGTAGCTCTGGTACCAGTAAATTCAAGTGATGGAATGCACCTGATCCGGATCTTATTACGGCAAAATGATGAGGAGACACTTACAGGAGAAATCTCACATAATCGCTTTATAATTGATGTACAGCTTTCCAGAATTGGTCGTATGCAACTTGATGGACTTGTCCGCGAAGAGGGAAATTCTCTTGAGCTTATTATTCGCTCGGATACACACCTGACCAGAAAAATGCAAGACGATATTCGCGCAATTTTTCGTGAAACTACAAATGAGTCTGGCATTAAAGGAGGTATTAACTTCCAAGCAGCGCCCGCTAACTTTATTGAAATTCCCGACCCTAAAGATACACATAATATTGGACTTGTAGTTTGAGGATCATAAATGGACCTTAATGAAAGACGCTGTCTGCTTGTTTGCAGTCGCAACCCAGACATAAAACTAGAATATATTATTTCTATTACAGGTCATATGGCAAATCCAGGATTAGGTGGAAGTAGCGTTATTCACCTGAATTATGTACCCGACAAAACAATCCTTAGACCCGCATCTTTCGGGCGTTACCTAGATGCCATTGGCACTATAGAATTAAGGACACTGGAAGAGTGCGCGGCAATTATTCTTAACGATATAAACAATGAGTTAGTTGCTAAATGGGTACAACTATCAATTTCAGCTCCCAAGCAAGACCATCGTGGCATTGACCGCCATGAGGTTATGCTTGAAGACCGCCAGCCAAATTGGGACAATATAGGGTTACTATCTCGGCTCAAGTTGGACTAGACTTGCCTCTGAATAAAAGCTTTAATACCGACTTCATCTAGTTCCAACTGTTCCTTTTTGGCGAATTCTTTTTTTTCACGCAATTCGCGAGATTCGAGTGCTGTTTTAAATTTTTTTAACTCTCTGAATGCTTTAGATAATTCCTCGCGAGCGTCATTTGCCTCTTTTTCAAGCTGCTGAATAGAAATTTGAATAATTGCTCGCCGTTCAATAACACGGTCAGCATAATAGCCATACACAAAACCTCCCTCGTTAGGTGCAGCGGCAGCGGCAATCTGTTCGTTAATAAGATCTTGTTCAAGCTTTTTTAATTCAGCCTCAAAACCTTCAATCAGCCTCAGCAAGTCACTTAATTTTCGTCGCTTTTGATCGACACTCCAATCATTCAGTCGAATAAGTGTTTCTATACCTTTTGCCAATTACAAAGCTCCAATCAAAATCAATTATCATCCATCGAGTTCAACCCACTCAAAGTCTCAAGACTGAGAGTTTGTTCACTCATAACTTGGCCTGGTTCATTCACAATATCTGAGGCTTTCTCAGTCTCACTTATTTTTTGTGACAACTCCTCAATGGACTCTGACTGTTGACTTATATCTTCTTCTGTAGGTTTTGCACTGTCAATTGGCATACTGAGGATATCCCGAAGTTGCATATAGCATGAAGCTAAAGGTGTTGTTTCATCCATATTCTGTGCTAAAAAATTCTCTATTCCAGGATAAAAGTTTATAGCTTCATCTACAGCCTCGTCACTTCCCCTGCGGTATGCTCCAAGTCGAATCAATTCCGCCATGTTTTCATAAGTAGCCATGTATTGACGGGCCTTATTTACAACTTCATTTTCTTCAGGTGTATTGCAATCTGGCAGGGTTCTTGAAACACTTTTTAGAATGTTTATTGCTGGATATCGCCCTCGCTCTGCAATCTCCCTATCCAAAACCACATGTCCATCAAGAATTCCTCTTACAGCATCAGCAACAGGTTCATTATGATCATCCCCTTCGACAAGAACGGTAAATAGTCCAGTAATACTACCCTGACCAGCAGTGCCCGGACCAGCGCGTTCAAGTAGCCGAGGCAATTCTGCAAAAACTGATGGTGTGTACCCTTTAGATGCGGGTGGCTCACCAGCAGACAAGCTGATTTCTCGCTGTGCCATGGCAAATCGTGTGACACTGTCCATGAGACATAACACATTTTTTTTCTGGTCACGAAAATATTCTGAAATTGCCATTTGTACATAAGCCGCTTGGCGGCGGACCAGGGGTGGTTCATCAGAAGTTGCGACAATTACCACACTACGTGCCATCCCTTCTTTACCAAGATCATCCTCAATAAATTCTCTTGCCTCACGGCCACGTTCTCCAATCAAGCCAATAATACTTATCTCTGCATCTGTATGACGTGCCATCATGGACATAACTGTCGATTTTCCTACTCCTGAACCAGAAAAGATACCCATGCGCTGGCCACGACAACATGTTAAAAAAGTATTTAAGGCGCGTATTCCAAGATCAATCTTGCCACCTACACGTTGACGCTCATGAGCGTTTGGGGGCTTGGAGCGTACGCGATACCCCTTAGTGCCTTTAATCAAGGGCCCTTTTCCATCAACCGGTTCGCCAAAAGCATTTACAACCCGACCCATCCAACTTGAATCAGGATATATCAATGGATCGCTAGCACTTATCTCTGCTTTAGATCCCAATCCAATACCATCAAGGGTACCAAAGGGCATCAAAAGCGCCCTTTCATTTTTAAAGCCAACGACTTCACACAAGACACAGCAGTTGTCCCGTCCAAAAAGGTTACAATGCCCACCTATAGACAACTCGCCAACGACACCTTCCACCTCTACCATCAGGCCAACAATACCTGTAACTCGCCCGTATACCGATTTTTCGGGCAAGCTACATATTTCATCAAGTATTTGTTCAGTAGGTAGTTTCAATCAAACCCCTCAAAAAATAATTGCTATTTGGCTTCCAATGGTCTTTTAATTTTAAGTCTTAATCTAAAATGATTATTAAATTAAGACTTTAACAATTAGTATAATAAATCTAATAAAGCTGTAGAGATGAATAAAGTTTAACAAAAGATTAAGATTTGAGTTTAATATAAAGAATCTGATTATTATTGGGAGAACACTGTGATGCGGGTACTTCTTGTCGAAGACGATCCGGCGACTGCGCAGAGCCTAAAAATGATGCTCGAGTCTGAGAAGCTGGTGGTGGATGCAACCGATCTCGGCGAAGATGGGCTTGAGATTGGAAAACTTTATGACTACGACATAATCATATTGGACCTGATGCTTCCAGATATTAACGGGATTGAGGTTTTACGGCGTCTTCGTGACGCCCGTGTAGAAACCCCTGTTCTGATCCTATCTGGTTTAACTGATTCCAACGATAAAGTAAAAGGTCTAGGAACAGGTGCTGATGACTATTTAACCAAACCTTTCAACAAAGCTGAATTAATGGCGCGAATTCAAGCTATTGTGAGACGGTCGAAAGGGCATGCCCAATCTATCATTCGCACGGGCAAATTAGCGGTTAACCTCGATTCTCATACAGTTGAAGTTGATGACCGGCACGTTCACTTGACCGGTAAGGAATATGGTATTCTTGAATTACTATCGCTACGCAAGGGCACTACCTTAACAAAGGAAATGTTTTTGAACCATTTGTATGGTGGAATGGATGAGCCAGAATTAAAAATTATTGATGTATTTATATGCAAGCTACGTAAAAAATTAGGTAAAGCGACTGGAGGAGAGAACTACATTGAAACAATTTGGGGGCAGGGTTATGTTTTGCGAGATCCAGAAAATATAAAAACAAATACGCAATCCTGATGCTCAATTGTGTTTAATCAAATTAATGAGGCTTAAAAGCATAGCTTGTAACACAAAATAAATTATTAGCTCACTTTAATAACTATCAAGTTATGAACCCATTTTGTCAGTTACCTAATGCTCTTACTCACATAGAGAAAAAAGGTAGTTTATCAATGAGGCCGTTGCGACAGTAAAGCCATAAGCTTTACTTCATCTGGTTTTGCAAAGAATTCAATTGTTGTTGATTGTTTCTCAGCCAGCCGCTGGCTGAAAAAAGCATGTACATTATGGGCACTTAAATTCGATACTACCTGACTTGAACTCTCTGACGAAAGGGCAAATTGAAGATCCTCTTTAAAAGAAGCCCCCGGACCAGAAGCCCTCACAACCAAACTAATTGTAGATACTTTATTGATGTCACCCTCATGCAATACAGAAACTGCGATGTTTCCACCACGTGGAAGACCATCAATCGCTACTAATATCATGTTAAGTAGAAGTTTGATTTCTGAAATTATAATGACCTTCTCAAAAGGTGTCAAAAATTCTGACGGCCAATCTAGGGAGATACGGCTACCATTCAGGAAAGCCTGAGTAACATCACGAGCTTCAACAAGTGGAGATTGATTCCCATTTAGTCCACCTTTGCCAAAAGTAAGACGGAAAAAAGCCAGACGCGCCAACAGTTGCTCACCACTATCGGCAACTATCTTAAGGGCTCCCATCTCTTCATCAGAATCCATTTCTTTAAATAACTCAATACCATTTTGAATAGCTCCCGCGGGCCCGACTAGATCATGACATAGCCTTGAGGACATAAGTTGAATTACTTTCAGATTTAATTGCATGGTGTCTTTTCCCAATACCTAATCTATTAATACATACATAAATTACTTAATTAAAAAATGTTTATTTAAAAAGTGATGTGCTCTTCCGCATTGAGTTCGTTAATATTTCAATTTCTATAATTAATCGAATCACCTTTGACTCTAAAAAAATTCTCAAAGCTATTCTGCAAGAATCGGAAAAAATAGTCATTTTAGTTGATAATTTTTAGTTATTTTTTTGTGTTTATCTGTGTCTATGTTTTTATAATACAGTATGAATGTTTTCCTTGATGCCATATCTCTATTGACCACTACAGATAGCAATCTATTAAGTATTGTAGGGCTTTCATTGTGGGTTAGCCTGATAGCCGTATTTTTTGCAACCTTAATTGGCATACCTCTTGGTGCAGCCACATCTCTTTATGAATTTCGAGGTCGGCAATTTCTTATAGTTTTACTGAATGCGTTAATGGGATTACCCCCAGTTGTTGTAGGGCTGATTGTCTACTTATTACTTTCCAGATCAGGCCCCTTTGGGGTTCTAGGCTTGCTGTTTAGCCCCACTGCAATGATTATTGCTCAAACCATTTTAATCATTCCAATTATAGCAGCATTGAGCCGCCAAATCATTGATCATTTGTGGATTGAGTACTCTGAGCAACTTCTCTCACTGGGTGCAACTTCATACCGGCGCATGAAAACCTTAATCTGGGATGGACGTTTTTCTTTGTTAACTGCGGTGTTGGCCGGTTTTGGAAGAGCTATAGCAGAAGTTGGTGCAGTAATGATTGTTGGTGGCAACATTGACCACGTAACACGAGTGATGACAACTTCTATCACGCTCGAGGTTTCAAGAGGCAATTTGGCACTCGCACTTGGTCTGGGGATTGTTCTTATCACATTATCGCTGTCGATTAATGCCATAGCTTACTTACTAAAAGAGTTTGCAGAAAGCAGGCAAATATGATTTTAAAATCTATTCCAATATTGAGTTTAAATAACGTTTGCTACGAGGCAAGTGGAAAACAATTAATAAAAAAACTTTCTTGCCAGTTTATGGCAGGCCCGCGATGTGTCATCATTGGTCCAAACGGTGCAGGAAAAAGCATACTACTAAAATTATGCCACCGTCTACTTAACCCAAGTCAAGGACACATCCAGTGGTATGACGAAAAAGGCAACAAAAGTAATTCGATCATTAATCAAGCCATGGTTTTTCAACGTCCGGTAATGCTACGCCGAACAGCTGCCGCTAATGTTGATTATGCGCTCTCCCTTCGTGGACTCAACAAAATTCAACGCAAAGCACGCACTGAGGAAGTCTTGAAACTGACAGGGCTTACCCATCTGGGCCATTTCTCAGCTCGAGTTCTATCTTTTGGAGAACAACAAAAATTGGCCCTTGCGCGAGCTTGGGCATTGAGGCCAAAGATCCTGTTCCTAGATGAACCAACAGCTAGCCTTGATCCATCGGCTACCTTCGAAATCGAAAAAGTCATTAATGCCATCCACAACAGCGGAACTCAAATCATCATGACTACCCATGATTTAGCACAAGCAAAAAGACTTGCTGACGAAGTGTTGTTCTTACATCGAGGACAAATACTTGAAAATAGCCTTGCATCGACTTTTTTTGCAGGGCCTACTAATAAATTTGCTCAAGCGTTCCTCAAAGGTGATCTACTGGTATGGGACCAAAAAGAAGTTAAAATACAAGGACGTTGATTTGTCAAAATTTCTCAATTTTATCATCTTTTTTTTCTCTATTGTTTTGATTGTCCTGAGCATAAGCAGCAAGGCTCAAAGCAATGACTACATAACCATAGCATCAACCACTTCAACACGGGATTCTGGGTTATTTGGTGCAATTCTTCCCATCTTTACCAAAAGCAGTGGAATCAGGGTACGAGTAATCGCTGCAGGCACTGGACAAGCAATCAAAATAGCAGAAAATGGAGATGCAGATGTCTTATTTGTACACCATAAAGAATCTGAACAATCTTTTATAAATGCTGGCTTTGGCGTCAAACGTTATGACGTAATGTATAATGATTTTGTAGTCATTGGTCCAAATGAAGATCCAGCTGAAATATCCGGTTTCAATGACGTAGTCAAAGCCTTCATCAAAATTGCAAAAACTAGATCAGTGTTTTTATCTCGTGGTGACGATAGTGGCACCTATAAAAAGGAACAAAGTCTTTGGCTAGCAGGTGGTATTGATGCTAGTAAATATTTAGGTAGTTGGTACAGGAAAACTGGCTCAGGAATGGGCGCAACATTAAACATAGCAAATGCTATGAACGGTTATTCTCTCGCCGACAGAGGAACCTGGCTAGCCTTCAAAAACAAGAAACAACTAAAAGTTCTTGTAGAAGGTGATCCTCGACTTCATAATTCTTACGGGGCCATACTTGTAAACCCAAAACGCCATCCCCATGTCAAATCTGAAGCTGGACAAAAATTAATAAATTGGTTGATCTCAAAAGAGGGGCAAAATTCAATTAAGGCTTTTGAGATCAACGGCAAAAAGTTATTTAAAAGCTATTTGAATTAAGTTTCAATTCTGACATGACCGACAACAGAATTACTTTAAAATAATATGAGTATTCATTGTCCACATTATTTTTCCAAAAAGATTATGAGTGATTTTTGTAAAATCAATAACTAAAATAAAAAAAGTAGTGATAGAATTAATGAGAAGAATGCAGCGAAGGACCTCTGTTATATGATCGATCCAACTGGTCGAAACATTTCATATTTAAGATTATCGGTTACAGATCGTTGCGATTTTCGTTGCATATACTGTATGTCAGAAGACATGTCCTTTCTTCCAAAATCAGACATTCTTAGTCTAGAAGAATTGGAACGCTTGTGCAGTGTATTTATTGAAAAAGGTATAAAAAAAATCCGCCTAACAGGAGGAGAACCACTGGTCAGGCGCGGCGTCATGGGGCTTATAAGTTCTATTGGAAAACAAGTTCAAAATGGAAATTTAGAGGAGTTAACCCTAACGACTAATGGCAGTCAGCTTGAGAAATACGCATTTGAACTCGCTAGACATAGTATTAAGCGTGTAAACGTCTCGATAGATACGCTTGATCCTGAGAAGTTCTCACTCATCACACGAGGGGGAAAATTAGATCAAATCAAAAGAGGGTTATTGGCTGCTAGCAAGGCAGGTTTAAAAATAAAAATCAATACGGTAGTTCTGAAGAATTTTAACGAGGACCAATTTAGTAAACTTGTTGGGTGGTGTGGCAAGCAAGGGTATGACATCACCTTCATTGAAACTATGCCCCTCGGAGACATAGGAAGAGACAGGTTGACCCAATATTTACCTGTTTCAAAAGTTCGCAATAAACTTGAGGAAGAATGGACTCTAAAAGACAACAATTATAATTCTGGTGGGCCATCACGGTACACAAGTGTGGCAGAGACGGGACAATTAGTAGGCTTTATTTCACCACTAAGCCACAATTTTTGCGCTTCCTGTAATCGAATTCGTGTCACCTGCACAGGAGAATTATTTATGTGTTTGGGCCAAGAAGATAAAGCAGATTTGCGGGCTCCTTTGAGAGCGAGTGAAGGTAATGAACTTTTGAACTCAGTCATTGATGATGCTATTAACCGCAAACCCAGAAGCCATGAATTTGTCATCGAGCCGGGAAACTCCAGTCCCGCACTTAATCGCCACATGAGTGTAACTGGCGGTTGATTGTTTCTTTTAATTTTTTATTGTGGAATACCAGCTTTTACTAGATGTACTTAAAATCATGACAAAAAAAATCGCCTTCACCGCCGCCAGACAGCCGCAAGCACAAGAAGCTTTGAAAAGGCTTAAAGAAAAATATGCACATGTTCCAGCAAGCAAAGCTGATGTCATAGTCGCTCTAGGTGGGGATGGGTTCATGTTGAGAACTTTGCATCTCTACACCAACAGCGGCAAGGCAATATATGGTATGAACAGAGGTTCGGTTGGGTTTCTGCTAAACAGTTACTCTGATAAATCCCTCAAAAGTCGGATTAATAAAGCTGTTTCAATTGACGTTAACCCCCTCATTATGGAGGCAATAGATATAAAAGGGAAAAAGCAAACAGCGCATGCCATCAACGAAGTCTCTTTACTACGGGAAACGCGTCTAGCCGCAAAAATTGGAATCCATGTTGATGAAATTGAACGTATGCAGGAGTTGATTTGCGATGGAGTTCTCATTGCTACACCTGCGGGCAGTACTGGGTATAATTTGTCTGCTCACGGTCCAATTATGCCACTTGGAGCTGGTGTTCTAGCTTTGACACCAATAAGCCCTTTTAGACCACGTCAGTGGCGAGGAGCTCTACTTCCGCATGATGCCATAATAAGTTTTGAAGTCCTTAACCCAAAAGAGCGAAGGGTGAGCGCAGTTGCAGACAACACAGAAATTAGATGCGTATCCAAGGTCATTGTCCAAGAGGACCTGACAAGAAGAGTAACAATGTTACATGATCAGGATCATAATTTTGAGGAACGAATCCTTAAAGAGCAATTTCTTACCTGATAGTTATCATACGCTTAAATAGTTTTCATTTATTTTGTTTGATAATGAGCAGAGCCGATGGCTTGGGAAATGGTTGAAAAACCATCTGCAACAAGATGTCTAGCTAAATCACGTTTTATTAATTGGACATGGGCTGGTCCATGAAAGACCATTGCAGAATATAGTTGAATTAAAGTTGCCCCAGCTCTAATTTTTGCATAGGCATCTGCACCACTTGAGACACCACCAACCCCAACAAGCGGTATTTTTCCTGCTGTCAGTTTATACATCTCAGAAAGCACATGGGTTGACTGATCAAGCAAAGGCTGACCACTAAGTCCCCCACTCTCCTGTGCATTTGCATCAATTAAATTACTCGGCCTTTTAATAGTCGAATTTGTTGCAATTATACCGTCAATACCTGTCTCAAGTGCGACCTCGGCAATATCTATTATATCTTCAGGGCTCAAGTCTGGGGCAACTTTTAGGAGTAAAGGAGGAGGATTTATTGGGATGACCTCCAAACGTGCTTGCAATACAGTTTCAAGTAAACCTAATAAAACTTCTTTTCTTTGTAAACCACGGAGACCCACAGTATTTGGCGAAGAAACATTAATTACAAGATAATCAGCAACTTGTGAAAACCTAAGCACGCCCTCCCGGTAGTCACCAATGGCGTCAAGGGTATCTTTATTTTTACCTAAATTGACACCAACAATTCCTTTTCGTGAGCATGCTTCAAGACGGGAAGCAACTTCTTCCATACCATCGTTGTTAAAGCCCAATCGGTTTATCACTGCTTTATCTTTAGATAGACGAAATAAACGGGGACGAGCATTCCCAATTTGTGGCTGAGGTGTCACAGTACCAACTTCAACAAATCCAAAACCTTGCTCCAGCATTGGGTTTACAACTAGAGCATTTTTATCAAATCCAGCAGCTAAACCAACGGGATTTAAAAAAGAACGCCCCCAAACTTTTTGTTTAAGTAGGGGACTTTCAAACATCTCAGGGCTTGGGACCAGTCCTGCACGCAGAGTGCCAATTACAATATCATGAGCGGTTTCTGGATTTAGCAAACCAATAAGTGGCCTGACCAAAGAATATGGGTCAAACATTGCTACTCTCGCCTCTCGGTGGTCGCCAGGGGACAATACCATCGGGGAACTGGTGAAACCCGTCCTCAGCTAATGGCAAGTCGCAAACGCTGAGAACTTTGGCAATAGAAAGGGACCCATAAAGATGAGGGAAGAGTTGTCCGCCCCGGGATAACTCCCACTTGAGGTCTGAACCAAAATCATTAGCATCTACAGTGATTAACATTAAGTCTACAACCTTGGCTTTATGCCGTCCCGCACTTTCAGCAACCTGTTGGGCAGTAGAAAAATGTAAAAAACCATCAG
>Ga0163110_10001296_pt1 | contig 12670 bp, 11 predicted proteins | sample CRUFie1St17metaG_FD_108703 | JGI IMG/M metagenome (GOLD analysis project Ga0163110, IMG submission 108703) | Marine microbial communities from the Costa Rica Dome - CRUD Field 142mm St17 metaG | ecosystem: Environmental > Aquatic > Marine > Oceanic > Photic zone | place: Costa Rica: the Eastern...
ACAGAAAACAATCCGGAAAATGAAGGCTCAGGAACAAGAGAACTTCCTTTTAACAAACATCTTTTTATTGAAAGAGAAGATTTTAAAGAAGATGCTAACAGAAAGTTTTTCCGCCTTACCATAGGAAAAGAGGTAAGGCTAAAAAGCGCATATATAATTGTAGGTACAGGTGTTATTAAAGATAATAATGGAAAAATTACAGAGATTCTTTGTGAATATGACCCAAAAAGTAAAAGCGGATCCGGATCAGAGGAAAGCCTAAGAAAAGTAAAAGGAACACTACACTGGGTTACTCAAAACGAGAGCGCTCAAATTACTGTTAATTCATACGATAGACTCTTTAAAGAAGAGCTTCCTGGAAACAATTCAAATCAAGATTTTTTAGCAGATATTAATCCAGATTCCCTCACCGTTAATACTGCTTATGCCGAACCATCAATTTTAGAATCAATAACAGGCCAAAACTTTCAGTTTCAAAGAAAGGGCTATTTCGTAATGGACAAAAACAGTAAAGCCGACAATCCTGTTTTTAACAAAACTGTCGGCCTTAGAGATTCTTGGAAAAAGAAATAATTACTTCGCTTCAGGTTTTTTTCTAAGCTTTGCAGCTTTCATTTCTTCTCCAATTTGATTGCTTGCAGTAAAAGAAGCAACCATATTGTTTAGCATTTCTGATCCTGCCTGAGGGGAGTTGGGCATCAATATCAAATTACTGTTGGACGCAGACCCCACAGACTGAAGGGTGTCATAGTGTTGCGTTACAACTATTAGCGCAGACGCTTCTTGAGAATTTATATCAACACCATTTAAAACCTTTACAGAGTCCTCAAGACCTCTTGCAATTTCACGTCTTTGATCGGCAATTCCTTGCCCTTGAAGCCTTTTGCTTTCAGCCTCAGCTTTTGCTCTTTCAACAATCAATATTTTTTGAGCCTCTCCTTCGAATTGTGCAGCAACCTTTTCTCTTTCGGAAGCGTTAATTCTATTCATTGATTCTTTTACCTGGGCGTCTGGATCAATGTCTGTCACAAGGGTTTTAATTATTTGAAACCCATATTCTGTCATTGCTTCTTGAATCTCTGACTTGACAGCAATGGCGATATCGTCTTTTTTAATAAAGACGTCATCAAGGATTAGCTTAGGAACCTCGGCACGAACAACATCGAAAATGAAACTCGTGATTTGGTCTGCTGGGTTGTCAAGCTTATAAAAAGCATCATAAACCTTCTCTTTAATTACTTTAAATTGAACAGAGACTTTAAGCTTTACAAAAACATCGTCTTTTGTTTTTGTTTCCACTACAACGTCAAGTTGCTGAATTCTTAAACTAAGTCTTCCGGCTACACTGTCGATAATTGGTATTTTAATCTGCAGTCCGGATTGTCGGACGCTTAGAAACTTACCGAATCGTTCAATAACGGCAGCAGACTGTTGCTTTACAATAAAAAAAGTAAAGAATAAAAGTAACAGTCCGATAGGTAATAATATTGTATATAAAATCATCTTTAAAATTTAATTGGTTCGTAACAAACAATATAAGTAAAAGGTCCGCCTAAAAAAAAAATAAACTTTTAAAATAATGTTAAAATAGCTTTGACAAAGCTTCTTTTGCGCGACTAGAAGTGTCTTTTAAACCAATGAAGGACACAATCTCTTGTAGATCAATTCCCTTAAGCGCCCCAACTAAAACCACCCTAACAGTCATCATTATTTGTCCTGCAGAAAAACCTTTGTTTTCGCAAGATTTTTTTACATTCTCTACAAATGAGTCGGTTTGCACACTTTCCGAATCTGCCAGTGAAATAATTGTTTCTACAATCTGTTTTCCACCTGGTTTAAGTATTCTCTTAAGGCTCTTTTCATCATACGATTTTGGTCCAATAAATAAATATTCTGAAAGCTCCCAAAGCTCATTGACCGTACTTGCTCTTTCTTTGACAAGCCCAATGGCATTCTCTAGCTTAACAACATCATAATTACATTCTTTTTTTGTGCTTAGTAAAACCCTTAACAATTCATCATTTTGAGTTTTTTGAATGTGTTGGTGGTTGTACCACTTAAGCTTTTCAAAGTCAAAGTTTGCAGATGAAGAAACCACTTTTTCTAAACTAAAAAGCTCTTTTAACTCGTTTAAGGATAAAATTTCTTTTGTCTCGTCAGGAGTCCACCCAAGAGTTGAAATATAGTTAATAAGAGCCTCGGGTAATATCCCTATCTCTTTGAATCCAAGGATTTCTTTTTCTCCTTTCCAGCGAATGGGAAAAACAGGAAAACCATTTTTTTCCCCACTTCTTTTACTAAGCTTTCCTTTTCCGTTAGGGTTAAGTATTAATGGGAGATGCGCATACTTCGGGCTTGTCCACCCAAAGGCCTCATAAAGAAGAGTGTGTAGGGCAAGTGAGGGAAGCCACTCCTCGCCTCTTATAACGTGCGTTATGCCCATCAAATAATCGTCCACAACATTTGCAAAATGATAAGTTGGCATTCCGTCCGCTTTTACCAAAATCTTATCGTCTAACAAAGACGAGTCAATTGAAGAATCACCTCGAACTATGTCATTAGTCTTTACCTCAGATTCACTAGGACACCTAAACCGTACTACATACTTCTCTTTGTTCTCTATTTTTTTTTGAACCTCTTTCTCATCTATGCAGAGTGAGTTATTTAAAGAGCTTCTGTTGCGCCAATTGTAAATAAAAGTCTTGCCCTTTTTTTCTTCGTTTTCTCTCAATGTTAGGAGCTCTTCCTCTGTGTCAAAAGCATAATAAGCTTTGCCTTCTTTTAACAACATTGAAATGTGCTTGTTATAAATGGCTTTTCTTTCGCTTTGCCTGCACGGCTCTTGATCGGCCTCAATTCCACACCACATAAGTGACTCAACAATATAGTTTTCCGCACCAGAAACCTCTCTTTTTTTATCAGTATCCTCGATTCTTATAAGAAATTTACCGTCAGATTTTTTTGCATACAAATAATTAAATAGCGCGGTCCGCACTCCACCAATATGTAGAGGCCCTGTTGGGCTTGGAGCAAAACGTACGCATACTTTTTTATTTGTCAAAACGAATTTTTATCAAATATAAAACAATAATCTTTCAATTGATTGTGTAGATTTGCTTATAATTTATGATTGATTTTATATACACAACACCCTTTGTCTTAAAGAACACAGAAGAAATACGAAAACTTCTTCTGCACGTTTCTGTGCAAGAAGGATACACCTTGTCTCAATTTTATTTTCACTTTGTTTCCGCTGAAGAAATAACACGAATTAATAAAAACCACCTTTCACACGACTACGCTACAGATGTTATTACCTTTGATTATAGTACAGATAAAGAACTAAAAGCTGAAGCTTACATATGTCCTGAAGAAGTTCAGTCCAATGCTAAAAAATATAGCCAAACCATTGAAAATGAGATGGTTAGGGTTTTGGTTCACGCGCTTCTTCATGTTTGTGGCCATGACGATAAGGCTGATGAATCAAAATTAAAAATGAGAAAGAAAGAAGACTTATACATTAAGATTTATCAGACCTCTTTCAAATGAATTATATTTGCAAAAGAATGTTCCACGTGAAACAAGAATATGTTTAATCAAGAATACGATGTTATTGTAGTTGGCGGTGGCCACGCAGGTAGTGAGGCAGCAGCAGCATCAGCAAATCTAGGCGCCAAAACCCTTTTGGTAACTATGAATTTACAAACCATCGGTCAAATGTCATGCAACCCTGCTATGGGAGGAATAGCAAAGGGTCAAATTGTTCGCGAAATTGATGCTTTGGGTGGATATAGTGGCATTGTCACAGACAAGTCTGCAATCCAATTTAAAATGTTAAACCTTTCAAAAGGCCCCGCAATGTGGAGTCCACGAGCACAAAACGACAGAGCTCTTTTCGCCCAGTATTGGAGAGAAATGTTAGAAGCTACACCAAACTTAGATTTTTATCAAGAAATGGTTAAGTCTTTGTGGATGGAAAAAGACAAACTTGTTGGGGTGGTTACTGGTCTTGGTCAAAAAATAAAGGCCAAATCAGTTGTGCTCACGAACGGAACTTTTCTCAATGGACTTATACACGTTGGCGATAAAAATTTTGGTGGCGGCCGTGCTGGAGAGAAAGCAGCAACAGGCATTACAGAACAACTTGTTTCTCTTGGTTTTGAGTCTGGTAGAATGAAGACAGGCACTCCCCCAAGAGTTGACGGAAGGTCTCTCGACTATTCTAAGATGATAGAACAGCCAGGCGACTCTAATCCACAAAAATTCTCTTATTTGGATACAACTCAGCCGCTAAAAAAGCAGGTTTCCTGTCATATGACTTACACAAGCCCTGAGGTACATGACTTGCTACGTGACGGATTTGACAGATCCCCAATGTTTAACGGCAGAATTAAAAGTATAGGGCCAAGATACTGTCCTTCAATTGAAGATAAAATACACAGATTTTCAGAAAGAGAAAGGCATCAACTATTCGTTGAGCCAGAAGGATGGAATACAGTAGAAGTATATGTTAATGGGTTCTCTACTTCTTTACCTGAAGAGGTTCAGTTTACCGCACTGAGGGCTGTTTCTGGATTTGAGAATGTAAAGTTCTTCAGACCAGGATACGCGATTGAATACGACTATTTTTTCCCAACTCAACTCACTTACTCATTAGAAACTAAAATAATTGAAAATCTTTTTTTTGCAGGACAAATTAATGGGACAACAGGATATGAAGAAGCAGGCTCACAAGGTCTTATCGCAGGAATAAATGCTGTAAAAAAAATACAGAACAAACCCCCTTTAATCTTAAAAAGAGACCAGGCTTATATTGGAGTTTTAATAGATGATTTAATCACAAAAGGAACTGAAGAGCCATACAGAATGTTTACATCAAGAGCAGAGTATAGAATGCTCTTAAGACAAGATAATGCGGACCAGAGATTAACAAAAATCAGTCATGATATTGGTCTTGCAGACTCTGAACGACTTGCTGCTTGCGAAACAAAATATTCAGATTCATCTAGCCTGATTTCATTTTTGAAAAAACAGAGCATCTTGCCTTCAGAAATTAATAGCATATTGGACCAAAAAAAATCTGCAAAAATAAAGCAATCTGGAAAGGCAGATAAGATTCTTTCACGCCCAAACATCTTTCTTGAAGACCTTAAAAAATGCAATTCTATTTCTTCTTTTATAGACTCAAACAATTTACCTAAAGAGGTACAAGACCAAGCAGAAATACAAATCAAATACAGCGGCTACATTGAAAAAGAAAAAGCTAATGCTGACAAGCTTAATAGGCTTGAGTCGGTTAAAATCCCCAAAGATTTTGATTATAAAAAGCTTAAATCCATAAGTGCCGAAGCCTTAGAAAAGCTAAGAAAAATTAAGCCCGAAACCATTTCCCAAGCATCAAGAATTAGTGGGGTCTCCCCTAACGACATTTCTGTTTTGCTTGTCTACATGGGCCGATAAATGTTTCACGTGGAACAAAAAAAAATACATATAAAAACCAAAGACTTTTTTTTAACAAAAGAAGTTTTTTCAATAATAAAAACAGAACAAGAAGGACTCTTAAAAACAGACCCACTTCCCCCAAAAGAAGAAATACAAAAATACTATAAAGCAGAAGACTATCTTTCACACAACAGTAAATTAGACGGTTTGTTTTCCTTTTTTTACAGGCTTTTTAGAGCCATAAACTTTAAGCTCAAATACAACTCTATCAAACACCTCTTAACTCAAGGAAGCCTTCTTGATTTTGGTTGTGGAGAGGGATATTTTTTAAAACAAATGAATAACAAAGGCTATAACTCTTATGGGGTAGATCCTTTTCGAAATAAATCAAAAAAAATTAGCCATTCTATTTTTGACGAGGAATTATCAGATGTTGGTTTTAAAACCATTACAGCATGGCATTCAATTGAGCACGTCCATGATTTAGAAAAGACAATCATGCGCTTCCATGATGTTCTTTCTGAAAACGGACTAGTGGTCGTTGCAGTTCCGAACTACAACTCTTATGACGCAAAGTATTATAAAAATTTATGGGCTGGGTATGATACTCCCAGACACTTGTGGCACTTTAACAAAACAGGTTTAAGAAAAGTTTTTGAAAGAAATAAATTTATTTTTCATTCCGAGTATCCACTTTTTATAGACGCATACTATGCTTCTTTTCTTTCCGAAAAATATAAAGGATCTAAACTACCGATATTAAGGTCTATTGTGATTGGTACAATTTCAAACTTTAAAGCATTTTTCAACGGACAATATTCTTCAAACTATTTTGTCTTCAAAAAAATTCAAGAAATATAACGGAGCCCTTTTTTAACGACAGAATAACTCACTTTTCCAGCCCCAAAAATCTCACCATCCCCCTGACACGTTAAAACAGTGTTTTTAGCGACGATTAAAATTTTTTCAGAGGATAGTGTCAAAATTTTACGTTTCTTAAATACACCCCCATTAAAAAGACTAAAAAAAATTTTAATTATTTCCATTTTGCTTAAATCTTGTGCTATAGTCATGTTTAGCTGTCCATTGGTTCCCGCAGGAGTTTTAATTAGCTGCATGCCTCCGCCAGTAAACTTACAAAGCCCTACGCCTAGCAAAAAAACCCTACTATTTATTTTGGCATCATCTGTTTCGATTTCAACCTCAATATTTTTGTAATTCATAAAGTTCATTAGCGCACAAAACAAATAGGAAAATTTACCAAGCCACTTATAACTATGGATTTTCTTTAACATAAAAGAGTCAAAGCCCACACCAGAATATGTTATAAAATATCTTTTAATTTCTTTTTCACCAGCTTTTATATTAGCCAAACCAACATCTTGTGCTTTTATTTTTCCTGAATTTAAAAAAGGGATACTTTCTGAAATTTTTAAGGAAATCCCTTTGGATTTTGCCCAATCATTCCCTGTCCCTAAAGGCACTAAACCAAATAAAATATTCTCTTTGGGAATGTTTTTTTGAATTTGTATTCCAGCAACAATTTTTTGAATTGTTCCATCGCCTCCAATACAAAGGATTTTTCTATACCCTAAAGACGTTGCCTTTTCCACCAACATTATTTCATCGCCGGCAACAGAAGTTTTATGTAATTCAAAGTCAATTTGATTTTTAATTAGCAGAGCCTCTACCCTATTCAAAAGCCCCTCTGATTTTCCCGCGCGAGATTTGGGATTAGCAATTGCAAACCACTTATTATGCATACTCAGTTTTTTTCTTGTGTAGCAATCTAGTTAGTTTTATTGAAATGTCCAGGAAGATAATTTTAGGGTTCCCGTTTCTTTCAATATCCTCATAACCCTTTTGAACTTCATTGTAAAAGTCCAATATGTTCTCTTCGTGTACAAATGGGGCGAATTTTTTTAAATCAAGCCCGTTTGTGTACTTATTTTCACGGTTTTTTATTTTGTAACTATGTAAGATTGAGTCTTGAAAAACAACAGAGCAGTAGCTTAAAAATTGTTTTTGTTGCTCACGAGTTTTTTTACTCATCGTTTCAGAAAACGCGACAAGATCATTGATAGCCTCTTTTTTTGACTTCACTTTGAAAGCCGCTCGCACCCATTCTACGAAAACAACCTCATTTTCATCTTCAACACTTTGATTATCAACACTTTGTGAAAATAAATTGATTTTTTGACATCTTGAAATAATTGTTTTTAACAAGCCTTTTTCACTATTACAAACCAGAATGAAAACGGTTCTTTCTGGGGGTTCTTCCAACAGCTTGAGAAGTTTGTTTGAAGCGGAAATATTGAGTTTTTCCGCCATCCATATAACAAATATTTTTACCCCACCCTCATAAGACTTTAGGTAAGCTGTCTTTGCAATCTTTTCTGCTTCATCTTTATTAATTGCTCCTTGCTTATTTCCTAGTCCGATTTTTTCATACCAATCCTTTAACTCAAAATCAAAGTTCTTTTGAGTAAGCTCTCTCCAGTGTTGTATAAAGTCTGAAGATTTAGGATTTTTTTTGATTTCACTTGTTGTGTTAACGGGATATATATAGTGAATATCTGGATGACTACAATTTTGAAGCTTTTCAATTGCTTTTTGTTGTAAGGGAATGTCTAGACCAGCGAATGGACTTCTAAGAATAGACTTGATTAAATTAACAGCTCCTTCAAGACCACTAGCCCCTTTGTTGCCGACAAGTAAATAAGTGTTTGCAACCTTTCCTTTTTCAACACTTTGTATAACTTTATTTAATTGAATTTGATCCATTGGCATCCCCAATGAACAAATATAAAGAATTATATTTGCGACAATTATATTATTATGAATTCTATTAAGGACATTTCATTTGAACAAAAAAAAGTATTGATAAGGGTAGATTTTAATGTCCCGATAAACGATAAAGATCAGGTTACCGACAACTCTAGAATAAAATCTTCAATCCCCACAATAAAACATGTTCTAGGCCAAGGAGGCTCATGTATACTGGTGTCGCATCTTGGACGCCCCAAAGGAGTAGACCCTCAATTTTCTCTAAAAAAAATTATTCCTGAACTTGAATACTTATTAAATCTCAAAGTAAAATTTATTTCAGATTTTTTTGAAAGTAAGGACAAACACCAAGAATTAGATCTCAAAAAAGGGGAGGTGGTGCTATTAGAAAATCTTAGATTTAATCCCGAAGAAACTGCTGCCGACGAGGCATTTGCCAAAAGATTATCAACTTTAGCGGACATATATATTAATGATGCTTTTGGCACAACGCACAGGGAACATGCCTCAACCGCGACGGTTGCAAAATTTTTTGAAATAAAATGTGCAGGACTTTTACTGCAAAGAGAAATTGATTCTTTGCAAAAACTCCTGAAAAACCCAAAAAGACCAGTTACTGCAATAATTGGAGGAGCTAAGGTATCATCAAAATTATCGGTTATTGTCAACATGTTAAACGTAGTTGATAATCTGATAATTGGAGGAGGAATGGCTTATACATTTATAAAAAATAATGGGGGCAGTATTGGTGACTCAATTTTTGAAAAGGATTGCTTAAATGATTGCACAAAAATTATAGAACAAGCCAGGAACAAAGGAGTCAATATTTACCTTCCCACAGATGTTATCGCTTCGAATGAATTTTCTGATACATCATTAAAAAAAGAAATTAATATTTACGATATTCCTGAAGGTTGGCAAGGTCTAGACATTGGCACACAAACAAGAAAAGAATTTGAAGAGGTTATTTTTTCAAGCAAAACTATTTTGTGGAACGGACCGATGGGTGTATTTGAAATGAGCTCATTTGAGCACGGAACCAAAGAGGTAGCAATTGCTGTAGGAAAAGCAACGACAGAAGGTGCTTTCTCACTTGTTGGGGGAGGAGATTCGGTTGCAGCTATTAAAAAATTTAAATTAGAGCAAAGTATTAGTTGTATCAGTACAGGGGGAGGAGCCATGCTAGAAAGCTTGGAGGGAAAAGTATTACCAGGAATAAAGGCTTTAACATGAGATTTGACATAAAAACCCCTCTGCTATTTTTTATTCTTTTTTTTCTTTGCCAAACTACTTTTTCTCAAAAATTTAACACGACACCAATTGCCCCTGAAAACCTGAACAGTGATACAATTAAAAACAGAATTGACAGGCTTAATAAAAAAACCCCTTTGGATATTTTTTTAAGCTCAGATGTAGAAAAACTGATTAAAAAGTATTTAAAAAACAGAACAGACTTTTATGCTAAAAACAAGGATAAGATAAATCTTTATTTTCCTATGTTTGAGGAGCAGCTTCAAAATAGAAAAATCCCATTAGAGCTTAAATATTTACCTATAATTGAATCAAGACTAGATCCTGAAGCCGTTTCACGGGTTGGTGCTACGGGTTTGTGGCAATTAATGTTTTACACTGGGTTGGAAAATGGGCTAAAACTCAATAGTTATATAGACGAAAGAATGGACCCATTGAAATCAACAATTGCAGCTACAAAATACTTGGAGAAGCTTTATAAAATTCATTCCGACTGGAACCTAGCCTTGGCATCCTATAATGCTGGACCGAGAACAATTTCTAAAGCAATCAAAAGGTCCGGGGGGTATAAAAATTACTGGAACCTAAGACCTTTTCTTCCTAGGGAAACAGCAAACTATATTCCTTCTTTTATTGCTACAATGTATATATTAGAATATGCTGAAGAGCATGGAATTGATATCAAAAAACTCCCTAACACCAAGCCTAAAATAGACACGATATATGTCAAAAACCAAATTTCATTCGAACACATTTCATCGTTTTTAAATATCTCAAAAGAGATTATAAAAAAATATAATCCGTCATATATTCATGAAATTATCCCTGGAAAAAACAAAAACTATATAACCCTGCCCGAGAAAGTAGTAGATAGTATAATATCAAATGAGGAAAGGCTTTATGCGTATTCTAAATCAGAGTTTGATAAACAAGAAAAACCGTTACCAGACTTATATTCAATAGACTCAAAAATTATATATAAAATCAAGTATGGTGAGTTTTTAGGAAAAATTGCGAAAAAATTTGGAGTAAAAGTTTCGGATTTAAAAAGATGGAACAATCTTAAAAGCGACGCAATTAAAGAAAACCAAAAGCTAATAGTATTCCCCAAAAGAATACCAAAAAATTAAATGCTAACTTTACTGGATGTCATTGAGGCTTGTTACATTATTAGTTTTTTTATTTTTTTGCTCCTGCTCTGAAAGCAATGAGAAATTACTTCCGGGATCCAGCGGAAACATAAATAATATTTCTGTAGTAGCTAGTAATTCCCTGTGGGAAAGTAGTGTTGGAGATTTAATCAGAGAAAACTTTTCCAGACCTATATACGGCCTTCCACAAGCAGAACCTGTTTTTAATCTTAATCACATTCCCTCAAAAATATTTTCTGGATTTGCCACTAAATCGAGAACAATTTTAAAACTACACATTGGAAATAAAGAATCAATATCTAATTTTAAAAACACCTACGCTTCTCCTCAAATTATTGTTCAAGTCACAGCCCCAAACAAGGAAGCTTTGTCTCGGTTAATTTTAGATAACATATCATCTATATATTCCTCTCTATATTTTAGTGAATTAAAAGAAAAACAAAGAAGAATTTCAAAAAACACAAACAAATCCCCTTTGCTAAAAAACAATCTAGGCCTTTCCCTAAAGTTCCCTTCAGCTTATCGAATCGCTAAAGAAGATTCTAATTTTATTTGGATTCGAAGGGATATAGAATCTGGCTCTGTAAACTTATCTATCAGTAAAGTAAAAAAAGGAAATCGAGGGATATTTAGCTTGAGGGATTCTATTTCAAAAGTACAAATTCCAGGGCCAGTTGAAAACACATATATGAGCACGGATTTTGGTTATAAGCCAATTACACAAGAGGTTAACTTTGGAAAAATAAAAACTCTTGAAAGTAGAGGTCTCTGGGAAGTTGAAAATCAATTTATGGCAGGCCCATTTTTAAACTACTATATAGAGGTAGGCAATGATGAAGTAATTATTTTGGACGGATTTGTATATTCACCAGGAACAAATAAAAGAGAGTATATTTTTGAGCTTGAAGCAATTATTAGAAGTTTGAAGCTTTAGTCTTCTTTTTCAGAGTCCTCTTCGTCTTCCTTTAGCGCTTTTTTAAACTCTCTAATCCCTTTTCCAGTTCCTCTCATTAATTCACTAATTTTTCTACCACCACCAAATAATATAAGAACAACAACAGCAATCAAAACAAGTTGCCCAGGACCTAATGCAAGAGGTATTATATATAAATTCATTGTAAATTATTTTAAGCTAAGTTAATAATAATACATTTAATTGTTGCTATATCTTGTCTTTCTATTCAAGACTAATGTAATTTTAAGTATTTTTGAATACTGTGAAAAACAAAAAACAAAAAAAGAATTCTATAAATAAACTTACAAGAAGCTACAAAGTAGTTGTTTCTAGTGAAGACACCTTTGAGGAAAGGCTTTCTTTCTCAACAAACAAATTCAATGTTTTTTTAGTATTGTCTTTATATTCAATAATTCTTATTGCTTTTACAATTAGCGTTGTTTTTTTTACCCAGATCAGGGAAATGGTACCTGGGTATTCATCATCTGATTTATTAACCCAGGCGATATACTTGACAAAAAAAACAGACTCTCTGGAAAACGAGCTTGAGCTAAACAACACATTTTATAAGTCTATAGAAAATGTTCTTTCAGGAAAGGCAGAACAAATAATTTATAAAGATACTTTGACTGCAAGTAACGAGAAAGACAATATAGATTTTCAATCGGTACTGGCTAATGCTGAAGACTCAATCCTTAGAAAATATATCGAGGAAGAGGACAAATTTAATTTGACAAAAAATGAATTAGTTATCGAAAATAAAATGTTTGTAAGCCCCGTTAAAGGTCAAATAACTCAAAAATTTGATCCTTTAAACAACCATTTTGCACTGGATATTTTGGTAGACACAGGCACCCCTGTTAAATCCATATTGGAAGGTAAGGTCATTTTTTCGGAATGGTCTATTGACACAGGGCACGTATTAATAATTGACCACGGTGACGACATCATTTCCGTATACAAACACAACTCAAAAGTTTTAAAAACACAAAACAATTTTGTTAAAGCAGGAGAGGTCATTGCTTATTCTGGAAATCAAGGAACACTCAGTACCGGACCTCACCTTCATTTCGAATTGTGGAAA
>Ga0163110_10001298_pt1 | contig 12664 bp, 10 predicted proteins | sample CRUFie1St17metaG_FD_108703 | JGI IMG/M metagenome (GOLD analysis project Ga0163110, IMG submission 108703) | Marine microbial communities from the Costa Rica Dome - CRUD Field 142mm St17 metaG | ecosystem: Environmental > Aquatic > Marine > Oceanic > Photic zone | place: Costa Rica: the Eastern...
AATACCAGTATCATCTCCTCCTTCTGTCTCCAGCCGGATCTGTTGACAGTTCTTGGCCTGAGCGGAGAAGCTCTCTGCTCGCCTGCCTTTAAAGAAGGCCCCATTGGAAGAGAAAAGGAGATTCAGCGGGCAGATCTTCTTGAAAGCCTTCAGGACCCTTTAAAGACCTCCTTCCGACTCCTCCGCGAAAATCTATTTGGTTACCGGGACTATGGGTTGCCTCGTCTCGGGACGGAGGAATCCATCGACAATATCGATCGAGAAATGCTGGAGAGGCACCACCAACAGTTCATGACTCCCCATAATGGCGTGCTTGCGGTCTTCGGAGATATCGACCCTGAAGCAACAATAGGATGGTGCAACCAAGCCTTCGCCGATCTCCCCCACGGACGAAAGCACGACGCACCTGAAGCCGAACTACCTGAACCGATCTCCACAGAAATAACCCATTACCTGGACAAGGAGCAAACCGTCATTGCGATCGGATATCCGGGAGCACATATCACCTCCGGAGACATTCCAGCCCTCGAGGTGATTCATGAATATTGCTCAAATATGGCCGGTCCACTTTTTACCAGGATGCGGGAAGAGCTGGGCCTCGCATATTACGTGAATGCCACGCAGTTTCTCGGTTTGGGCAAAGGGCTGTTCGCTTTTTATGTCGGCACCGCTCCAGACAAGGCGACCCTCGCCCGGAAGGAGCTTCTCGCTCAGATTGAAAAACTTACTCAGGAAGGCATCCCTGACGCGGCACTGGCTCATGCGAAGACCAGCGTCCTCGCAGGAGATGCCCTCGAGAACCAGAGTAACCACTCCATGGCTCAGATGTGCGCTCTGAATACTCTTTTCGGCCTTGGGCCCCTTCATCACCTTGCCCATGCCGAAAAAATTCAGTCCCTGAGTCGCGAAGATGTGATCAATACGGCTCAAAAATACTTTGGCCGGAAGCCGGTAGTTGTGAGCGTGGGTCCGGCAACCAAATCGGATCAGGTCTAAAAGAAGCTTCTCAGGGGACCATGTCTCTTCGGTAACAACTCGCATTCGGGGACATAAAAGGTAAACATCTTTGCCATCCGGTATGGAAAATGACCAACGCTTCGCTGATTTCGTGATCCTGCAAGCTCAGAATGCAGGGATGTTCCTCGGGAAAGTTCCAAACCCAGTCAGTGGGACGTTGGAGGTTAACGCTAAGGCGGCTCGCTCCGTGCTCGATTCGCTTGAGATGCTGGAGCTGAAAACAACTGGCAATAGAACTCCGCAAGAGGACAAATTACTTCAAACTGCCTTACTCAACATCCGGACTCTCTATTCCGAGGTCGAGACGCAGGAGAGCAATGATCCCAACCAGCCTTAGCGGACAAAAAATCCCGGGATTGAATCGAAAGCCTCTTTACGACATTCTGCAGACCCCATACTTATGGTAAACTCCTTCAAAATACAGAATGTTGAAGTTGGTGGCGGGACTCCATTCTTCATCCTTGGGCCCTGTGGTCTCGAAAACGAGGAATTCGCCTGGGACATGGCGCAGAGCTTAAAGAGGATCTGCGAGAGACTGGATCTTTCTTTTATTTTCAAGGCTTCCTACGATAAGGCCAACCGAACATCTGTTGATTCCTTCAGAGGGCCGGGCGTCGAAGCTGGGTGTCGCATCCTTGGGGCCATCGGGAAGGAGTTGGGCATTCCTGTGACAACCGACATTCATACCGCTGCAGAGGCGGAGATTGCCGCAGAGTGTATTGATCTCCTGCAAGTTCCTGCCTTTCTTTGTCGGCAAACAGATATCCTCGAAGCCTGCGCTGCAACAGGACGAGTGGTAAATGTGAAAAAGGGCCAGTTTCTTGCTCCAGCCGACTGCGTCAACATCGCTGAGAAATTGAAGTCTTTTGGCTGCGACAAATTTCTTATCACAGAGCGGGGAACGACATTCGGTTACAATAATCTTGTCGCCGATATGCGCTCTCTTTACTGGATCCGCGAGGAGGGAATTCCAGTTATTTTTGATGCTACTCACTCTGTGCAACGCCCTGGCGGCATGGGAGCCACCACGGGCGGTGATGGAGAACTGGCACCAGTTCTCGCCCGCGCGGCAATAGCCACTGGAGTCGATGGAATCTTCATGGAAACGCACCGTAAACCCACGCAGGCGCTTTCAGACGGACCCAATCAGGTGCCCCTCGAGCAGATCGAAAGTGTCCTGCTTTCTCTTCTCAAGATTCATGGCGCACTCAATGCATGAGAAGACTAGCAAAGGCGAACCATAATCGGGGGTTCATGCGTTCCCCTTTTCTTTTTCTGGCAGCCCTTTTACTGGGGGTGGGCAGCCATCATGCCTCCGCCCAAGGGGTTCTCGGGGCCAAAACCCAGGAGCTTCCCTATGAGAAGCTTGGCCCCATGATGAACAACCTTCCCGCGGGAAGCATGCTGCGGGAAGTCCGCATTCCAATCTTCGATAAGAGGCTTGAGCGAATGGCCCTTCTTCAGTCCAGCTTTCTCAAGGTTATCACCAAGCGAGATTTGGTCGCGGAGAACATCACGCTTCGCTACTTCCAGGATGACTCCATTCTACTACGGATGAAAATGAAATCCGCGGACTTTTCGCTTACAACCGGAGTACTTAAGGCACATCAGGCGGTCAACCTCGACACTGAGAACTTAAAAGGCTTGGGCACAGGTGGGGTATTCCATCTTGAGTCCCGTTCCGGTTTTATTCGCGGACCCGCGCTAACCCGACTCACCTCGGAAGGTTTAAAGCGGCCCGATCGGGAAAACAAACCGGACTCTATCGAACGCTCCTCACCGGCCGAACTTAGTGCACTCGCAACCGCCTTCACCGGACCCGAAGGCCTCACGGGGGGAGAGCGCCGCATTATCGACAGCCTTCTGGAGTCACGGACGAAGTCTGTCATAGCCAATCGTGCTCCAACACGAAACTTTATGACACAAAGTCGCCAGTTCATTGGTCGAGCTGAAACCGACCTGCGTAGCTTTTCCAAGATCGTCGAGATTCCTGAAGCAAGACTCCTTGGAGCAGAGCCAAATTCTCCACCTGAACCGCTCCTTCCAGAATTAAAACATGGAGAACTCATGATCACTGCGGAAGGTGGCATCTTCCTCAATCCGCAGCGCGGTCACATCTCCTATCTTCGCAATATCCACATCCATGACCCACGCTTTACCCTTTCAGGAGGAGGACACCTCAAGGTCTTCTTTCCTCCTCAGGAACTCACCAAGGCCATCAAGGAGGCGAATCAACAACCTGCCGCAGGTGAGACAGATCCGGAACGAGGCGAAGGCGAAGCGCAGAGAAAAACCTTTTCCGAACTCGTAGATCCATATCTCTTTGTGGTTTCAGGCGGAGTCCGGTTAGAACTCGATGATCCTTCCGGGATAAACTCTCCACTGGTAGCTACCGGCGAAACTGTCGTAATTGATCGACGCACCGGGGATATCGTCCTTCAAGGAGGAACTCCCTCTATAAAGCGGGGGTTAGACTCGCTTACTGCGATGGACCCAGACCTCTATCTCAGGATCTACGAAAACGGAGACATCTATGCGGAGGAGGGGCCATGGACAACGATTGGCAACCTTGCTCAAGATAGTACGCTGCCGGAAAACATCCCCTCTCCCACTGACAATGCCTCTGCAGAAGGAGAGAACTCTGAAACGTTGGTGACAGTCTCCTGTCATGGCGGCCTCTACCTTGACGCAAGCGAAGGAGAGATTGTCTACCTGAAGGACATTCAGGTTGTTCATCCAAAATTCCGGGTTGAGGCCGAGGATGAGATGAAGGTTTTCCTCGGGAAAAGATCAGGGAAAACCTCTGGCGCGGAGGCCTTCTCGGACATTGAATATATCGTGGCCAGCGGTAGCGTTCGATTGGTTCAGCAGGACCCAGACGAAGGAGGCGATCCTGTTAGGGCAACAGCCGAACATATCATTGTTGATGTAAAGGGAGCCAATATGCTTTTGGAGGGGGGAGCTCCTTTCCTAGGAATTGGCGATAACTTCCTTCGCGCCGGCACACCGGATCTCTACATGCGTATTTACCAAAACGGCAGCCTCTTCGCAGAGCCAGGACCATGGACGACAACCGGAAACCTCTCAAAATCGGATAGAGAGGAAGAAGAGGCGGAGAATCAGACGGAATATATTACCGTAACATGCGAGGGAGGACTCTCTTTCGATGCACTCAAGGGACAAATCATGTACTTCGGTGAAATTGTCGCGGAGGAACCTCGATTTCGTCTCCGTTGTGATAAGAACATGCGTATCACTCTGAGCCAGAGAGACGGGCCTAATGACAGATCCGCTGAAGGCCCGGAGGCCTTCTCGGAAGTTGACAAGATTGTTGCACTTGGAAATGTCATGATATCACGGATTCCTGAGATTGGCGCCCAGCCAGTGGTCGCAAGATCTGCGGCCGTAACCTACGAGGCCTCCAGCGGAACTCTCGCACTCCGCGGTGGACGACCGGCCATTCGTCAGGGCAGGAGCTATTTCGAAGCACAGGAAGATGGCCTTTATATCCTCTTCTATCCTAATGGGAGCTTTGAACTCTCCCGCGGAGCATGGGAACAATTCTTTGATCTTCAGGATAAAAAATTTGAGAAACTTCGCCAGCGAGCAAATGATCGATAATCCGACGCGACGTGGAACATGAATCCAACCATACTGCGGTGACGCCTGAATCCTCCGAAACAGGCAACCACGTTCTGCAAGCTGAAGGCCTCCGTAAAGTCTACAGTGGCCGCCCCGTGGTGGAGAGCGTCAGCCTCACTGTTTCACCCGGCGAGGTAGTTGGTCTCCTTGGCCCGAACGGAGCTGGCAAGACTACCACGTTCTACATGATCGCCGGCCTCGTCCCTCCGGATGCCGGCCAGGTTCGGATGAGAGATCGTATTGTGACACGAATGCCTATGCACAAGCGTGCCCGCCACGGACTCGGCTATCTTCCTCAGGAGGAATCCATATTCCGAAAGCTCAGCGTAGAACAGAACCTCCTTGCTGTTCTCGAAACCAGACGCGACCTCAGCCGGAAAGAGCGCCGGGAGCGCTGCGAGGAACTACTCGAGCAATTCGGCATTACTGAGGTCCGTAGCGCCTCCGCACTTACTCTCTCCGGTGGCGAAAAAAGGCGCCTCTCCATAGCGCGGTCCCTCTGCACGGATCCCAGCCTCTTGATGCTGGACGAACCGTTCAGTGGTGTCGACCCCATAGCGGTTCTCGACATCCAGGAAATCATCCAGAAGCTGCGCAGTGATTATGGAATTTCCCTGCTAATTACCGATCATAATGTCCGGGAGACCCTTCAGATCGTAGATCGAGCTTATCTCCTCCTAGAGGGGCGTGTGGTCCTTGAGGGGGCTTCCGAAAAACTCGCTGATGACCCTGTTGCCCGGCGTCATTACCTCGGCGAAAACTTTTCCATGTAGGCCTCCGCAAAGTCTCGGAATATAGCCAGGGGGTGAGAGCAGAAGGGTTCAGGCCCATCCAGAACCGCGATGGGGACGCAAAGCTCTGAACGGCTTCCTCTGCGAACGCATTCACACGGAGGTGAAAAGCAGTCCAAATAGCGTTTTGTGAACTACCCTGAGCGATCAGATACCTGATTTCCCCTCCCCCATGAGCGGGCTTAGCTCTCTCCACATTGCAATTTAAAGCGGGAAATCGTGAGTTCCCTCCTGATTTTTAAAAATGAGATGTAGAATTCTGTTGGAGGTATTAGCCTGTCGGCATGGCATCCCGGGTGAAAAAGATCACCTCTATCAGCGTTCGGCGTTTTTATGAACGCCACCACGACGCCCTCAAGCTCGGCTTGGTAGGTGAATCAGAAACAGGATTCGAGAGAGCCATCCGCGAACCAGCTCCCAACCGTCCGGGACTGGCACTTGCTGGGTTCTTCACATATTTCGCCAACAAACGAATTCAGGTAGTCGGCAACTCAGAAGCCTCATATCTTAAGAAACTGGCTCCCGACGTGCGTTCCAAACGCTTTCGTCAACTTTGTGAAAAGCGGATTCCATGCATTGTCACTTCGAGAAATCATGTCCTACCCGATGACCTTCTGGCTATCGCCGCGGAATACGAACTCACCATTTTCCGGACACCGATGGTGACCATGCAGTTCCTGAATATGGCCTCTATCCTTCTTGAGCAGGAATTTTCTGAATCAATCTCCATGCATGGCTGTATGGTCGACTACCGTGGAGTTGGCATCCTGATTATTGGAAGTAGTGGTTCTGGTAAGAGTGAGACTGCGATTGGACTTCTCGAACGCGGAGGCGCTCTCGTAGCTGATGATATGGTGCGGTTTCAGCGTCATGGCGACGAGCTCATTGCTTCCTGCCCCGATTTAGCGAGAGGATACCTCGAGATGCGTGGTATCGGCATTATCAATGCTGCCAACCTTTTCGGACTTTCCGCCATTCGCCCCGAAAAACGCCTCGATCTCGTTGTCACGCTCAAGGGAGAAAGCGATCTGAACAAGGTGGACCGGGTCGGACTGCACCGTGAAGGACACGAGATTCTCGGGCAATCCGTTCCCCATGTTGAAATTCCCGTTGCAGCCGGCAGAGATACTGCCCGTCTTGTCGCGGTCGCAGCTCTCGACCTGCAGTTACGCCGCCTTGGCTACGACATGGCTGATGAATTCAATCAGCGACTACTGGCCAAAATGCAGGGAAATGACCCTGTGATCTGACGCGAAACCAGCGGTCATAAATCTACTCTTCGGCCCTGTGTCAGCACGCTCACTGAGCGAATCAATCAAGGAGGACTTCATACTACGCGGGAAATTTACCTTCCCACCACGCCACTAGGCCTCCTACACTGCCTCCACGGACGTTTTCCCATGGTGAGTAAAGAAGTAACAGTTTCCAATAAACTCGGAATTCACGCCCGACCAGCAGCTCAATTCGTCAAAACTGCCAGTCAGTTCGAAGCTGAGATACGTGTGGAAAAGGATGGAGAGGAGATTAACGGCAAGAGCATCATGGGCTTGATGATGCTGGCGGCAGGGCACGGATCGGTCCTTAAACTTATTGCAGAAGGGCCTGATGCCGACGAGGCCTTGCAATCGCTCGAAGATTTAGTTGTTCGTAATTTTGGAGAAGCCTGAAGGTTTTTTCCTGAATACAATCAACTTACGGCGAGGCATTGACCACCTCCGACGCTCTGGCCAAACTAAGGCCGATGAGCGGAGCAGCGAAGGAAACAATCTACGTGGGGACACCTGTCTCACGCGGCATTGTTTTCGGGCCCGTTCACGTGATCGCGCGGGGATTTGCGGCTCCCGAGGTCTACCCGATTGCAAATACAGCTCGGGAAACAGAGCGATTCAAGGATGCACTTGCTCGCACTCGCAAGCAACTTGAGGAGCTGCGGAAGCATATGGAGTCCCTCTCGGGTAATGAAGAGGACCGCATCTTTGAAGCCCATATGCTGGTTCTGGAAGATCCAGTGGTTCTCAGCGGCGTCCCCAAGGCGATTGAGGAACGAGGTCAGAATGCGGAGTATTGCTTCTACGCAGTGATGCAGAACCAGCTCGAGTCAATGCGTCGTATTCCGGATCCATTTTTTCGTGATCGGACTACGGATATCGAGGACGTCTGCCAGCGAGTTCTTCGAAATTTCGATGCGGAGCACGAGGAGCCTGCTCCAGACGAGCCCGACCATCAGCACCTGCTCGTCGCCTACGATCTCACTCCCTCAGCCACCGCTGCGATGGACCGTCACCAGGTTCTTGGCTTTGCCACTGAGCAAGGTAGTCTTACCTCCCACACTGCAATTCTGGCTCGTTCACTGGGAATTCCAGCGGTGGTCGGCCTCAAAAATGCTGTATTTAATTTACGTGCTCTCGCCCCCTGCATTCTTGACGGTTACGAGGGCAAACTCATCTCCAACCCTGCCCCGGAGACCGTTGCGAAATACCGCGAGCTGGAAGAGCAGCACCAGCGCCGACGCAAGGAGCTGGACAAGTTACGAGACCTCGAAGCTTCCACCGTTGATGGGCATACCATCACGCTTTCAGCCAATATTGAGTTTGAGCATGAAGTTGATTTGGTGACTCGATCCGGAGCAGAGGGCGTGGGTCTTTTCCGGACAGAGTTTTTCCTGCTCGAGCACGAGGAGTGTCCTGACGAAGAGGAGCAGGCCGCGCTCTACTCGAGAGTAGCTGCACAGATTACACCTAATGAGGTGATTTTTCGAACCCTCGATGCCGGCGGAGACAAGGTCCCCGGAGAACCGTTAAGCGAGCCTGAGCCAAACCCATTTCTCGGATGGCGGGGCATCCGATTTTCGCTCGACCGGAACGATCTCTTCAAAGAGCAGTTACGCGCCATCCTGCGCGCTGGAACCTCCGGGCGAGTGGGTGTTATGTTCCCCCTGATTTCAGGGGTTGGCGAGGTGCGCCGGGCGAAGAGCCTTCTAGCCGAGTGTATCGATGAGCTGAAGGAGCGAGGTGTCGACTTTAATCCGGACATTGCGATTGGTGCAATGATTGAGGTCCCTTCGGCCGCGATGGTTGCCGCGGAAATCGCCGCCGAAGTTGATTTCCTCTCCATTGGCACAAATGACCTTGTGCAATACACCGTAGCGGTTGACCGCGTAAATCCACGGGTAGCAAAACTTTACCGTTCCGCGCACCCGGGCATTATCCGGTTAATCAAATACGTCGTCGAGGGAGCGTCACAACACAAGATCTGGACCGGAGTCTGTGGAGAAATGGCTGGCGACCTGACCTTGTTACCTCTGCTCATCGGGCTTGGAATCGATGAACTGTCAGTGGGTGCACCGCTGGTTCCACTCGTTAAACAGGCTGTCCGTATGCTCGATTTGGCCGAATGCTCAGAACTGGCCCAGAAGTGCCTCCTCGCATCAGAGACTCAGCATGTTGTGGATCTTTGCAGGGAATTTGCCACCAGAATCTACCCTGATTTGATGCAGGAGGAAAGCCGGGGGCCTAGCGCACCTTCTTTCGCTTCCCGCCCTGCATGACGATAGTAAAATGGCCATCGGTTCTCTTAGCGAGATCCTCCATGGAGGCATGAGCCTTGGGCTGCATCATGGCGACGCAGTTAATTTTGATACCCTTGCTTTTCGCCTTAGCACCGATCTCCCTCGCCCAACTGTCAGAGCCCTTGGCTGACCCGTCGGTCATGAAATAAATCACCTGGGGGGGAGGCTCCATATCGAGTGCCATCTCCAGTGGATTATCCCAGCGCGTTCCCCAGACCAGCCGTGTTTCCTTTATGGTTTTACGCGACTTTGAAAGCTGTCCCTGCGTAGCGCTCAGCCATTCTACCGGCTGCTTTTTTCCCACCTGCTTCCACTCATGAGCCGTTCCCGGAGATTTCCATTCATACTTACGGCGGCCCTTCCCGATAACCGTGGCCTCTCCCTTGGTCCAATCTACTTCATCTCCTGCTACCCAGGCAGGGCCGGCAAAAAATATCAGGGCGTAATTGGTTTTAGGGGCAATCCCATCTACCGACTTTGTCAATTCCTTCCGCATAAGATCCTCTCGCCCCCCTGAACGCATGGAAGCTGAATAGTCGATTACATATGCGATCCGCTCGGCCTTGGAGGTTACTCCAAAGAAGCTGGTCCCACCACCGAAACCGGATCCAGAGCCCTGACCCCAACCTTCTCCGAAGTCATCACCGTCCCCGAATTCAATCGACTGGTCCGGAGTATCGGTATCCGGAACAGGCACAGCTGTCGGTGTTGGCACGGATGTGGCGATAACCTTAGCCACGGCAGAGCTTGGCGCCGCTGGCTGGCGTTGGACCTGCGGGGTAACCTCAGGACGATCTACAACCTCCTCCTCCTGCATCTCCGCCGAGTAGGCCACGATTGGCGCCACCTCCAGCCGTAATGACGGCAATAGCAAAAACGCCAGCAAGACAGCGACCAAAACCACAACGAGGATCGCGATCACCAGACTCGCAATACTCGCTAGTCGACGTTGGCGCCTTAAGGCCGCTTGAGCCTCAGGAGTTGCGTAGCTACTAACTATACTCATGGACGTGACAGTTCTTGGTAGCGGCCAAAGCACCTACCTAGGTGCTTAGCTTGAATCTCATTGCGACGGCTCACAAGGAGGAAATCTACCTTTACCTTGCCCCAAGTGGCCCAGAACGCTAAGCGCTGGCGTATGAGCAAATCTCCCTACGAATCTCTCTGCGAACTAGCCCGGGAACGCGCCCTCATTGCAACCACGTCCTCAGTCCTTGGCTGGGATCAAGAAACCTTTCTACCCACCAAGGCGGTAGATTACAGAGCAAGACAATTGGGCTGGCTGTCAGGAAAAGCTCACGAGCTGGCCACTTCTTCAGAATGGGAGAAAGCCCTCCAAGAAGCCGAGTCAAAGGGAAGTAATGACCCGCTCGAGTCCGCGAACCTCAGAGAGTTCCGCCACCATTACGACCGGTCTGCAAGACTCTCGCGGGAATTGGTGGAGCTCGAAACCAGAACCTCCTCTCGCGCAAAAGCTGCGTGGATGCAGGCCCGCAAGGAATCCAATTTTTCGGTCTTTGCACCAGCCTTGGAAACCCTTCTCGATATTGCCCGCCAAAAAGCAGATCTTTGGGGATTTCAAGAAGAGCCTTATGACGCTTTGCTGGAAGAGTATGAGCGTGGCTCAACCACAGCCGAGGTTGCCGGTCTCTTCGACAGTTGCCGGGACGCAATCATTGAGATCGCTCGAGAGGCCGTTGAAAATTCCAGCGCTACTCCCGCCAATCTTCTCGAGGGAGACTACCCCGTTGAGAAGCAGAAATTATTAAATCAGGAAATCGCCGAGAGTCTCGGTTTCGATTTCGAGGCAGGACGTATAAATACCGTCACGCACCCGTTCTGCACACATCTAGGCCCCGAGGATACCCGCCTGACAACCCGCTATGACGAGAAGGATTTTCTTTCCTCTCTCTTCGGGGTGATGCACGAGGCAGGACATGGCCTCTACGATCAGGGCCTGCCCAGCAGCCAACATGGAATGCCTTCAGGGCAGGCCGTCTCACTGGGTATCCATGAATCTCAATCGAGGCTCTGGGAGAATCACGTAGGCCGTTCGAGACCCTTCTGGGAGAAATGGCTCCCTCGGGCATCGGATATTTTCCCTGACCTTCGTCGTTTTTCTCTGGATGAATTTCTCCAAGGTGTAAATCGTGCAACTTATTCCTGTATTCGGGTGGAGGCTGACGAGGCAACTTACGACTTACATATCCTTCTGAGGTTCTCGATAGAGCGACGCCTGCTGAACCGGGACTTGGAAATAGCGGAAGTTCCAGAGGCATGGAACGAGGAGTTCAGGTCCCTCTTCGGCTTTCTACCCCCGGATGACGCCAGTGGCTGCCTCCAGGATATTCACTGGTCAATGGGTGGCCTTGGTTACTTTTCGACCTACAGTATAGGCAATCTGAACAGCGCTCAGCTCTTTCGAGCCGCCACCTCTAATGAGGAAGTCTCTACTGAATGCAGTAAGGCAAACTACCTGCCTCTTCTTGGCTGGATGAGAAAAAATATTCATTCGGCAGGTTCTACCCTGCTCCCTCAGGAGCTTATGCTGTCTGCCACCGGGGAACACACAAATCCCACACACTACCTGGAACATCTTCGGAGCCGGTTCTGTCCAGGAACCTGACTACTCAAGTAGATTCTCTACCTCCGGGATTTAGAAAATCTGTGCCAAGCTAGCGAATTTCCATTCCCGTCTTCGCGTAGATCCACTTGACCACTTTTCCTTTCTGGATCAACGCCTTGGCTTGGACCGTTTTTTCTCCAAAAATTGTCTGCGCCTTATAGGCCGCGAGTCCCGTCTGGTACATTTCGCCATCCACATTTTCCTCTTCACCCGCTTTCCATCCCTCGACCTGTTCAAACTTAAACTCTTTGATTCCTCCTCCTTTGACGCTCTCCTGCATGGCCGCGACAATCTCCTCTGGATTCAGATTAGCAGGTTCCGGCTCAGGCTCAGGCTCGGGAGTTGGAGCAGGTTCGGGAGCCGGCTTTGGCTCCGGCGTAGCATTCGGAGCCGCAGGAGAGGGGGCCTTCGGGGGGTCATTTGCAACCACATCTGGTAAGGTAGGCGGAGGCACTGGTGCGGGCTTATCATTCTGCGCAGCAGCAGTGCTCACACCGAAATGACGACGAGCCCGGTAAGCTATGACCTGCTGAGCAAAGTCCGTCTCCACGATTGGGACAATCCCCTCCAGAGGCCCCCCCGGGGAAACCTTGAGGATGTAACTCTCTCCGTCCAAATCGCGCACTTCGACCGTCGTTCCTTTTTCCAGGGCAGTTTGCTGATCATTATCGCCCGTGGACACGTAAACTCTCTTAGACAGCTTGACGGTCTTTGGCCACTCGTTCGGATTGATCGTTCCCAGATTAATCTTGATCCGAAGCTCATTACCACCAGCTCCAAATTTTACCTCCTGCATGGACTGGGGCAGCGCCACCGAGGACGTCCCCTCGGCCAAAAGGGAGCCGCTTAGGGGCAGATACATAATGCGCCCTGCGAAGAAGCTGAGAATGATGGCGCCAGCCCAGATTGCGTATTTGTTCATGGAGTGAAAAGGTCTGCTTTGGATAAAGCGCTATTTTAGGCGATTTGTCAAATTAGGGGAAACCGTTGACCTTGGCACCTCAGGCCGGGATCCTCTGG
>Ga0163110_10001307_pt1 | contig 12637 bp, 6 predicted proteins | sample CRUFie1St17metaG_FD_108703 | JGI IMG/M metagenome (GOLD analysis project Ga0163110, IMG submission 108703) | Marine microbial communities from the Costa Rica Dome - CRUD Field 142mm St17 metaG | ecosystem: Environmental > Aquatic > Marine > Oceanic > Photic zone | place: Costa Rica: the Eastern...
ATCCCAGTATCAGCCCTCAAACAGGCAGTCTCGCAAGCATTGGTAGAAGACTCAACCCTTGAGCAGTTTCTACGTTCGAATTCTGCACCAAGCCTAGAAGATAGAACACCAATCTTGCTGCTTGGAGAATTGGCTAATCCGTTTCAATTATCAAGATTAAAGTTGGGTATCATCCCAGTAATTTGCGTGCGGATAAACGGGCTTTGTCGCACTTATGCAGATGGTTTGGATAGCAGAATGGTAAATCCCGGGGTTCATCATGTCACTTTGGCAAGAACTACTGGTTGGTGGGAAGTCACTCACCTCGCTTTTGCCACATTGTCACAAATGAAGACAATGGTCACTTGGCTAAACAATGGCAAGCGGGGCGATTGGCGAGGAGTGAAACCTAATGAGGGTTCGATTAGGGTCGAGAATAACCAACAGTTGAGACACCCATCTCCACAATCGATGATGTGGGATGGTAAAACAGAAACCTGTAACGATGAGGAGCCGGAAATTACCGGCCCATCGTTTGACATCTCTCAGGTAATGATTCCAATCCACACCAATTACGGATGTTATGATAATCGGGGAAAAATCATTCGTTGCGTTCATGTTGGACAGCGCGAATTTCACACCAACTATTTCCGACGTGGTTCCTCAAAGCGTTGGCAAGATATTTTGGATATTATTTAGGGCTCCCATGGCACCCCCAGATGTCTGATTATATATCATCAAATACAATGTATACATGATACAGATGAGAGGAAAAGGTTCACAGAAAGAAGCAAGATTGGAACGCCTCAAAGAAGAGATTGTTGAATACATCGCAGTAGTGCCTGATTGCTCGGCAGCAGACATAGTTCACTATCTCTCCAACGAGCGAAGAATGCGCAACCATGGTCTAACAACTAGAAAGGTAGGCCTATTTATCCCTAGATATTTGTCTGATCTTGTTGGATTCAAACTTGATAATTCAACGGGAAAACGGCTTTACAGGTTAGCTGCATAAACGGCACATTCATTTTGATTAACTAGTTCGCCCAACTATGGAATGGCCTGCACACACTTTTGCGAGTGCGCTATTTCCTAGTTTAGCATCCTCAAGTGAGGGCAATATACCGAAATTTCCAATCAATGAACCAGCATGGCAACTTTTTGTCGAGGGAAATGAGGATAACCTCAAGCATCAAATTCGCATGCTTGAGTCAACTAAACTAGAGCTGATAGATCGAAGCACCCTTTCAGACACCATCACTTTTGACGAATCAAAAGGGCCTGTCATGGTTGAATTAGGTGCGATTATTGAACCATCTGCTCATTTTGTCGGACCGTGTTTTGTTGGTAAAGGTGCCATAATTAGGCATGGAGCATACATTAGAGAGTATGCATGGATTTGTTCATCGGCATTGGTAGGCCATTGCACTGAGGTCAAGCACTCAGTACTCTTGCCAAATTCCAAAGCCCCGCATTTTAATTATGTGGGCGATTCAATTCTTGGCAAGTCAGTTAACTTGGGTGCTGGGGTAAAGTTGAGTAATGTAAGAAATGATGGGGCTCAGGTTTACCTGAGGATTGGAGAATCTAGAAGGGAGAGTGGCCTTAGAAAATTAGGTGCGATAATCGGCGAAGGTTGCCAATTGGGTTGTAATGCCGTGACAAATCCCGGAACAGTGTTGGGGATTAACAGCATTGTTTGGCCGAACGCCACCGTAACCGGAGTTCATGGCCAATCATCAAACCATAGGTGATTGGATGAGTGCTAATTTATTCGGCACTGACGGTATTCGCGGGAAGGTAAACCTGGCCATCACAGAAGATGAAGCAGCGATTCATCGGCTACTTGAATGCCGCGAAATCTCACCCCCCATTTTTAGATTGGTAGGTGAATCATTAGGGGGCTTTGCTGAATTTGAGTCAGGTAAAAAGCTGCGAGTAGTAGTTGGGTGGGATGATCGTCCGGCGAACCGCGTATTGGCAAATGATCTTACAATTGGGCTAAATATTGCAGATTTTGAAGTGGTTCATATTGGATTGTGTGCAACTCCAGCACTACATTATGCCACGCTTTTCTTCGACGCAGCGTATGGCTGCATGATTACAGCCAGCCATAATCCGGTCGAAGATTCAGGACTGAAAATCTTTTCACAGCACGGGTACAAGACAACTCCACAATTCGAACAACAACTTTCGCGTAATGTTATTTCACTTAGCCAGCAAAAGCGAGAAATTGCCTCTAGTAATGGAGCAAAATATGCTCAACCAACGATATCGTACAAGTTAGCAGAGTGGTGCCAAAATCATCACCCAAACTGGCTTAGTCGACGTTATCAAAGCCTTGCAGAACTAATCCAGCGAGATATTTCTGAAGCACCAGCTATCTATCAGCCGTTGTTGATAGATTCTTCCAAAGGAACCGGTCGATTTTGGTTAGCTGATTGGCTCTCAAGTAATGGAATAGCGGCAATAGAAACCAGCCATGATGCAGTGACCTTGAATGACAATTGCGGGGCTGGGGATTTATCACCAACCCAGGAATGGACTTTTGAAGAGGCAAAACACTCATCCCACATTCTAATTAATCAACTCCCTCGGTGTGACCCCGGAATATTAGTCGGTGCTGCCCTTGATGGCGACGGCGATAGGTGTTTGCTGATCGAAACCACACGACGCGGATTTAGGGTAATAGATGGCGACATAATCGCTGATACCTTTCTGAATTGTGTAACACAGTTAGCTGATGATTGGACCTTGGCGGCAAGTATAGAGTCCGATTTATCGTTAACTACCAAGCTAGATCGGTATTCAAAATCCGTTACAGTTAAAGAGACAGCAGTTGGAGACCGCTGGCTGACGTTTGAATTATGCAATAATAAACTAGATGAATTCATCACCAATCATTCCATCCCTAAAGTCGTTGGAATAGAAGATTCAGGGCATATGGTACTCGCAACCCCTCACCCGAGTCAAACTGCAACCTGGTCCCTTGTGGGAGATGGTGCAATGACCTTAGTTGCGTATTTACTGGCCACAACAAGACTAGAAGAGTCAAAACTTATGCAAAGAGGTTGGAAACTACGACAGTCTGTAAAGGAGATTGACAGAAGTAAATGGGATGGAAGTAATGAATTATCAAATGTAGTTGAAAGTGAACTTTTTCAGAAGCTGTCAACTATTGCCGAGGTATCTCAATGGCGTAGAACAACGATTTCTGGCGAACCGAATTTGATGCTAATCACTTGTTTGTTCGCAAATAATAAACTGTCAATCGGTGTAAGAAATAGTGGTACTCAAGCAAAGATAACAGTTTCAACGCGTCTGGAGTACGGCGGTGATAATTCCGGTATTCGAGAGGTTGTTGACGATATTTGCGACCTGCTGGCAGAACACATGGTCAGCCATTGATTATCTGCTTCTCATAGGTTTGATTCAGATATGTGACAATGCCCAGTAGAATAGATGAGGCGATTAAAATTCCTAACATCGCCTCTATACCCGCACCGGTACTGAACATAACCATCGCAACAATCCAAGATAGCACCATGTCTAAGGCACCAAATACACGCCAAGATTTTCGCATAACAAGAATTCCACTAACCCAAGATGTTGCTGAGCAAATTATCATCAGCACTGCAACTATTGCTAGGCCTCCCCAACCAAATCCAGACGGTACGAGCAGCAAGTGTACCGACCACAGGCCCGCAGCCAACCAAATCCCTGAATCCGTTGCCACAGACCACACCACGAAGAATATTGAAGTCGCCCCAAATATCGTAGCTAGTATGTGTATTCCAATCGGCTCTAAACCCACAGTTGGTAAAACCCAATACATAAGACCTGAAATTGCTATTGGGGCAAGTAGCCATGAAACCATTACTGCAGCAGGTTGGGTCCAATTCCACCCGCGACGAATCACTAGTATGATTGCCAATATGCCGGCAAATCCAACGGAGATTAACCCAGCCAAAATCACCCAAGCAGAACGGCCAACAGCCCCTCGGTGATCCTCTAAGCCACGCATTAAGCGCTGCTTCTCTACCCAATCATAAGCAAATACACAAACCAGTAGTACAACCTCAACAAATAGTAATGGGAGAGTCCAATCCACTAAATCTCCACCGAAAGGATCGACTCGATACATAATTGGTACTTCGCCACCAATAATCAGAGCAAAAACCCGGTCTAGTGCTAAAAGATAGACAATTCCTTCTACTGCATTTGGAATACGTAAACCCAAATCATTACGACCAATTAGCCCGATTCCGGCAAGTACACATAACCCAACGGTAATCACAGCCAAGTGTTTTGCGTCATCCAATCCGACAACAGAATCAGAAATTCTTCCAGCTAAATGAACTAATACCAATCCTGCCATCGAGATTGCTATGGGCAACTCGATTCCAGCAATATCTGGCAACCTTAGCCCAATATCATTTGCCCGCATTCTCGCTAGGGCAATAAATAATATCGAGATCACAACACAAAATGCTAGAATGAGGTACGAAAGCGAACTAGTGAATGAAAGATACGTGGAGGCTAGGATGGTGGTCAGCAAAAATGCAATTACGATTACAGGCCGGTGATGTATATCGCCGAGCTCTAAATCATATTGACCGGAAGTACCAGCACGCTTGGCTCTTTTTCGTTGTTTTTCCACCAAATCTAGCATTTCAACGTCAATCATCTTGAGTTTTGATTTCTTATCCTGCTCGTCTAATTTGACCGGTTGCTCGGTTTTTTGTTCAACTTGAGCATCGACAAACTTCTGTAGTCTAGCCTGCTTTTCTTCAATTCTAAGCAGGCGCGCCTCTTTCTTTGCTAGAGATCGCATTTCACTTCTAAATTCGCCCTGTACCGCTAGGTATGCACCTGACCCAATAAATGCCAAAACAGTCGCAAGGAGGACAATCGCCGAGTCCTTAACTTGTGCAGTTATCGCCATAACTGCTAGCAAACCCACAGCAGAAATTGCAGGGGGCAATAATTTCTCGACAGTGGCAGCTCTCCTAAGATAAAGGACTAAAGCAACTAAAGTAATCCCGGTCAAAGCATACAAATTGAAACTCTCATCAGGCAATATTGAACTTCCATCCAATTCCATTAAGTTGAGCGGCTCGAGGGCAATTATGATGAATAAACCCGACAATAAACCCATCATTAATGTCAGTAATTGCCCGGGTAAGGCCTCTGCTTTCTTCAACAACTCATCACTAATACCCGAACGTTTCATTTTGTCAGAAGAGATAAGTAAAATTGCGCATGTAATAACGAGCGTAATAGCCCAAATCCCCTGTTGTCCATAAGTCCAGGATAGCGCAATAACCGAGATACCCCATACCGTCATTAACGATCGGGGTTTACCTTTATGCTTCTCAAATAAAACCATAACAGCATGACTAATCATCAATAACGTCAATACTCCAAACAATCCAATTGCAGGCAATGAACCGGGTCTTGTTATTGACCATGTTACAAATAGTGCGAGTAGGAAACTTAAGTTCCACAACTGTAATACTTCAGAGTCTCTCAATCGAGCACCTAATTCAGACATCCCACTCAGTTTTGAGGCTAGATTAAATCCGGTGTCTCCATGTTTCATATTAACCCAAATTTGTTGTGATAGAAGCACCAACATCCATATTGCTAGGTCGTATTGCTCGATTAGAATCGGCACGTAATCTGCTGAAACTAACCGATTTTCTACATCAGTGGCAAAGAACAGTAACCATAACCATGGGCCAACCACAGCGGTTCCCGCTATCGATGGAGAATCTCTATACATTGATAGTTGAGCGAGTCCAACCCATACCAGGCCTTGGCTGATTAATAGTGTTCTAGCACCACTACCCGCATCATTAGCCGGTATGAGTAAGGTCAGTAGAATCACAATAAGCAATCCACCAGCCCACAACACGTGATCAGAGACAGCGGTTTGATTTCTAAGCAAAGCTCCAGCGGTTAAAGCCGCAGTTGCTGCCGCATAGATGCTATACGGCCTCAACCCGTATGGCAGACTCAAATCAACAATTCCACTCTCCAATATTGCCAATGCAAACAACAGGATAGGTGCAGGAAGCACAATCAATGGCACTAGTCTAGGCCACTCAACCCCTCTAACGATAAGGTAAGAGGCGCTGAATGCGGTTATGAGTAGCACTAATTGGGCCAGCGCATAACCGGTTTCAAGGCGATTAGCAGCGACTGCTAACAATGCACCAATCATACCTAATCCGACAGATACCGACCATAAACCGGGCTTTCCAAGACCGAGGGATTTGAATGCATCAGAGAACCAATTATCCTTATCCACGAACATCGCTGCCATAGTAGAATTTGTCGCAGTAACACAAACCATTAGCAAGAACAATAACAACTCATCTTCAAATGGCAAAATTTCGAGACCGAAGACATTCCAGTTGTCTGATATTGCATGAACCCCGACCCATAGATATGAGACAGCAATGCCCATACTTGCGAGATTGCCAGAGTTTCGGATGAGAGCAAGACTATGCAGTAGTATGGTGCCCATTCCAATCATTATTGCGACACCAAATTCACCATAAACTGCGCCAGCAGCACTTCCGACAATTAGCAGAATTAATGTTGCTTGAGCAGCAATGGCATCCTCGTCGTGGCGCTGTGCAATTGTTATATTCAGCACTACACCTAGCAGTAATAAAGTCCCCAAGATGTTATTTTCATCAGCAAAAGATAACTGATCTAACCACCCCCAGTGCCATAAATCTAGCACTAGTCCATAAATTAGTTTCATTGATATTATTACCCAGGTCACTCCAAGAATCCTCATATTTGGATTTGGTATCCATTTTTCTCCAAGGTAAAGGCCAAGAATTGCCATTAAACTCAACCCTATTGCGCCAAATATGGGGTCTAACACTGTACCAACAATCGTTCCTATCAAAGACCACGACAGTATCATGGCAATGAGGAGGCCAAAACCCAATCGCTTCTCGCCGTGAACAGCCAAATCGGTTACGCTATCGTTTTCGGGGGCTGTCTTTACCGTACCATCTGTTTGGATAGCTCCGGGTCTTTCAAAATCCTCACCACCCTTTGAGAAAATTTCAGCAATTTCACCCATTGCTATATCTTGTTCGACCTCGATTTTAGCAATTTCTTCACTATTTGTTTCGCCCTCATTGTCGACCATAAATGACGATATATCTATGCCACGAGCCCGGGAAAAGGAGCGTTTTCTGATTATCTCATCCCGAGAATCATTCTCACTAGAGGGCTGCTTTGGCCCACTAGAATCCTCAGACATACCCCCGGTTGTTTGATTATATTTATTCAAGGCTCGCCCGAAATAAATCACTATGTACCACTTTTTGTCGATAACCAGTTTCAACGAATATCTTCAACACAGCAGCCCCACACATCGAAAAGGACAAAGACGTCCTTCGACACGATTCAGCATGGCCGATGTACTGGGCTCGCAACTCGGTGACCTATCTGTGCACGGATTGAAGAATTCAGGGACCATATACTGGAATTTGCCAGTTGAGGACTTAGTGGAGATGGCAGTTTCACGTAATGAAGGAGTTTTTAGTGCCCACAAAGCGTTGGTGACAGAAACCGGGGAAAGAACTGGGCGTTCACCCAATGACAAATTCATTGTTGACGAACCGACGACAAGTTCTGATGTTAACTGGGGCGACGTTAATATTTCAACCGATATTGCAACATTCGCCAAACTCAGAACCAAAGTAGTTGACTATTTATCTAACCAACAAGAACTATTTGTTCAAGATTTATACTGTGGGGCTGATCTGTCTGAAGCATTACCGATTAGAGTAATTAACCAAAGCGCTTGGCATAACGCCTTTGCAAGAAATATGTTTATCCGACCGACAAAAGCACAATTGATCAATCATTCACCAGAATTTACCGTCTTTCATGCCCCAAATTTCGAAGCAAGCCCTGAAGACGGAGTCAATTCAGAATGCTTTGTTATTATTAATTATCAAGCGAAAGAAGTTTTGATTGGTGGGACTAAATATGCTGGCGAAATAAAGAAGTCAATATTTTCGATAATGAATCTAATTTTACCGAAAAAAGGCATACTGCCAATGCACTGCTCTGCCAATACCAACGGCGACTCCACAGCAGTATTTTTTGGTCTGTCTGGTACTGGTAAAACCACTCTATCTGCTGATCCGAAAAGAGCCTTAATCGGCGATGATGAACATGGCTGGGGAGCTAATGGTGTTTTCAACTTTGAAGGCGGTTGCTATGCCAAACTAATTGACTTATCAGAGGAAGATGAGCCAGCAATTTTCGGAACCACTAGGAAGTTCGGCTCTATATTGGAGAATATAGTCATGGACGAAAACGGCATTCCTGACTTCAGTGATACATCTAAAACTCAAAACACAAGAGGCTCTTATCCAATAGAATTCATCGATAATCGAACCGAAGATTCAACCGGGAGCCATCCGGAAAACGTCATATTCCTTACCTGTGATGCCTTTGGGGTGTTACCACCAATATCTCGTCTAACTCCGGAACAAGCGGCTTACCATTTCATTTCAGGATATACCGCAAAAGTTGCTGGTACTGAAATTGGCGTCAAAGAGCCACAAGCGACATTCTCTGCATGCTTTGGTGAACCTTTCATGCCTATGCACCCCGGCGTTTATGCTGATTTGTTATCCAGCAAGATGGAAGAGCACAATGCAACAGCATGGCTCATCAATACGGGATGGTCTGGTGGGCCATACGGTGTTGGTAATCGAATGAAAATCAAGTACACAAGAGCCATGCTAAACGCTGCATTGGATGGTGAACTTGAAGCCGTTGATTACACTCTAGATGAGCGCTTCGGCTTCGAAGTCCCTCAAACCTGTCCAGGGGTGCCAAGTGAAGTTCTCCAACCGGTGCAAACGTGGAGTGATCGAGAATCTTACAATAAAACCGCCGACAAATTGGCTGAAATGTTTGTCGACAATTTCAAGAGGTATCAAGCGGGTGTATCAGATGCAGTTAATGCTGCATCACCCAAAACCCTAGCAAACTAACCATATGCCCGTAGTTTCATAACTTAGCGGCGCGCACACTACATTGTGAGCGACATGCGCAGTGTACGATTTTTGGTTGGAATTATGTTCATAATAACTGCATTATCTCCGTTGATCAGTATTCATGATTTAACAACAGACTCAGACAACGATACTAAGACAAATCCATTTGGAGAACCGATATTATTGGATGAGTTGAGAAAAGACATCAGAAATGCAGTCGGTCAACCATGCCCAGCCATTCAAAATGATGGGGGCTCTCCCGGTGATGCTGGAAATGCAACAACTAACACTGCAAAAGATCTCGGCACCAATCCTACAACCTCGTTCACTAGTTGTGCAGATACAGCAGATATCGAGGACTGGTATGAATTTACCATGGACCAAGACTATAATATTGAGGTAACAATGTCAAACTATCAAAATGATTACGACTTGGCACTTGCGTTTGAAGACAACGGTTCTTATTTTGCGGCAGATACATCATACTATGACGATCCGGTCGAGACAGTAACAAGTATTGGTTCATCAATCGAATCTACACCCGGCACATATTGGATTGTAGTATTCCCATACAATCAAGGCGGCGGTAGCTCCATTGGAGACTACGACCTTGATATTTGGACTAATTATACTGAATCATGTAGAGATTGGTATAGTCCACAAAATGACGCAAACTCCGGTAATGACGCACCACAGAATTGGACTGATACGCCACCCAATCTAGGTAACAACGTCACGGCAACTTACAGCGGCTGTTTAGATTCAGCTGATGGCGGGGATACTTTTGCCTTTGACGTTCCAGTGAATCACACAATCACAGTATCTCTATCGATGGATTCCGGAGTCGATTTTGATCTTCTCCTGCACCAAGCAAATGGCAGCATAATCGACTCTTCTGGTCGTAACTTAGATGCTGATGAGTTAGTAACTTCTCAAGATTCATCTGTTGAGAATCAAGCGGGGACCTATTATGTCAACGTTACACACTTCGCTGGTAGCGGAAATTACAGTATGGATGTTTGGACCAATTTCAGCGTACCCATCCCCAATCTCGCCGTGGACAATGTAACCTTCAACCAAGCAGCAAATCCTGGCGATGTGGTTCCATTCGATGTAACAGTAATCAATGACGGTACTCAAGATCTCTCAGACGCTTTCATGGCTGAAGTAATATTAAGTGTGGATCTTGGTAATACCTGGGTTGATCACAATCTTGGCAACGCAACATGGTCTAATGGTCTGGCAATTAATGCCACCCAGGTTGTAACAGTAAACGGAGTGATACCTACCAATATCGTCGAAGGAGAATACAACGTTTTTGTCGTCTTGGATAGCGATGAAATGATTGAAGAAAAGCGAGAAACAGATAATGAGGTGATAGCGGAAAACACCTTGACTGTCGGCAATGGCGTTAATGCTTGTCCAACTCCGCAAGATGACGCCTCAACAGGTGCAGATATAGGAGAGGATGTAGCAACATCTACTGATTTGGGGCTTGACGTTGAGGCTGAGGTTAGAGGATGTATTGATTCTAATGATGAAGCAGATTTGTACAAGGTTAGCGTTTCGCCAAATCAACCGCTAGAAGTCACCTTGGTTGTGGCACCATTTGACGGCGTAGATTTCGACCTAGAATTGTTGCTGCCAAACGGCACTTCGATTGACACAAGTTTGTCTTCAACATTTGACGAGTTTGTAACCTTAGAAGGTACTGATTATGAGAATACATCAGGAGACTACTACATCAACGTGACATACTGGGGCGGCTTCCCCAGCGGAAGTAATCCGGGAGGAACTTATCGCCTGTTAATTGGGGAACCAGACCAGACAACATACGTTCCACCGTTTACTTGCGGAACACAGAACGATCTCGGACTTGGTCAAGATGCCAGCTCGTCAGGAATCCCACTGGGAACTAACAACGCAATTAGTGGAACCGGTTGTTTGAGTAATTCAGATACCGAAGATGTTTACAGTTTCTCACTCGACGACTATAAGAACGTGGAAATTAACTTCAACGCTTCAAACGCTTTACCATTTACAGCTACCTTAACGAATGCCGCAGGCGATTTAGTTGCTAGTGCTGATAACTTAAGTTACGGGTTATTGTTTGATACATTTGATAACGCAACCTATGAGGGACAGGCTAACACCTTCACCTTAAGTATCGATTCTAATGGCGGTCAAGGCAACTATGATGTTGACATTATTATCAACGAACCAGCCCTGCCAGATTTAGTACCAGGGTCTCTAATATGTCCGACTACTGAGACATTCACCGATGAAGAAATCACCTCACAATGGACCATAATCAATGCTAGAGGGCCCGGATATGGGGCTACAATGATTGTCATGATCGAATTGATTAACTCGGACAATGAGACGGTTGACACAATTTACTCTTCGGAGGTTGCATCTGACAATCCCGGCGTTACTAACGCAATGTCATACAATCAATCCAATGTACAAAATAGCTATGCTTTCTTTACCATTCCAACCGATACACCTTCTGGAGACTATCGATGTAAATTGATAATTGATACCAATAATGATGTACCCGAAACAGATGAATTGAACAATATCCACTTCTCTGAACCCTTCTATATCCAAAACGAAGATGAATTATGGGCAAACGATGTTGATAGAGACAACTTCAATTCTACTGATGCAGGTGATGGAATTGTTGATGACTGTCCAAACAATCCCGGGACCTCGACAATAGACAGGTATGGTTGCCCTGATCTGGACAACGATGGGGTGTCCAACGATAACGATATCCTACCAAATGATCCAACGCAATGGTACGACACAGATGGCGACGGGTTCGGTGACAATCCGATAGGAACCAATGGCGATCAGTGTCCCGATGAAGCGGGCGTTTTCAGTGGCGATAACGGAGTAGGTTGCCCAATTTTAGATTTGGATTTTGACGGTGTATTAAACGAGAACGATGAGTGCCCAGAAACACCACTTGGTACAATTGTTGGAGCAGACGGCTGCGAATTGATTGAGGAACCAGTCGATAACAATACAGATGGCGATAACACCACCAACACCACCGAGCCAATCGACCCAGTCGACCCAATTGATACTGGTTATCACACTGGCTCTGGCGACGAAACTACCGATGTAAGTGATGAAACAGAATCCGAGGCAGGATTATTCGGCATGTCTTACACTGTAATTGGTTTGATTGGTGGAGTCATAGTTCTATTGCTGCTGACCGTATTCTTTGTTAGAGGTCGTAGTTCAAAGAAAGACGCCTTCGCGATGCAAGAAAAGGCGTACGCTGATGCTGGCTACGCAGCGGTTGCCGGAATTGGAGCAGTCGACACATCGATTACCCCTGAACAGTTAGCCTATGAGCAGCAATTAATCGCTGCTGGCTATCCAGCCGATTATGCACGCGCATATGCTGACCAACACTTCAGGCCTTGGTTAAATCAATAATCGAACGGCAATACTCATGACCTGCCGATATGTGGCAAGGCTATGCAGGTAATAATGAAAACAAGTGCAGGAGATATCCTAATCAAGTTATACGCAGATGAGGCGCCAGAAACCGTTGGAAATTTTGTAAAATTAGTAGAAATGGGCCATTATAACGGCTTACA
>Ga0163110_10001308_pt1 | contig 12634 bp, 13 predicted proteins | sample CRUFie1St17metaG_FD_108703 | JGI IMG/M metagenome (GOLD analysis project Ga0163110, IMG submission 108703) | Marine microbial communities from the Costa Rica Dome - CRUD Field 142mm St17 metaG | ecosystem: Environmental > Aquatic > Marine > Oceanic > Photic zone | place: Costa Rica: the Eastern...
AGTCGTGTCGCTGTGATGCAGTTCCTGAAAGGCGGCGTCGCCCAGGGCCCTGATGCTGCGATCACGCTCTGTGATCGCATGGTGTGGACAAGACCCGCCGTGATGGGATGTCTGTCGGATCCAGCCGGCTCGTCTGACGCTGCGGCAGTTGATGCCGTGCAGGCGATCTGGCGGCTCTGCAGCCGCCACCTGGCCTGCGGAGATCTCGATCAGTTGGTGCTCGATGAACTCGGATTGGCCATTGCGCTCGGTTATCTCGATGAGAAAGAGGTGCGCGACAGCCTGGAAGCACGCCCTGGTTCCATGGATGTGATCATCACAGGACCGTCGATCCCTGAATCTCTCATGGGTCTTGCGGATCAAGTGACTGAACTGCGCAGGGGGTTCTGATGCTCAAGAACGACCGATGGATCACTGAACAGGCTGCCTCGGGCATGCTCGAACCCTTTCAGAAAGGCTTGATCCGACATCTGGATTCTGAGCAGAAACTTTCACCTGTTCTCAGCTTCGGCTGCTCCTCGTACGGGTACGACCTGCGTTTGTCAGCTAAGGAATTCCTGATTTTCAAGCATGTTCCTGGAACAGTGATGAATCCCAAGCGGTTCAATCCTGCCAACCTTGAGCCCACTGAGCTTCACCATGACGAAGATGGTGACTATTTCATCCTTCCCGCCCATTCCTATGGCCTCGGTGTGGCTCTGGAAAAGATGAAGGTTCCGCCGAATATCACCGTGATCTGTCTCGGCAAGAGCACCTATGCACGGCTGGGAATCATTGTGAACACCACTCCAGCTGAAGCCAGCTGGGAAGGGCATCTCACACTCGAATTCAGCAACAGTTCAGGAGCTGACTGCCGCATTTATGCCAATGAAGGGATCTGTCAGCTGCTGTTTTTTGAGGGTGATCCGTGTGACACCACCTACAGCGATCGGCAGGGCAAATATCAACATCAACCTGAGAAAGTGACGCTCGCCAAGATTTGAATCGCCAGGAATGGTCAGTTCCGCCCCGATCAGGGCGCCAGACGAGCCTTGTGCAGTCTGTTTTTTTCGTACCAGTCAGCGAACTCAGGCGCCCAGCTCTGCAGATGTGGCCACATCAGATCACAGAGCTCTCTGATTTCCTGTTGTGCATCGAGTTTGGAGCGCAGGTCAAGGAAGTGAAGGAAAGCGCGCAGACTGAAACTGACAACAAAATGCTGTCGGTAGTCAAAGGGCAGAATTCCTCTGGCATGTTCCTCTGAGAAACCTTCCCGTAACAGATCGCGGTAGCGCTCCGCCGCCTGTTGGCAGAGTTTCAGATCGATGCATCGTTGTTCATCGGCGTAGGTGTATTTCTTGCCCAGTCGGTCTCGGTACTCCCCCACCGGACGCAGATAAAACACTTCCTCGAGATCCAGTTCTCCGTCCGCAGCCCGGCAGATGCGTTCACCGGTGTAGCGCATCGATTGAACATCAAAACTCACCCCGACCCTGTGCGTCCGAGCCTGCTGCATCACCGAATGAGGGAACCAGCCCACGTTCAGCACGATCTGGGCATGTTCCAGCGGGCCGTAATGGCCTTTCATTCCACCAAGCAACCGCTTGATGCAAATCTCCCCGGCCCTTGTTTCGTTCGGCCACTGGTCGCGTTCCATCACCACGAAACCTTCGCTGTAGTCCTGGTGCATGCCGGCGTACACGCTCTGCTGAGGATTGGGTGTGGCGGCGATCAGTTCGACCCGGAAGCGGGAATCCATGAGGTTTTGAGGTTTCGGGTACGGGATGTCGGTTGATCATCGCCTTTTCGGTCGGCCATGACTGGAATTACGCGTGACTTCGTGGGCCGGTGGAATCCTTCGTGGCCGTCTCAGGGAGAGGACTGGTACTGCCAAAGCCAGCCAAAGCTGGAAGTGGGCTGCCGTCCATCAAGGCAGTTGCAATGGAATCCAGCTCGGTTTCACTGCGGCCGCCGAGTGATCGACCACGCATGGTGCCGTCCGCAGAGAACAGGTTCAGCTGAGGAATGCCTGTCACGTCGTAACGATCAGTCAGGTCCAGCCAGCGCGGGTTGTCGATGTTGACCAGAACCACATCCAGATCGGCACTGTGGCGTTGTTCAACCTCAAGCATCGCTGGAGCCATTTCGCGGCAGACCTCACACCAGTCGGCATAGAACTCGAGAATCGTGGGTCGACCATTGCTGAGAGCCACTTCCGGCGGCAGGGAACGCCTGGCGAGCTGATCGAGCGGCGATTCGATCGAACCACCGTTGCGGACCAGAAAAAGGCCCACGGCCAAGACCAGGGCTGCAGCTAGCAGCATGCTTTTCTGCCATGTGGTGAGGCCGGAGTTTGAAGCGCTGTCGGTCATCGCGGACTGACATCAGTGACACCACTCTGACAGGACAAACCGCTTGCTGTTGCTAGCGTCTGACCGCAGAACCTCGCGTCGTTGATCGACGTTTGTCCGCCGCGAATCTGCTTTCAAGCTGATGCCCGTTTTGCGTTTTCTCCTGCTGCCGCTTCGGGCTCCGCTGCTGATTCTGCTGTTCGTGGTGTCGCTGTTCCTCGGCCATCACTGGGCCATTCAGGAGGCCTGGCTGGCTGAGGCCCATTCGATTTCGGTGAGCACCTTCTGGGCACTCGAGATCATCCAGGCCGTGGTGGTGGTTGTGATCTGCACGATGCCGGACCTGCTGCTTCGTCAGCTTTCAATGCTGATGGCATCCAGTCGAGTTCTCAGTCTGGTGGTCACGCTCACGTTGCTCATCACCGTGGGTCTCTACGTCCTCAGCCTCAGCCTGCTGTCGGATGTGCTGATCCTGGGGTCCGCCACACTGCTGGCACGCCTCGATCTGAGTCGTATCAAGGTGGTTCCCCCTCCGCAGCTGATGGCCTTCTGGCTGGCTGTGATTGTGATCGCCGGGATCTGGATCGGGCAGGATCTGCCCAATCCCCCCAGTTCACTCGGTGCAGCGATCGGTGCCTGAGCTGTTGTTCAGGTAGGCCCAGACATTGCCGAGAACTTTCTTGGTGTAGATGCGGGTTTCCGGGTACGGAATGCGCTCGACCCACAGTTCAGGATCTTCGTTCAGTTCAGCACTCAGCCACGATTCCGCCGCCCCCGGCCCGGCGTTGTAGCTGGCCACTGTCAGCCAGGGGTTGCCCTGCCAACGCTCCAGAAGACCGGTCAGATAGCGCGCACCCAAAACGGCGTTGCGTCCTGGATCTTTCAGGTCATCGGTACTGAGTTCTTCTCCTGCCACTTCTGCGGCCGTGGTCGGCATCAGTTGCAACAGCCCCACGGCACCAACGGGAGAAGCCACCCCTGGAGAGAACCGAGATTCCTGGCGGGCAACAGCCAGCAGCAGTTCGAGTCGCACCTTCTCCTGTTCCGACGCTTCCAGGAACTGAGACTGCAGCGGTCGAGGGTGAAGGCTGTCCTGGAGAAGATGAAGAGTTTTGCAGTCCGGTGACACGATGCGCAGATTGGCTTTCCATAGCCGGTCGAGACCGGTCCAGTGGTCATTCACGCCCAGCCGCAGCCGTCCTTCCAGCAGGAGCTCCTGAGGTGATGGATCGGCATTGTCCCCAGTGCTGCGCCAGGTCTCCCAGGCTTCCTGATTCATCTCGAGTCGCCAGAGATCGTCCACCAGGGAACTGCCGCTGGCGAGAGGGCTCCAGCTCCGCTCAGCGTTCACACGAACAGACTTGGTCGCATCGCTGAGATTGTCTCCTGAGAGCAACGGCAAGTCGCCAGCCCCAAGCCTGGCCTGAGCTCTCCAGGTGTAGTAACCCGGTGGTTGCTCCTTGGTCAGTCTCTGCCAGATCTGTCTCGCCTTGTTGTTGTCTCCGAGTTTGTCTTCACTCATCCCCAGCCAGAACTGCTGGCGCGCACGCAGGGGTGAGGGCAGCTGTTCGGCTGGGATCGCAGTCAGCCATGACCTGGCCAGTTCCCACTGGCCTGAGAGGAGCGCCGTACGAGCCAGATCCCACTGCAGTTGCCAGCTGGCCGGATGGTCCGGCCAGCGATTCAGCACGGAGAGGCCTCCCTTTCCTCCTCCCAGGCGGACCCTGGCGGCGGCCACATCGGCTGATCGTTTCTGAAGCGAGTCAGGTAAGGCGTCGATGAGGGCCTGTTTCGGACGCAGGGGTTCGCTCAGCAGCGCTGCGGACTCCAGTGCTTCCTGGCTGTCTGGATGATCCTTGGCCAGCTCAAGCAACATCGTTTCACCACGCTGCTGCTGACCCTTGTCTCCCCGCAGGAGTGCGCGCCCGATTGTCAGAGCCTGCGGCGCTGCCAGAGGTGTGCCCTGAAGACAGAGTTCAGCGGATCGACCGTCACCGAGCTCAGCCAGGGCCGCTGCCAGTTGCAGGCGTTGCTGCTGCTCGAGTGCTTCGCCGCTGATGGCCCCACAGGCCTTGCGAAGCAGCCGCTCCGCTCCAGGCCAGTTGGCTCCCCAGCGAGCCAAATGCAGGGCACTGGACTGGATCATTGCCTGATCGGCGTCGTCAGGCAGTTCGGCGGCGGCCGCCAGAGCTGCGGGGTGGGCAGGTTGAAGTCTGAGCAGTTCCTCCCTCAGTTGCGGCTGGCGATCCGCAAGGTGATAACGGGCATCGGCACTGACCGCTGCGGTGGGAAAACGTCGGAGCAGATCGAGCCAGTGCTGTTGTTCCTCCCGCTCAAGCCCCAGTGACCTTGCGGTCAGGGCTTGTTGCTTGAGGGCGACGGCGGCCAGTGGAGCTGGCCCCCAGCCCTGGCCGCCCAGCAGACGTCTGCGCCTCTGGGGGGACTCGCTGCTGCGGACTGCCAGCATCAGGGCCGCTTCGCGTCGCTGCTCAGGGTTTGAGGACCAGCGGTAGTGAGACCAAAGTTGCCTGTCGCTCAGCAGTGGCGTGATCGGAGTGTGCTGACTGCGCAACATGGCGCGGCCGCTCAGGATCACCAGAACAGTCAGAAGTGTGGTTCCACCGAGAAGAAGCGGTCCGCGGGTCACTCGAGCGTTCAAGCCATGGCTGGAAACTGCTGGCATTCTGTGCCCAGCGGGATCGAACTGGATGGTTGCTCAGCGTCGGCAACCGCGGCCTGGCCAGCGCCAACGCCTGCGCCTGGCTGTGGCCTCAGGGCTCGCTGTTGTGGTCTGGAGTCTGCGCTGGCTCTGGCCATTGCAGTGGCTGCCTGGCTGGGTGGTGCTGCTGGTGGGTTTGTGGGCCCTGCTGGAACTGGCAGCTCTGCTGCTTGTCCCCCGGCGATGGAACTGACCGGCATCGTGCGGCTGTGGCCCTGTCACTGGCTCAGTGATTGGTTGTCTCAAGACTCTTAAGGTTCAGTCCACATATGAGACCCCATGGCCTCGATCGCTGCCCACCCGCTCGGTTCACTTCAGTCCCCGGAGGCCAGTTTCGGGACAGACGGTCTGCGTGGTCGTGTCGGTACGGCGATCACACCTGCTCTGGCCTTGCAGGTTGGTTTCTGGTGTGGACGCGTTCTGCCGCCGGATGGTCCGTTGTTGATCGGGATGGATTCCCGCTGCAGCGGTTCGATGGTTGTGGCAGCTCTGACTGCAGGACTCACGGCTGCAGGTCGTGAGGTCTGGACTCTTGGCCTCTGCCCAACTCCGGCGGTGCCGGGTCTGATCCGTCGCTTGCAGGCGTCGGGCGGGCTGATGGTTTCGGCAAGCCACAACCCGCCCGAAGACAATGGCATCAAGGTGTTCGGGCCGGACGGCAGCAAGCTGGGCTCCGAATTGCAACGCCGCATCGAATCCGGTTTACGTGGAGAGGTTGATGCTGCCGGGGGGATGAGCTCCTGTGGTGCTGCAAGCCACCGCTCTGAATTGCTAGAGCACTATCGCGAGAGCCTGCTGAGCAGCGTTCAGCATCAACGTCTGGACGGCGTGCCGATCGTGCTCGATCTCTGCTGGGGCTCAGCAACTGCCTGTGGCGCAGAGGTTTTCCGCTCACTGGGGGCCGATCTCACCGTGCTCCACGGCGTCGCCGACGGTGAACGCATCAATGTGGGCTGTGGTTCCACCCATCTGGGACCGCTGCGTGAGGCGGTGATCGAACGCGGTGCGGCCATGGGCTTCGCCTTCGATGGCGATGCCGATCGGATGCTTGCCGTTGATGGACGTGGTCGGGTTGTTGATGGTGATCATGTTCTGTATCTCTGGGGATCGGTGCTTCAGGACAGCGGCGCTCTGCCTGATCAGCGCCTGGTGGCCACGGTGATGTCAAATCTCGGATTCGAGCGGGCCTGGCAGTCCAGAGGGGGACAGCTGGAGCGGACTCCTGTGGGTGACCAGCATGTTCACGCGGCCATGGTGAGCAGTGGTGCAGCCCTCGGCGGTGAACAGTCGGGCCATATCCTTTCCTCCGCCCATGGACTCGCCGGTGATGGAGTTCTCACGGCGCTTCAGCTCGCCACCCTTTGTCATGGCCAGCAGATGACACTCGCCGACTGGCTGGATCGCAGCTTCCAGGCCTACCCCCAGAAGCTGGTGAACGTGCGGGTGCCAGACCTTGCGCGTCGCAAGGGTTGGGCCGAGTGTGCTCCTCTGCGGGATCTCGTCGACGAGGCAGAACGTTCGATGGCCAACGACGGCAGGGTGCTGGTTCGCGCAAGCGGTACCGAGCCTCTGTTGCGGGTGATGGTGGAAGCGGCCGAATCAGATGTGGTGGAACTCTGGACCGGCCGTTTGGCCGAGGCGGCCGATCGCCATCTCAATGTGGCCTGAGCGAGGAACGATCCAGGGCGCAGGCCAGTGCACCATCACAGGCATCCCCCGATGCTGATTGCCAGTTGCTTCCCGGCATCAGTTCAAACACCGTCTTGTCGACGAGTTTCCGGAACTCCGACAGGTGCTCCAGTGCTCCCCCTCGCGCTCCAAGTGACGGTTGATTCAGGTCCAGTGCGTTGGCGGTGGCTGCTGCGGCCTGAGCGAGCGCGGAGGCAGATCTCTGCAGAATTGCCAGAGCGGCTGCATCTCCCTGAGCCGCTGCGTCGTCAACCAGGGGCGCCAGCTTCGCCTGATCGGCGACCCCATGGCCAGGGCTGACCACGCGAGCTTTGAGATCGGCGGCGCTGCTGCAGTTCAGAGCATCCCAGAGCCGCTGGCGCAGGGCGCCATCAGGAGCACGGCCATCGGCCATCATCACGCTCAGTTGCAGCGCCTGGTGGCCGATATCGAAGGCTGACCCTGCGCCGTCCAGTCTCCAGCCCCAGCCCCCGCAACGGTGCTCGCTGCCATGCGCGTCCCGGCCAACCACGATCATTCCGGTGCCGCTGATCAGCACGATGCCCGCCCGATCGGGGAATGCGCCACGCAATGCGGTGCGTTCGTCACCGGTTGCCAGACAGCGCGATTGGGGCAGCTGCAGTTCTGAAGCGAGCATCGCTCCGCCCCTGGCCTGAAGCGGCGTGCCGGCCTCGATACCGCTGGCGCCAATGGCAGCGGCAGTGATCGGTTCCGCCTCGCTGGGATCACGACCCAATCGCCGTGACCAGTCGAGTCGTGCTCTGTTGAAACTGATGCGGATGGCGGAACGAAATCGCTCTTCGCCGTCAGCGGCATCCAAATGGCTGACTCCAGGCCCTGAACCGTTGCCGACCGTACGCAGCTGGCCGTCCTCCCAGGCACTTAACCTGCAGCGGCAGAGGGTCTGTCCTGCATCAAACCCGGCGAGTATGGAGATTGGTGTGCTCAAGGGTTCCGATGCATCTGGCTCAGAGTGGCCAGGCAGAACCATCCGCTGATCTGCACTTCAGGGCGGAAGAAGATGGTGTCGGCTGCACCCTGGGTCAGCAGTCCGGCGATGGCCGCCAGGCAGCCCAGGCAGGGGAGGGCAAGTTCTGATTCTGCAGTCAGTGCTCGCCAGCCATTGCGAAGACTGGCGACACCGAGGCCGAGGCAGGCGAGCAGGCCAGGGATGCCTGTCTCCACCAACAGTTCAAGCGGTACTGAATAGGCGCTGAGGGCATTGAATTTCGGTTGCTGATAAAGCGGGTAAACGCTGTTGAAGGCGGCATTCCCCGGGCCGATGCCGAGCCAAGGGCGGTCCTGGATCATGTCGATCGCTGCCAGCCAGACGTTGATCCGGAAATTGTTGGAACTGTCGCCTCGACCTGCCAGCAGGCTGGCGACTCTGGTGCGGATCGGTTCAACCTGTGTGGCGGCAAAGGCGAGCACCACGCCAGTGACGACCAGCAGAGCCAGGGGCAGAATCCGACGCCAGAACGCCGGCCAGTGGCGGATGTACCGAAGCAGCAGCAGCAGCAGCATCACTCCGACTGAGGCCACCATTCCCAGCCAGCCTCCGCGGCTGTAGCTGAACAGTGTTGAAGCGCAGCCCAGAACCAGTGCTGTGGCTGCATAAAGCCTGGACCCCAGGCCACGCCATCGAATCATCGCCACCATGGCGATGGGCAGGATCGGCACCAGGTAACCCGCCAGAAGATTGGGATTGCCCAATGGTCCGTAGATGCGGATGGTGCCCTCCGCCACCGAGTTGGGATCGGCCCAGCGAGCCAGCTCTTCAGTGGGGGCATAGAGCTGGCGCAAGGCCAGCACGCTGCTCAGCAGAGATCCGCCCAGCAATGCCGCCACAAGACGGTCCCACCAATGGGGACTGACGCTCAGTAGCTGGCGCATCAGGGCATAGACCCCGAGGTAACTGATCAGTTTGAGCAGTCCTTTGGCGGCGGCGCTCGGTACCGGTGAAAGACCTGTGGCCAGTACGGCCACAGCCAGGAACAGCAGCAGCCAGCCACTGATTGCGCCGATGCGAGCGGGAGTTCTGGTGAGTGACCAGAGCACCCAGAGGGCTCCACAGGCCAGCACGATCAGGCCCAGGCCGGCGCGCGTGAGCACCGGAAGTCCAGCCATCAACAGGATCAGAACGATCCCTGCCAGCTCGCTCAGGCGCTTCTGCTGTGCTGCTGATCCTGGAAGAAGGCCTTGCCAGCGCAGCAACCAAGGGGCCGAAGCCTCAGCCATCAGTGTTCGAGAGGAACATCAGCCGGATTATCGACCCGTCGCCAGGCGATCTCCAGTTCTTCCAGCTCCGGCAGTGGCTGTTCGTTGCGCCGGTACAGCACCCGGTAAGCGGGAAGACCCTGCTCCTCCACATAGCGCTCGCGTTCTGTTGGCACCGGCAGGGGGTTGTCGGCTCTCCAGGGACGGGTGTCTTCGGCGGGTCGGTCGAAGCAACCGCTCAGTTCGACCAGTGTGACCATCGGTTCCACGACCTCCAGCACATCGCTTTGCAGAAACAACTCGCGGCTGGAACTGAGAGCCGCAGCGATGGCCAGTAGAAGCGAGGGCTGCATCACCCGGCGTTTGCGGTGCCGCCGCTTGAACCAGGGATCCGGAAACTGAATGCTCACCAGCTGCAGCTGATCCGTTTTCAGCTCTGCAAGCCAACCCTCCAGGCTGATGTTCGCATTGCAGAAGAGGTAGTGAAGATTGTGACGCTCAAGTCTGTCGCGGTCACGCTGGGCTGCCAGTGCGAGCGGACGCCTGATCTCCACACCCAGATGATTCCAGTCTGGTTTCAGTGCTGACAGCTCCAGCAGACAGACGCCCCTGGCGCAGCCGATATCCAAATGGATGGGACGATCGGCATCGTCAAAGAGCTCTTCAGGTCCGGGCAGTTGCAGAGGCAGCTGAAAAAAGCGGCTGAGGGGATTGACGTGCTGCCGCATCAGGACCGCGTTGCACCTTCGGGAGGGTCGCAGCGCAGAAGACCCCAGCAGGCGGTGTAGCCATGGAGATGCGTGGCGCCCCCGAGTGGTCCGATCTCGCCGTTGCAGAAGCTGCCGGCAACCGGAAGTTGCGAAAAGACATCGCGAGCGATGCTCACATCGCCATCGGGGCTGCCGAACAGGCCCTTGCCCCGACCCAGACAGGCGAACAGCAATCCAATCAAGGGTGCCTGGTCCCCGCGCTGATCTCTTGTGGTCTGCAGCAGCTGACGGGCTTCCAGTCGAGAAGCCTGCGCTTCACGCAACTGGAACTGCACGTTTTGTCCGGCACGAACGCGATCGGCAACAGCAACTGCGCCGTTGCGTGGATCCACTCCGATCAGATTGCGCACCAGAAAAGCTCTTGCGGGTCGATCGCCCGAGGTGCCGCCATGACTGAGCCCGGCGAGCATGGCGTCGGCAATCAATTCTTCACGTTCAACGCCGAGGAACAGTGAGTGCTGCACCAGCTCCCTGTCTTCGGCGCTGAGATCGGCGAGGACACGTTGCAGGCACGCCACAGGGCTGGCGCGTCGGTCGCCGTCACTCAGTTCGAGCAGAACGTTGCGTTGAGCCTGTTCGATGGCGAACACCGGTCCGATCGGTCGACACCCCTGGGCCACAACTGGATCCAGGCTCCAGGTACCACCAATGCTGAGTCCCACCGCTCCTCCGACAACCTGATCTCCGCAAAGCAGGGACCCATGATCGGCGTTGTGAGGCAAGGCGATACCTCCGACTTTGGCGATGCCGGGGTAGGCGTAATCCAGTCCGCTCACCAGATCGTTGATGGCGTTACAGCCTGGATCGAGCAGCAACAGCATTGAACGGCTGCTGGAGGGACTCACTCCCACCCAGTCCTGCCAGTTCTTGGCAGCACCATCGAGATCGGGCAGCTGGCTGCTGTCAAGACTGAAGCTGTTCAGTTCAGCTCCTGGAAGGTTGAGGAGACTGATGCTGAGAGCTGGCGTGCGTTCCACTTCATGGGCTTCGCCTGAGGTCGTGGTGCCAACGACGCCACCGCCAAGACAACCCAGCCAGTGTCGGGCGTTGAGGCGTTTTTGCAGCAGCGGCAGCAGGCGGGTCAGATCGCTCGCGAAGTGACTCGAGATGAACACGAGTGCCAGATCCGCTTGGTTTGATCCCAGAGCGCTGCTGACTTCCCGTGCCGCATCCTCAAGAGAAGGCTTGCTGGAAAGTGCATGTCGGCATCGAGCCTGCAGCCCGCGGCTCCGGAACCAGTCGACAGGATTGAACCGAACCATGGTCTGGACCTTACCAATCCTGTCGACCTGCTGGATGACCGTGATAATGGCCCTCTGATGTCCCTGGCCGGTGTCCGATTTCACAACACGCACCCTGGTGTGGCTGACCTATCGCCTGGGGGCGACGATTGCTCTCGGTATTCCTCTTGTGCTTCTGATCTGGTCGGGGTTTCGACGCGATCCCGCCCTGGTGAGATTGCTGGGGATCTACTGGAAAGTGGCAAGCCTGCTGGCCATCAGCGTGCTTCTGCTCACTGATCAACGGCCGATCGGCTATCTGACGGCATTTCTCGCGCCACTTCTGATGGCTGCGTCTCTCTGGTTCTGGGTTGATCTCAATGAGGAGCTGGCCGACAGTCCTCCTGGTCGTGCGCTGCCGTTCACGGTGCGGGTGTGGCGATGGTCTCTCACACTCTTCGCCCTGTTCGCCGCCGTGATGTCAGGCTCGGCACTGGGCTGCACCCGTCAGCTCGACACAGACGCCTGTCGGGTTTGGCTGGAGGCGCCCCAGGGACTGCATCGTGTCGCCGAGCGCGTTTTTGATTTTGTGTTCGGTGGTGAGTGGACGATGGCCGTGGCTGCCTTCATCGGCTATGTGGCGCTCGTGGCCTACGGCGTTGGTCTGCTGCAGTGGGCTCTGGTGCGTCTTCCCAAGCAGGGAAGAGTCGCTGGGGACTTCTGAGCATGGAGAGCGTTGCCCTGGTTCAGGAGCTGGAGGAGCGCACGCGCTTGAGGCCTGATCGGGTGGTCAGGCTGCATGGATCCGTGGGGGATGAGCCGTTTGAACTTTTGATCTTTCGCGGCTTCAGCAGCAGCACGACTCACCCAACAGCCTTTGATCCAGATGCCTCTGTGCTTCCAGAGGGCACCTGTCTGGAATGGGGGGAACTGCTTCAGGGACCCCTCAACCCCGCAGGTGAAACACGTCTTGCGGGCCCCCTGAATCCGCAAGATTTGCTGGCTCAGATCAGCTGATGATCCCGACGGTTCAGAACACCGCAGCAGCGCCCGCACAATGTCGGATGCTGGCTGTGCTGACCGACATCGCCCTCGTAATGCCAGCAGCGTTCACATTTGATCCCACGTGCTCTGCTCACCTCGATGATCGCTGAGTCGTTCGTCTGGTTCGCCAGAAGTTCAGCCCAGGGCTCGCCTCCTAATTGCAGTTGTGACACCAGGAGCCAGTCGCGCAGGCCATCCGTTTCAGCGTCGCCGCTCTCATTCAGCCAGTTCAGTGCTGACTCAAGCTCCTGGTTGCGAGTTTCGATTCTGACTGCTGCCTCCAGCGATGCCCCGAGTTCCTGCCGGCTGCGGCAGTCCTCCAGGACTCTGTTCACCGCGGCACGAAGTTCGCGCAACCGCTGAATCGGTTCACTGAGGCTGGGATCGCGCCAGTCGGGTGGAACTGTTGGCCAGCCACGATGGAAAATCGAGATCTCCTCCACCTCGTAGGGCAGGTTCTGCCAGATGTCCTCGGCCATATGGCACAGCACAGGAGCGATCAGCCCGGCCAGCCGTTCGATGATCAGAGACATCACGGTCTGGCAGCTACGTCGCCGTCGGTCAGAGGGTGCGCTCACGTAAAGCCTGTCCTTGGCGATGTCGAGATAGAAGTTCGACAGGTCGGTCACGCAGAAGTTCTGCAGC
>Ga0163110_10001309_pt1 | contig 12630 bp, 18 predicted proteins | sample CRUFie1St17metaG_FD_108703 | JGI IMG/M metagenome (GOLD analysis project Ga0163110, IMG submission 108703) | Marine microbial communities from the Costa Rica Dome - CRUD Field 142mm St17 metaG | ecosystem: Environmental > Aquatic > Marine > Oceanic > Photic zone | place: Costa Rica: the Eastern...
AATCACCATCTTCTGTAGCTGCATTTTTTTCAAATCCTTCTTCATATATAACATTACCTTTAGGTACATCTTCTAATGGATCAGGCTGTTTAGTCTCAGGAGTCTTACCTTTAAGAGGTGATACTGGAGTATAATTAACTACTTCATCAATTGAAGAAGTTCTTCTAGGTATAGGGCCATAATTTTCAAATACATAATCCGGAATAGCTATATCTTGATTAAGGGTAGAGTTATCTCCTCGTGAACCTTCTTTTTTAGTAGAATCTCCATTAGGAAAAGAATTACCACCACGCTGTATTTGAAACTTTGAATTATTTTTAGCAACAGGTTCATACGTACTTTTCCATAAATTAATCTGATCTAGATCATCTTGATTCTTAAACCCCTTCAACGAATATGTATTTTCAACAACACGTTCAATTTTATCTTTTCCTGCAAAGGTACTTTTAGTTTTTCCAGTAGATTCAAAACTATCATTTATAGTTGTAACTTGTTTATTATTAGTTGCTAATTCACTATTAACTAAATTGTTTACAGTAATATTAGAACCACTATATTGAGATATTTTTATTTCTTCTCTATCAGTAGAGTTATTAATATCTATAGAAGCTCCTCTTTGATTGATTATAGATTTATTTCTATATTCATTATGTTCTTCTTCTTTACTCATCTGTCTTCTTTAAATTTTCAAAAATACCTGGATAATCTAAAGTTTGCTGATCTTCATTATCTGAATCAGTCATTAATACTGTCTGTCTGAAATCGACTCTACTACCTATATATACCGGAAAATTAGTATCTCCACGGTAGAAAAATACCCATACTTGCGATCCAATAGAAGGTAGACCAAAAACTCCTTTAGCTTTGTTAGAATGCTTACTAGGTCTGTGTTGTAAACTATAAGGGTTATTATTGCCAGAAAAATTACCTAACGGATTAGCAAATGCATCTTGTATACTATTACTTAAAGTTTCATAAAAATACGATGGACCAAAGCTACCAGTAGTTGAATTAGGTGGTTCAGTATTATTAGTTTCAAATTCACTTTCATAGTTAGTATCAGAAATAACTGCTAATTCTTCAGGAGATTGATATCTAGCCATTCCTGACTCTCCTAATATAGGAAAACATGGCTCTGCATAAGGTAAAAATTTTGATATCTCTTCAAATACTTTAGCATCTCTCCATACATCTTTTTCATTGTTTGTACCAGGAAATCTCATATTAAAAGTTTTATATTCTTTTAACCAATCTTCCAAAGGTTGATTAGATAGCTCTGGAATATAAACTTTAATCCTATATAATTTTTGAGGATCCCAGTTTTTTACTACTATACCTTTATAAAAGTTAGTATCATTTCTGGTATACTCAGTAGCACTATTAGAACCTCTTACGAACATCGTATATATTTATCCTTGATTATCGATAATAACACGTATAATAAAGTTATGCTAGTAAGTCATGAATCTCCTATCGATATCTTATACAAGTCTAAAGAGTATAACGATTATGATTATGCATTAGTTCATTTATTTGATACTAATCCTCGTTATTATAACTTTTTTAAATGTTCATTAGCTGAAGGTAGAGAAGTATTATTAGATAACTCTATATTTGAATTAGGTGAGTCGTTTCATCCGAAAGCATATTCTAAATATATTGAGGAATTAAAGCCTACTTTTTATATCGTACCTGATGTTTTAGAAGATAGCTATGCTACTATGAGCTCTTATCATAAGTTTACTCTTAATTATCCCGATTTACCTGGATATCGAATAGGTGTAGTACAAGGTAAGACATATGCTGAAATAGTAGATTGTTATAAGTATATGGCAGAGCATGCTGATTATATTGCTATTTCATTTGATTATGATTGGTACAATACGGTAGCTTTAGGTAGCTATAAACTTGAACGTTTTTGTAATGGTAGACCCTTTCTTATTAAAAGACTTATCGACGATGGTATCTGGGATTCAACTAAACCGCATCATCTACTTGGCTGTTCATTAGCTAGAGAATTTGGTTATTATAAGCGGGAAAATATACCTGGTATAAGGTCATGCGATACATCTAATCCTATAGTTGCTGCTTTAAAAGGTAAACGATATATGGCTAGTTATGGACTTAAAAGTAAGCCTACTACCTTACTAGCAGATTTAATTGACTATGAAGTTAGTGATGATGAGTTAGAAGATATTTTATATAATACTTCTGAGTTTAAAAAAATTATTGAAAACGAATAAATAAACGTATGCCCAAAAGGGAAGTCGAAATATTCACTGTGGATAGTGATTTTTATCCCTTAGAGGGTAGTAAGAAAAAAAGAGCCGTAAAATTATTTATTACTTGGTTAATAACTACAGGTATCTTACTTTTTCTACCTTTTTTATTTTTAAAAGTTATTACTTAGTTTTAAGTCTATAAATAGCATCCCAAGTAGGTCCCGGATCATCTTCTTTTAGATTTTTTATTCTATTTTCCATCATTGAATAATATTCTTTTAATTCAGGATATTTAGTTTTATTAAATCTACCTTTTTCTATAGCAGCATCCCATCTTCTATTTTTATAATGCTCTATATATATTCTATGAGCTTTAGTCGATCCTCCATGAGTTGCTAATCCCGAATCATTTAATATAGTATATATCTTAATACCCTCTTTTTTACCTTTTACTGCTATTTTATCTAACTCAACAAAATTAAAGAGATCTTCTATACCCTCTATAGTTTTTTCTCCTAATAGTATTCCTACTTTGTAATTTTTAGTTTGACCTTCTAGTCTAGCTGCTAAATTAACTGCATCTCCTAAACATGTATAATCAAATCGTTGTGTAGATCCCATATTACCAACTACAACGTCTCCTGTATTAATACCTATACCCATTCTTAGAATCATTGTATCATCCTGTAAATCGTTATTAACTTTACTCAATAAATTAAACATATCTTTAGCACATTTAATACTATTAACTCTATGTTGTTTATCATCTAATGGAGCATTCCAAAATGCCATTAATGCATCTCCAATAAACTTATCTACAGTACCTTGATACTCTATAACACTACCTGTCATAGGAGTTAAATATTGGTTAATAAGCTTAGTTAATCCTTGAGGGTTAGATTTAAATCTTTCACTTATAGTAGTAAAGTCTCTTAAATCACTAAAAAGAATAGATAATTCTTTAGTATCTCCTCCTAGTTGTAATTTAGATGGATCTTTTTGAAGTAACTTAACTATAGAAGGTGCTAAATAATGTTCAAATTGACCTTTAATTTGTTTTTTGGATTTATTTTCTTGAACAAATCTAATAAAAGTAGCTCCTGACCAAGTAATGAATATTGTAAATAAGGGAAAAGTAAAGTCATATAAATAATTTGACTCAAATAATTTGGTACCTATATAAGGGAATAATAATATACTACCTATTATTATACTTAAACTCCATATATAAGGTAACCATAAAGCAGTAATTATAATTAATGCACTTATAGCAGCTGCTACTAGTAGTTCATATACTATATATTCATCTAATCTTTCTAATCTAGATTCATCTATCATCATTTGCAAAGCAGTAGCATGAATAAATTGACTATATTCAATACCTAATGCTGTAGGTACTGTATTAGTAAGACCTTCAGCTGCTGGTGATATAAAAACTATCTTACCTTCTGTACTACTCCAATCATCATCTGCTAATGATATAGTAGGTATATCATACTTATAGTTTAACCAAACACGTGAATTAAAATCAGTAGCTATAGGATCCATACCATATACTCTAAGAGCTTTTATGCCTGCATCATCTGCTTTAACTTGATATGAATCTTCTCCTCCAAACAGTCTTAATACTTCAAGAGCTAAAGTAGGGTAATACTTACCTTTAATCTGAATAACTAAAGGCATTCTTCTTACTACTCCATCTAATTCAGGCGCTGTAGCTAACATGCCTACTCCTGCTGCATTTTCACCTAAACTTTTAACAGGTCCAATAGCTTCGGGATAATCAAAAAGATAGTTATCAATATCAGTACCTATAACAGATATACCTCTAGGTACAGGAGATCCTTTACCTTTAGTACTAGCGGATTGACCTAACACTACTGGTACTTGTTTCATTATATCTATAAGATATTCATCTTGTTTGAATCTGTCTTCCTCTGCATATAAAATAGGTAAAACAACTAATGCAGCCCCGCTTTCATAAGCTTTAACTATGCTATCAGCAATAATATTTCTAGGCCACGGCCACTGACCATATTCATCTAAGCTATTTTCATCTATTTCTACTATACATACACTATCAGCTTTTACTTTTTCTTGTCCTCTCTGATAGTAATCAAATGATTTTAGTCTAGCAGTTTCAATAAAAAAAGGATCGTAAGTCCTTAATATTAATAACACTATAGTTATAGAAAGACATATAAAATAATTTTTAAAATTTAAAATTTTCATTGTTCGATATTAAAGATTACACTATTACCGCTATTAAGTTTATATATACCTAAACCACCTCCTTGGTTATGATTTATCGTTGCGTTTGTATCTTTTTCTAATCTTAATGATAAAACCGAACCTTGTTCACTTTTTTTGTATAAACCAACTCTACCATCATCAAGAAGACTAAAAATGCCCGGTATTCTGCTTTTAGTTTTTTCTTGTATCCTTTCGTTGTTTTCAGCTACTTCTCTATTTTGCTCTTTATTATCGCGTTGTTCTTCTTGAGAAATGCTCGTAACTCTAGCTCCCTTAACCGGCTTAGTAGGAGGGTTAACATTATTATCTACTCTAGTAACTTGATAAGCTTGATTTAATAAAACTGTACCTGCTGCATTACTAACTTCAATTGAACCTACATATACATTACCATTAGCATCTACAGATGGTAATAGTTTAAAAGTAGATCTACCTGCAGCATCTACTGTCATTGTAAAATCAGTTCCTCTTACAGATACAGAAGCCGTAGGAGAAGATATTTTTACATTCTTCCTACTGTTTTTAGCTATTAGCCCAGACGAATATCTTAAAGACCCTAATTTACCTTTTATAGATAGCTTACCAGTTTTAGATTTATCATCATATACAAACTCATCTATCTTTAACTTAGAATACTCGGACAAAGCTACCTTAGTATTATCAACAAATACTATTTTGATAGTACCATTTAAGGTTTCTACATCATCATTCATTTTAACTGGCGTTTCAAGCTCAGTTAAAATTTTATCTGTATCTCTAGTTATTTGAGCTCGTTGAGTTTGCTGAGCTACTTCACCTATAGCAAAACTATTATTGACCGTTGCCAGCAGGCTCAACAGGACCATCGACACCATGGCCATTTGTAACTTCAACGCTGAGTAGGTTAGTTTCGCCGATATATGTCGGAGCTGTTCCATCAGTTTGTAATATAGTATAGTTATTATCACTTCCAGAAACTGCTAGGTCGATATTGTTAGGATCACCACCTAGTTGAGCTATATCGAGTCTATTATTACTACCAAATATATCTACAAGCTGGGTATTACCTATACCTCCATTTTGTCCTTGTTGATACGAATTTACAATATTTTCATCTCCGAGAATAGTATAATCGTTATTTACATTATCACTATCATAAATTTGGAAGAGCAAATTATTAGCATTTCCTTCAATTCTTAAGTCTAAGGTTGCACTATTAGTAAATGCTGGTACTGTAAGATCATCATCAGCAGCAACATTTATAACGTTACTATTTCCAGCAACATCCAATAAAAACGTATTTTCATTTCCTTCAATTACTGTTTCAATATCATTACCTGTTCCCGTAATTAAGAAATCAAAAAGATCTCCATTACCTACATTGTTAAGATCCAATACGTTTTCATAACCAACAAAAACTAGATCATAATCTTTATTTTCCCCTTGTAATCTCGAACGTTTATCTGTGTCTCCAATTTTATTTGAAGATCCAAATTGAATAATATCGAAATTACCTGTATTACCAGATTGATCTAAATAAATTTCATTATTAGCTGAAGCTAATAAAGATGACAACAAAAGTGCAAAAATAGTTTTCTTCATGTAAGTATTTAATCAAATACTTTTACTTATCTTTAAACTTCCAATATTCTTGCTCTTTACCTTTATGAATTATTTCAATAACTGCTTTATCTAATGCAGATCTTACGCATGTAGATACTAATTCATTTTTAGCAATTCCTAATTCAGCTTCTGCAGGTAAAGTATCCATATCAAAAAATTTAAATAATGTACCAGATATTTTAGTAGATATAATTGTTTTAGATGCTGTAGTAGTTAGAAGAACTTCTCCTGTCATAGTACTAACTATTCTTAATGATACAGTTACAGTATCTTGCCTATATTCATCAGCTAATCCTATACCTAAATAAGCAGCTCCTGCACCTCCAGTTATATTATTAACGTCGTAATCTAATATACCACCAAACGCTAAAACTCCTGCATATTTTTGTGGAGGTAAAACTACTGGTTCTTCATCGAAGTTTTGTCTAGTTTGGTTTACTAATGCTCTTTCTCTTAATACGCTTTCTTGCTCAGCTCTTTCAAGTACTTTAAACCATCCAGTAGCCATTAATGACTCCATGAGATAAGCTTCAGCTCCTTGAGTAACTGCTGAAGAGAATGTAGCATAATTATCTGAAGTTGATCTTTTACCTGTTAGATCTCTAAATTTTCCTACTCCAATGTATATAGTAGGACCATCTAGTTCAGGTAATTTTTTTAACTCTTCTATTAAAGGTGTAGTATTAATTTTAGGATTAGTATAAGAAGGTTTAGCTTTACTGCTATGGGTAACAGTACAGCTACAACATATACTAAGTAAAGCTAGTACACTTAAAATTTTACTCTGTTTCAGCATCTGTATTTTCAGAATCTCCTAATCCCGTATCAGGTAATGATAGAGTACCTATTGGAATAGTAATAGTAGTAGTTTGTCCATCAGTATCGTAAACTGACAAAGTAATAGTATCTCCTATTTTACCCCAAGTAACGGTATTACCATCTAAGGTAAACTGACCCGAATCAGCACCAGCTTCTGCAAATAATTGTTCAGTAACTTGTTTAGAAAGCTCTGAATATATTCGAGTTTGTAGATTTGAAAGAAATGCATTAATAGGTCTTCTTTGTTCTAAAAGTCCTAGTTGAAGCTCTAATGATCTTAGCTCGTCTCTAATAGATTTTTTTCTATTATAGCGCATATTATTCAAATTAATTTTATGAGCACTATAACCAATACCGCTAAAAGTAGGTGACTTAAATTTAAAAACTAACCCGTCAGCTAAAGCATCAACTGAAAACAGTAAAAGTAAAAATAAAATAAGCTTCATACCTTTTTATTTACTCCCTTTTTGTCATTTTTCATTATTTTTTTTTCTACTACTATGCTTATTTTTTCCTTATCTTTTTTCTCTTCTTCTTCTAATATAAGATTTATTTTAGTCATTAATCTAATCATGTCATTATCTAACATTCTTACTTTATCAATTAGATTAATTACAATTTGCATAGCATCATCTATAACTGGTTTTATTTCTTTCGTTACCCATTTCCATATATAAAAAACAAAATAACCTAATCCACAAGCTGCCATTATAGGAAAGCCGTACTTACTAATACCTTCAATTATATTTTCCATTAGTCTTTTCGCGCATCCTCCTTTCCTTCACTAGCTGCTAATCTATCTATATTGGGCTTTTTACCAAAAGCGCATGAAATCAAAGTATCTATTTTTACTATATCATTATTCATAGTATCAATTCTATTTACTATACCTTTAATTAAGCCACATAGACCTTTAATTGAACTAGTAAGTTCACTAAGTATAAATTTTAAAATTATAAAAATAAAGAATCCACATGCTATTGCACCTGCTATAGGAAACCCAACCTTTTCTATTATTGTAAAGAATCCCTCCATTTTAATATATTTAGTTGAAAAATGTAATATTTGTCTATATAATATATAGGAACGTCATGGCTCAGTTAATTTTACATTTGGTAGGGGATTATCTCCTCCAATCAGGCTGGATGGCGAATAATAAATCTAAGAGTAGTTTAGCAGCAGGAGTTCATGCTTTAACTTATTCCTTACCCTTTTTAATTCTTAGACCTTCATTAGCAGCATGGCTAGTAATATTTGTAACACATTTCTTCATTGATCGTTATGCATTAGCGCGTCATGTAGCTGTAGTAAAAAATTATTTAGCTCCTAAAAAGCATTGGTTAAAGAGAGATAATATATCTCAGTTTGGTTATTGTAAAAAGACGCCTGATTTTTTAGCTATATGGCTGTTGATAATTACTGATAATACACTACACTTAACAATAAACTATTTAGCATTAAAATATCTTTAGGAACTTTGATATAATTAGATATGAGATTATTAGAATCTACACTACGGCAATATTCTAAAAAAGTAGTAGAGTGGTTTCTTAAAAAATATAACTTAGAAGCTAAAGTAAAAATTAAGTTAGTTTTTTATGAAAAGATCGAGTGCTGGGGTTGTATGGAAGAGGGTAGTAAACGAAATGAATATATTATTTGGTTAGCTAAAGATCAACCTTTGAGAGAATTTATTGCAACATTAGTGCATGAAATGGTTCATGTAAAGCAATATGAAAGAAAAAAATGGGCTGGGACTGGAGAAGCAGAAGCTAATAGACTACAATATAAATTAGCTGATAAAATTTGGGTTGAAGGTATTTTGTAATGTTTAAAAGATACTTAAAATATAATATTAGATGGCAAGCAGGGTTTATAGTTTGCTATCCATGCTTATGGCTATTTCAAGATTACTTAGGATGGGGTATAGCAACTAGTGTTATAGCTTTTCAATTTGTAGGAGCTAATATATTTTTCTGGGTAGATAGATGGATATTTAAAAATAGATAATATGAAAAAATATACTAAATGGATAGCGTTATTTTCTCAAACTGGTCAGGAAATTATAGATATATCAGAGCAGATACAGAGAAAACCTGACTTAATTATTTCAAATAATCATCCTAGTAAAATTAAAAGTATTTTAAAGGGGGTTGAATATAAATGGCTTACTACTTTTGGTAAAGATAGTAAGACTTTAGATATTTTAGATGAGGTAGTAGATGATTTTGAACCTACTATTATAACTCTAAATGGTTGGTTAAGAATAGTCCCTCCTGATAAATGTTTAAAATATAATATCTATAATGGTCATCCGGGTCTTATTACTAAGTATCCTGAACTTAAAGGTAAAGATCCACAACAAAGAGCTTGGGATGATCTTCATAGATATAACAAAATAGGTAGCGTAGTTCATAAAGTGGTAGAAGAAGTAGATGCAGGTAATGTTGAAACCTTTAATGAAGTATCAACTGAAAGTATATTAACGTTAGATGATACATATAATGCATTGAGAAAAACATCGTTAAATGCATGGTATAGCTTTTTGAAGGAACGTTTGTATAATACAGTATGATCTTTTCGTTTACTGGAGCTCAAAGTACGGGTAAAACTACTTTACTCGAGCATTTAAAATGTAAAAATCTAGGTAAGTATTCTTTAGAATTTATTCCTGAAGTAACTAGATTAGTAAAGCGAGAGTATGAAGTTCCTATTAATGAGGGGGGTGATGATATGACTCAGATTCTAATTATGACTGAGCATATTCGTAATATCTATAAGGGTAGGGCAGATAATTTGATAAGAGGGGTTAATAAAATATTAGATAGATGTGCTTTAGATGGTATAGTTTATAGTCATTATCTTTTAGATAAAGGAAAGATAAGTAGAACTACTTATGATGCTTGTGATCTTATCTATAGAAAGCTTAGAAATGAATATGATGTTATTTTTTATACTAGTCCTAAGGATGTTGAGTTAGTAGATGATGGTGAAAGAAGTGTTGATAAGCATTTTAGAGAAGATATTATAGGTCTCTTTGATATGTACTTGCAGTATAGTATTATTGAGGAAGGACCTAGAGTAGTATACTTGGAAGGTACTGTAGAAGAAAGATTAGAAACTATTAAGAGTACTCTTGATAAACTTAATATAGATATTAATATATAGTATGGCGTTACAACAGTTAGATAATAAGAATATTAGTAAGCATTTAGGTCAAAGTTCTCAATATAAGTCTACTTATGATCCGTCTCTTTTAGTAAGAGAGCCTAGGAGTTCTAATAGAACTCATTTAGATATCGAAGAAGGTAACTTACCGTTTCATGGAGGTGATACCTGGAATGCTTATGAAGTTTCTGGCTTAACAGATTCTGGACTACCTGTTGTTGGTATTGGTAAACTTTATATTCCTTGTAACTCAAAATATATAGTAGAGTCAAAATCTATAAAGCTTTATTTTAATTCTTTTAATATGACGAGATTAGGAGAAGATGATGAAGAAGTATTACAAAATATTCAAATTAAAGCTCAAAAAGATTTAACTAATTTGTTGGGTAAAAATGTAGAAGTTTATATTGCTTCGAATCGAGAAGTACTTAATAATAAAATTACTGCTGCTGAAGATTGGGGTCATGATAAGCAAGAAGGTAATGATTATATTACATTAGAAGATGATTATCCTATTGAAGAGTTAGAGTTTGATACTTATCAAGAAACTCCTGAACTATTAGAAGCTATCGATAGTCCTGTTGATAAAGTTCAATATCATAGCGCGCTACTTAAATCTAACTGCCGAGTAACTTCGCAACCTGATTGGGGTGATGTATATATTGAGATAGAAGGTGATAAGACTGTAGATCCTATTTCGTTGCTTAGGTATATTATTTCATTTAGAGACGAATGTCATTTCCATGAAGAAATTTGTGAAACTATCTATAAAAGACTTTATGACTTATTAGAGCCTGATAAGTTAGCTGTTAGATGTCTATACGCTCGTAGAGGAGGTATAGATATTAATCCTGAAAGATATTCAGACGACTCTCTTAGAAACTGGGTACTGCATGATGTAACAGTACCTCATGTTAAGACTCCTAAGCAGTAGATTAACGATAACCTAACTGAGTTAATCTTCTAATATGAGGATCACTAGCAGTTTCTGTACTTCTATAACTTACAGCTGTTAACGGGAACGCTTGAGCACCTCCTCTATCATGTGAAGTAGCTGATAAAGATGGTACGTGGTAAGTGTTCATTGAACCGTCAGGGAATAATAATCCAACATTAAATGCACCTGATAAGTGAGTAAGTAATTGACATTGCTGGTGATGATCTGAAGCAGATTTTTGAGGTCCGGCACTTAAATGAACTTTACGAGTAACATGAGAGAATTGTTCTTTTGCTTGAGACGTTCCTACATCTGCATCATTATCTAAATTAAATGCAACTGCTATAGCTGATAAAGTTACCCCATTATTATGCGAACCAGGAAATTCACCAAAACCTCTATCTGCTGGATGCATAGCACCAATTGCAAATGTATGTTTTGTACTATTAAGTCCTATATCACCTTGACCACCTGATAGTACTCCTTCAAAGCCTCCAGCAAATACTAAATTTTCAGGAAACTTATAAGGTAAAGGTTGATCAACATAAAAATCAGAATTTATAAAAATTATATTCTTAAATTCTTGTAGCGGTAAAGCGGTTTTTGATACTCGTAAGTCAGACATAATAATATTTATATTAATTTATCTATTTATTCGATAAAAAATTAACATAATCCCAATTTATTATCTTTAAAAAGTTTTTAATGTATTTTTCTCTATCAGGTCCATATTTTTTATAATATGCATGCTCCCATACATCTATACCTAAAATAGGGGTACCTAAGTCATACATGAGAGGATTATCTTGATTATCAGTTTGAACAATTTTAAGTCTATTACCCTTTTTAACTAACCATACCCACCCTGATCCAAAATGAGATTTAGCTTGTTTAGTAAACTCTTCATAAAAATTATCTATAGATTTAAAGCTTTTTTCTATTTCTTCTTTAATAAGACCTCTTATTGGATGTTTATCTGGAGTCATCATATACCAAAATAATTGATGATTATAAGCTCCTCCAGCATTATTTTTTACTGCATCTTTTTTCTTTGCTGCTTTAGTAACTAAAGTTTCTAAATCAGGCCTTACACTAGTAGCATCATTTAGCTTTTTTATGTAACCTTTATAATGCTTATTATAGTGAAGCTTCATAGTTTCTTCATCTATATGAGGCTCTAAAGCGTTAAAAGAATATGGTAATTTTACAGGTTTATATCCATCTGCTTGTTCTAAAATAACGTTAGATAATTTTTCAAATCTCATATCATATATATTTATCTAAGTATAAAAAAAGAACAGCGGAACTTTCGTCCCGCTGTTCAAATTGGGTTGCTTTCTCAGCTGTATATTAGAAGTATACAGACTGCGAAGCAGGAGTAAACGCTGTACCAAGCCCCTGACATAATACCACATGGTAGTACAGAGAAGCCCCAAAGATATTGTCAACGACCCCGTAACGAGTAAGTAACCCGACGCGAGGAGCGAAATCATTAGGACCAATAGTTCTCTGAACCATGACCGGAATGTAAGGACAATAAATGATACCAGTATCGTAGAACTCAGGGCCTTTGTAACCAAGAAGTGCGTACTCAATTGCTTGAGTATTAGCAGCTCCGTCAACGGTGTA
>Ga0163110_10001310_pt1 | contig 12625 bp, 7 predicted proteins | sample CRUFie1St17metaG_FD_108703 | JGI IMG/M metagenome (GOLD analysis project Ga0163110, IMG submission 108703) | Marine microbial communities from the Costa Rica Dome - CRUD Field 142mm St17 metaG | ecosystem: Environmental > Aquatic > Marine > Oceanic > Photic zone | place: Costa Rica: the Eastern...
GAATCCATCAATGTAGCCAAAGACACGCTTATTATCAGCCAGAAAACCTGTTGAATTTCTGAAATTAAGTACACATGACTCTGGCGAATTTTGGTTACCAATAATATGAATACTGTCCCCTTGCAGGTGTTTTATTTCAATCGGACTTGTAAAAATTTGACTAGTGCAATCTGATACACTAATCGTTACCGTTCTACCTGCTTTAATATGAAAACTGTCAAGGTACATCAATGCATCATTAATGGTCGCGTAGTCTTCGGGAACCTTAAGAGTCAAATCTACAGGAATCATAGCGAGTCCATTATCTCCAGAATCGTCTTGAGACAAAGGCAGCCCTGTACCAGCCTTAGCCAAAGACACATTATCAATATGAACTTGCCTCCCCTCTTTTAAGGCCATATTCTGAAATTCAACAGCTAAGTTTTTTCCGACTGGCATCGAACGATCAGCGGTAAATGTTAATCCTCTTGAAGTCCATGATTTTTCATCTGATGTCTCAATATGCAACTGAGCCAACACCAAACCATCTGCTTTGAGTCTTGCAACCAAGTTATGTCCCTGTGCATCAGCTGGTCGACCAGATTCAAAAGATAAAGTGTAACTTTCATCTTCTTGCAACTTAACATTCAATAGCTGGCTAATACGCGCCCCCTCATTTAAAAATGCTGCCTGCCCCCTGTTATTCACGGAGTCATAATGCTCTCCTTCTACTGGTGCAATAATTCCAAATGTCCCGTAACCTCCATCAATCCAGCCCGATGCATAGGAAGTTACACCCAAATCAGGAGGAATTGCATCTGACTCAAAATTCTGATTAAGCACTCTAATATTGTTAGCTATGGATACAGCTGGGAATATTAAAAATAACAGTAAACATCCAGTAATAAGATTTCTTTTCATACATGGCATCCAAAGGAAAACGCTAAAATTTAAAGCTCGCAAAATGTTTAAAAGTGGTAGGTTACGATTATTGAATAAGGCAATTTTGGTCATAAACTCCAACCTCTGGTATATATAAAGTTAAAGTGCCGACCTGCGAACTATTAGCCTGATTAATTTGTCCCCCCGAAGCACATTGATATCCAACAAAGTCATTGCTTGTGGAGCTAGATGGCACATCAAGAATACCTTTAGAACTAGCGAAGAACGCTGAGCCTAAATTCCCGCTGGCCATGGCGTTATCGCCTTTAATAACACCAAATGTATCGGCAAAGTATCCGTTGTAGTCGTTTTTCGATGCTTTAGAGTTTAGAGCTTCCATAACTCCACCATCAGCACTTAAATATCCATGCAAGGTATTTTCATTACTTTGTGAACCGTTCGCCTGAACATAACCACCATACTGTGCAACAATACCCGAACCTGCATTTTGAGAAACTAACACCGTATTCGCATATACACGCCCACCATAAGTTGCATTAATGCCATTATAAAATCCTGTCACTTTGGTGCTTGCCCCCAAGCTAAGTGAAGCCCCTTTTGTCGCCGAAACGCCATCTGTCTTATTGACTCCATTACCCTTTATGTGAAACCCATTGATGCGTTTAACCTGACGATTATTCGTAATAGTAAAGCCCGAGCTTCCGTTAAATTGCATCACACACGCCGCAGGGTCCGTCGTGTTGCCAATAATTTCTATTTGTTTACCTTGAGGGTGCACAAGATCTATTGGAAATGAATAACTCTCATTGCTGCAATCATCAACATCAATGGTCACTATCGCATTACTGGTGATGTACTTATCCGATAAGTACTCCAATGCGTCTTTAACATTGTCATGCTCTGAAGGCACGGATAAAGTAGTTGCAGCATTAATAATGCTCAAGTTTTTAGGAAACGGTTTTAATGGCTCTTTGATTGACGTCATCAACTTAACATTATCAACATCAACCCTACTTGCCGCATCAAAAGACAAATTCTGAAATTCAATAACTAGCTTCGATCCGATTGGCATATCATCCGTTGCGGTAAATGTCAGGTTATGTGTTTCCCATGTTCCCGCTTCAATTTGTGTTTTGTTCAGTTGAACCTGCACTAATGACAAGCCATTTGCTTTAATACGGGCAATCATAGATAAATTGGTTTGGCTTAATGCACGACCAACGTCGAAGGTTAGTGTATAAGTTTCGCCAGATACAATTTTTGCAGCGGGTGCATTGTACATTTTCCCTGCAGCATTGAGGTAGGCAACTTGCCCTCTCCCCCCCGTATCCAAATAATCAATATCCTTATCAGGAATATGCGCTCCAATTTCTCCCGCTCCATTTTTAACCCATCCAGAAATACTGGTTGTATAACCGGGGGTAATGGGAATAGCGTCAGATTCAAAATTATTGTTGAGCACAGATACCGTCGCTGCAGACGTGATGACTGGCGTAATAATTGCGCCTAAGACGCCTAATATAAATAGATTTTTTTTAAACATAAGCTATAAAAAGTGACAGTGCCAATTACATAAAAACACTGCAAACTCCCTCAATTTAATTAGTAACGCTTCTAGACTTTAATAACCACTGAGCGCCATTGCTGTTATTCCCGCTGGTGTAAGTCGAATCTTTATTAAATATCACAAATGCAGCTTGACTTGCTTCTACTCCAAAACCCGCATTGTTCTTAATACCTCCATTACCAAGGAGGCTTAAGTAACCTAATCGATGGTAAGCCACTCCTGAACTTGAATTCCCAAATATTGAAGAATTATAGAGGTAACTGCTGCTTCCATTACTCGCACTATATCCATGACCATCATTATTTTGAATATTAGCGTTAGGCCAATAAACATATGACCTTCCTGTTACATCCATACCATCACCACCATTATCGTGAGAAACAGCATATGGAATGCTTACATAACTGCCGTACCGGGTTGTAAAACCATCACTAACATTGCCATAAACTTGAGCAGAGTCCCCATAAAGTAATGCCCTTCCTTCGGTTAAGACCCCAGTGTCAAAGTCATGCACTCGAACCTTGTCTCCAACATTGACTTTCGCACCATCATTCACCCAAATTCCCACAGTATTAGCCGTATCATCGCCGTATAGATAGAAACCATTTATTAGACCCAGACCGCCATTATCAGACACAATAACACCATGGCTACCATTGAAGCGTAGTGGACAACTTTGTGGGTTAGTAGTATTACCTATGATTTGAATTTGCTGACCTTGTGGATGCTTAACTTCAATTGGATTTTCATAGGTTGTGGTATAACAGTTATTGACTTGGATCGTCATTGTGCTGCCACCTTCAAATACTTTTTCATCAAGAAAATTAAGCGCAGCATTAATGTCAGAAAAATCTTCTGGAACATTCAACGTTGTATCGGATATCACCACATTTTCAATATTGTTAGACAAAGGTGTATCTACCCCTGTACCAGCGATAACCAAACTGACATCATCTAAGTTAGCACGATGGCCAGCTCCTGTTGTTAAGTTATAGAATTCAACAACCAGAGGCATATTCAAGGGCATATCTTCTGTTGCAGTGAAGCTTAACGATTTTGTTTCCCAAGTGCCTGCAACAACATCAGCAGTATTAGTTTGTAGTTGAGCCAATACCAAACCATCGGCCTTAAAGCGAGCCACGAAACTATGACCTAACTGATCGAGAGGGCGTCCAACTCTATAGGTTAATATATACTTCTCATCCTTCCTTACCGTTGTAGGAAAGGTCTGACTTAGTCGCCCACCTGCAGTAAGATAAGCAGATTGGCCCTGTCCCGGATAGCCTGTGTAGTCAACATCACCATCCTGCGGAACTTCCACACCAATATCACCAAATCCACTATCAACCCAACCAGAAATGAAGGTTGTCTTCCTTGTATCTAAGGGAACAGCGTCTGACTCATAGTTACCATTTAATACTGTAATATTCTCAGCGAATAAACCGCCAGAATTAAGCGCTAATACAACCCCTAAACATTTTTCTAAGTTTTTTATTTTTATCATATTTACCTTAACCACAACAAAGAGGAAATATATAAAACCATCCAGCTTGTTATTTTTAAAATTTAAAGCTTGCACAATAAAAAAGTTAACAATGAAAAATATTCCATTAAATAATCTAAGGGAAAATATCACTCAACACGACGAAATTTAACTCCACGAAAGATAAAAACCATAAATATCACCACCAAGAAATACAGCCTCAAAAGCTAAACCGGTAATTATAATTACCACCCAGATATAACCGAGTATTTTTACGCATATATTTTCTTTTTAAATTCAAACATCTGATTTTTTACGCAAGTAAACTGTGTGCCATGCAAGTACTTAAAAACTACTTACCGATAAAATTTGAATTCCTTACATAATCCAATGAAGTGCTATATATGAACGAAAATAAAGAAATCCTCACATATTTAGTCGGCATTTTTTCCCGTATTTTCATTATTTTGCTCATCCATAGTAATACTGCCGAAGCCAATGAGAAAGATACTGAATCTACTCCAACAATCTTTACCGGCAGTTCGATAAATTTAAAAAGCTGGATTAAGTTTGGAACGGGTACTTTAGGAGCTAAAGTACCTTTGGACGGCATTGAATATCACAACTTGGGAAGTCGAGGAGAAGTTGTTTTTTTAAACGAAGGGGCTGGAATTAGCCAAAAAGTCGGTGTCACTTTAAAAGAAAACGAAACATACACCATCACCTTTGATTCTGGCAGGCCACGCGCAGAATTGGGCCAATACTACATCGTTCGCTTTACAGCCAACGGACTCGCATTGGCACATTTACAAGTCACCAGCCGTTCCACCTCGCCTGGAAAATGGAAAAAACAAACGCTTAGTTTTACCGCAACGTCCGACATGCCACTTGGCGAACCACTGGAAATTGAATTCCAAAACATTGCGGCGACAACAGGCTACCAATTGCATTTGGATAACATTACCGTCACAAAAAGCACGGCGAGCCCTAAGGTTTGAACGTAGCGTAAACTGTTTAATGGATTAATTTGGGTTTTTAATCTCCTTTTGCTAAGGTAACTTTTGTTCCAAATGAGGAACTTAATATGCAAAAAGGTAAAAGGAGATATTTATGAAAATGCAAATGTTAACCGCAGCAATGGGAATCGCTTTATCTTTCAGTGCAACTGCTGGCAGTTACGCTTTTGGTAAAGTGAGTGAACTGGTGATTCAAGGCGATCGTGCAACATTCCAAGTCGATACAAGTGCAGGTTTCTCACAAATCGATTCGCAATGTAACCAAAATGCGCCACTTAACTTTGTTATCGATTTTCAAAATCAGCCCGCAGCAAGCGCATTGCTTGATGCCGTAAAAGATGCCAAGGCATCTCAGTCGAATGTCGGCGTAAACGGTCAGGGTAACTGCTTCACTGGCGGTGAGTTTGAAACCGTTGATAGCATTGCTATTTAATTGAATGACGTGATAAAGCAAGAGCCTCCGCAGAGGCTCTTTTTAGAAAAATGAGACGTAATCACTTAATCACTTAATCACTCGATTACTGAATCATGTTTTCGAAATAACCCAAATCTTTATTCACGTAAATAAAATCGAGATCTGAGTCACCATCCACATCGCTTGCATCAATAATAGACTTATCCAAGGTTTGGAATAATTGGAACTGTGTATCGTGCGTTTGCAAATACACATTGGTATTACCGCACGCACTCAAGATATCTAAATCTCCGTCCATATCGATATCCGCGTAGCGCACATCAATGTCTAGATTGTCGCCGTGCTCATCCGTTGCTTCGCAAGTTTCAGACCAAATACTGCGCTGCTCACCTAAACGCCCATCAATGAAAGAGAACGCATAAATCGTTAAGCTATTATCAAATGCATGATGATAAACAACATCAAGATTGCCATTCCCTTGTAAATCCTTCACATCAATCACAGGCACCAAGGTATCTGTTTGAATGAATCGGAACCGTTCCGCTGTCGGTGTTTGCAAATTGATTCGCTGCTCTTGTTGTAATTTCATCGACGCACCAGAATCATCTAAACGGAACATTCTGAGTTGAATATCTGGCGTAGGAGATGAGCCATCCGCGCCCCCAACCATGAAGACCATGAGCTCACCTTCATATTGCGTTCCTGTGAGTTCTCCACCAAACACCACGGGGGCTTCTCCCGTCCCATCATCGAACAACATCGGCACGTTAACAGGGGCACCGCCTGCGGTTATATCGTCGTAAAATCGAACAAAATCTTGGTTTCGACCTCTATTAACAACGAGCATTTCTTTTGCAGCGTCATCATCGATATTTAACAACGCAAAACGGTTAGGCAAAATATCGATAAAAGGTAGGGACGTCGAAGCGTAATCGGTTGCAGACAAATAAGCTTGATGACTTTCAAAAAAAGAAGGGAAGCTAGGATCAGCCCCCGAACTGAGATAATGCACATCGTTCTCAGCGTCACCGTCTAAATCGTTGAACGATAAGGCTTCAAGTTCGCTAAAGCCGCGATTGCTAATCGCATTACCCTGCCACTGTGCCCCATCGTTAGACAACAGCCGAACAGAGAGTTCATCAACACAGACGCCCAATTGCCCCGCAAAATCACAATGCGCAAACTCTGGCTGTCGCTGGTGCAATGGCACTTGATTACCGCCTTGCAGCGTTGTTGTCGCTACGTTATTTGAACCTGTTGCTAGCGATGCCACAAACAAGTCCTGACCTGCCATATAATACAAATTGGTTTGCTCATTTTGCGCGCTGGTATCAACAGAAAGCAGCTCGAACGCACCAAGGCCAGATGAAGATTGAAAACGCAACTCAAACGATTCTTGGTACTCTCCGCCAACATTCAGGTAAATAGCACACCGATTCTCGCTGCAACCTGCTACATCTATTGCACCGTCTTGATTGTAATCAAATGCCCCACTGGTGCTCCAACGTGTAAAGTCATTATCAACAAACGTCACATCCTGAAACCCGCCATCTTCTTGAGCAAGCTTCACTAAGGCATTTCTTGATTGAACGCCAAAATCGCCTTCTTCAACAATCTCATCAACCACAAAATCCAGCCGACCATCGTTGTTCATATCAACAATATCACTGATGAGAACTCGACCATTTTCATTCACAAAAGCCGGCATAATTTCCTGCGAAATTAGCCCTCCTGCACCGTCTCCAATATATGCTGGCAAAGCCTCACCAGCATTAACATTTAGGTGAAAACTCGGTACAAAATCCGTGTTCCCATCACCGTTAACATCCACCCAAAAGCCATTTAAATTAAAAGCCGGATGAGTTACTTCGGTGCGCACCACATTTAGAGAAACCGATTCAAAGCCGCTTTCGTTTTGAAGTATGAAAAAATCTCGTAAGGTAACAATGGCTAACTCTTCATCAAAAACAGAGCAGCTGATGAAAACACCGTTATTCCCCGCTGTGGTTAACGAGGCACTTTTCGCAAAAAAGTGACCATCTAAACATTGTGACAATGACGAATCGGCACTTTCATCCGCTCCTCTCACCGTCAATGCAAAGCCCGCTTCTCCCTGCGTTAACGCCACGATATTGCTGTTCTCATCTAACATGAAGAAATCAGCATCGTTGTCTTTATCCGCATCCCACAAGTGAATAGCGGTGATTTTTGCCGGCATATCGCGAATAATATCCACCGTTTCGACGGACTCATTTCCCGTGTAATGCACCACAATATGGCGGTTATCTAACAACTGCACGACGTCCAGCACACCATCGTTATTCATATCATGATGAATACTGTGCGTGACCGATTCTGCCGCCACCATGGTATGAGCAGCGCCCGCCACAGAGGGTTTCACCGTAATTGCGTGCTCAAACGTGCGGCTATCTGCAAGTGAATCCACCACCGTAACGGAAAATGCTACATCTTGGCTCGCTTCAACGCTTGGCAAGGTTACCGTAATAGCTTGTTCGCCCTCTCCTTCTATCGACACCACAGGCCCCGCAGACTGCTGCCATTCATAGGTAAACGGGCCATTTCCTGTTACTTGCGCCTCCAACGTAATTTGATTTTGAGAAAGCCCTGTATTCACACCCACAACCGCGCCTTCAAGGGGCATGGGCTCTGGCGCAGGCGGCTCTGGAACGGGATCGGGTGGAGTAGGCGGATTAGGAGCAGGCGGTGTTACGGGTGGCGGAGGTTCTGGTTGAACTGAAGCTTGTGATTCTGTGTCGCTGCCACAACCGGCAAGTTGCACAACCAGAAAGCCCAACGACAGGGCTTTTGTGATTCTATTCATTTTCATTTGCTCTTCCTTAAGAGATGAGTATAGACGTTTCCTTTATGCCCATTTTTACTGCATTTTCGGTAAAAAGGAGGTTAGCATTATGACCATAAAACGCACCTCCACCAAGCACCTAAATTGTTTTATTTTGTGAAATAGCACTACAAGTTTTGCATCAACAGCACGATAAATGAATAACCGCGCTTTGACGCAATATTGAATGACTTACAAGCGAGTTAAAAAGGCTGGCCGCCATTAAGGAGCATTAGTGTTGAAACCGCTGATGAGCCATTGAAGTTATTTTTTGCGGTAACCAGCAGCGCTTCTTTAATGCAAGCATCGGCCTGCCACTCAACTCTGCCAACTAAAGCGTCTTGAAAGCTGTTGTCTAAAATAACCACTTTTGCCGTTTCATTGGGCTTTAGAATCGCACCACCAATATCAGTAAGTGGCGAATTAGACTGATTGAAAGCACCGTAAAGCTCATAGCTTTTGGGAGCATAAACACTCCCCGAAAAATCTTTAAACTTCAGCTTAACATTCACAAAAACATCGCTCGTGTTTGTTAAGTAAATATGCGCCATCCAACTGGATGCCGTTCTCATGTGCGGCAAGTTTAACGTATTCGTCGAACCCATTCCGTTCTCGCCATGAACAAGCGGATAACAGCTTGCTTCTGGCGCAAAACCGCCAGCTTGAGTAACAGAAGAAAAGAGCGATAACGCACCGCCCAGTAAAGAAAATTTAATTATTGAAGATATGCGTTTCATCATTATTCCTTAGTGAAAAAGGAACGTTATATGAAAATCACACCCTTACTACTTGGGGGTTTGGCTTAAAAAGGATTCAGATAAACACCTTCATTAAACCAAAATTAAGGTTGGCATATTGCGCCACTTTTGATGCTTCCAAAAACTTACCTTTGTAAATCCCATCCAAATCTTCAGCCATAAAATCAAACTCGCTAGCGGCCAGTAACTCCAATAAAGCTGTGGTCAAAGGCGAGATGCGCTGCATAAAGTTAACGTCTTCTCCCCATAACGATAGATGGTGAATCTGTGCTGACGTTTTCGTGTTTGTATTAGGAAAAGCAGACAACAATTCATAGTCATGAAGCATTAAGAAGCACAATTGAGAGCGCATGGCTGCTGCATCACCTTGCGCCTTTTCTACACGCATATTATAAACGGCATTCGCCACCTTTTTAGCCGATTCCGACACCGCACTCGCGAGCGTTAATACGCTATCTGGCCAAATGTTGATGTCGTCAGAACGGCCGATAAACATAGCGTAATTAGCGGCCTCTTTAACTGCCGACTCCGCCTGATTAAATACGCGAACCGCTCTTGATGTCACAAAAGCACAAGGGTGATCAAAGCGCCCTGAATCGAAAACATGCTCTCCCTTAAGCCCCTCAGCAATATCGGCTTTATTTTGATTATTCATATCAGGCGCTGAATGAGAAGCGGTACAAGAAACGGAATTAAAGGCGGCACTTAATAAAATATTATTGCGCACGACTCGTGCAATATGCCCTAACGATTCATCTGAAATACTTGGGTGGGTAAGGTAATCGCAGGCAATAAAAGGCAAAAAACGGAGGCTGTTGCGCCATGCAAAAAACTGAAAGGCCTGCGCGCCACAACGTTCTAAAAACTGCGCCAAATACTGAGTATTAGGCAAGCTTGCATGGTTATATTGCTTATTGCTAAACGGCTTTGTTCCACTAGCAAGAGAAATTGACTCGGCAGATGGCTCGGCTTTAAACGGCTGTGTAGGGTTTGAATTTGTCATGGTTTAGCAGCTCTCTTTTAGTCTTTTTTATTCATTAACTGCACTGACTACTATTCATCATAGTAGCTGCAAAATCAAACAATGCCATATTAGAGATTATATTTATCCATCACTAATGCCGTTTACTTATCGGTTTAACGAGCCTTCACTGCAATCAAGCACCCCAAAGCATTCACTGCCGAAAACAGAATCGATTTCATACACCGAATGCAAGTCGCTATTTCATGTGGCAACTTCAAGTCTTATTTCAATTACCCGATTAATGTCGAGCCAACATGAACACAGAGCCTTACAGCATGTTTAATGCCCCCGTTAGCATTGATGTGATTTCAACAGCGTCTTTTACATCTTTAGCCTTTGCCCACAAACTTTTAAGCAACTTGGTGGCTTTGCCGCTTTCATCGTTGGCTACCTGCTCAGCATCGTAAGTCACCGCGCTTTCGATGCTTTGCAAAAAAGGCGCATGCTCTGCAAATTCTTCTTTTGCTTTAACCTCGGCAATAGCATCGAGGATAAATTGCTTTTGTTGAGATTCGGAATTAAAAGAATTAGTGATATTTTGCGTGTTGTTATCGCCTGCATTAATGGCTGAATTTGAATTGTTGTTGAATGAATTTGAGTTATCTGTCACGTTTTGCTCCCTCTCTGATCGATATGCTGGGCCGTAATAATTGTGTTGATTGGTTATTTTAGAGCGTTCTTGTTCTTTTCTTTCTAAAAGCTTAAACATTCCTACCTTTTGAAAAATAGGGGAAATACGCTCCGCCGTAAGATGCTCAAACCCTTGAGTTAAAATCGGCGTCGCGGAACCTTCTAATTCAGCAATCATGCTGTGTATTACTCCAATAGGCATAGCCAATTCAGCTTCATTCTCGTAATTAAAAAAGCGAATTGTGATGTGCTGTTTTGCGAGCTGATAATCCACCCAAATATCGAGATTACCGCATGAGGCGCGTAACCCATCTCGCCACACATTTTCCGGCAGCGATAACCTCAACGCCTTATTATTATGAACATCAACCACAAACTTCGTTCTAAACCCTAACGGTAAACTTGGAAAGTGATACTCAATGGTGAGTGGCTTACCCGTTATTTTAGCGTCTATCTCTTCAAGGGCTTTACCGCCCAAACTTACACTTCGCTTTTCTGCTTGTTGCTTGTGTCTATTTAATAACTTAGTAAAGCCCAAAGGCTCATTGGATGCTGCTGCATCGGGGAAGAAGTAGTAGGATTTTTTGTTATTCTCAAACTGAATAGCAGCAGATTGCTCCAACAAAAAGTTCATTATCAAAGTAGACCTAACACCTTCTTTCCCGCTCAATTTATTCACCCAAAAACGGCAACGTTCCAACAAGGTACTTTCACTCACTAAGCCATTTGAAGATTGAATGCTATCGTCATTAATCAAGTTATAGGCAACGTCGACAATCCAACCCGGATCTAAACAGTATTCCCCACCATTCACGGTGACCAAGCGGCCAAGGTTTTCCAAGCTGTTTTTGATCTCTTCCCATCGTTCTTCTGCATCAATTTCGGCTTTTTCAAGGCGACCAATAAACGTGTCGTAATCAATAAATGAACGCTTTTCCATCTCCTCATCTAACACTTCTATCGCTTTACCCGATAGTTCGGATATTGCCTTAGTATTGGATGCCAATGTAAGTAAACGTGCCATAAATGCATCGAATTTAGCATCAAGCGCAGCATCAGATACCTCGGGCTCATCAGATAAATTGTTACTCTCATCGGCTTTTTGACTGATGCAAGGAAACTCAAAGAAATTAGCTTCAGATAAAAAACCATCGAACTCACGCAATAAGCGAGTTTGATTTTGCTTGCGCTGAATGCCCTCATAACTGTTGGTCACTATCAAAATGGGCACTTCAGGCTCACCGGAATTTGGCTCCTTGGAGCTAGAAAAATTCGTTTCAATGATCATTCGAATTTGTGCTAACCACTCATCCGGCGCTTGTTCGTGACGACTGTCCACCACCAGCACATACACGCAGTTTTCCCGACGAATAAAGCCTCTGTGCAAGTTATGAAAAATGCTTTGCCCGCCAAAATCCCACAAAAATAAGTCCAACTTTTCCGCTTTTTCCCTAATCTCACTATCATGTATTTCACTGAGCGCTTCTTTATGTTGCGCAATATCCACCGCTTGATGATTGTGGTGCTCTACGCCTTTTGTGGCGGTTTTAAACAGCTCAGTTTTTCGTTGAAGAATCAGATCCCGCAATGAGGTTTTACCTGCTCCACCGGGGCCAACCAGCATCACCCTTACAGCATTGTTATCTGCTTTTTTACCATGAACAATAAACTGCTCTAAGGCCTTTGCGTTCCCCCAAATATCTTCGCCAATTTCGGTGTCGGCATAACGAAGCAAACGCTCTTCATCTATCTGTTCACCCTTCCACAGTTTTTGAATATCTTCCGCCAGAAAACCAAGGTTTAGCTCCTCCAATTCATCCAAAAATTGGGTTTGTAATCGAGTAATTTCTCCATTGGTTGCTTGATCTCGCCACAACGCTTCTTTAAATAATGCTGTAGGTGAATCAGTCTCAATCAAAAAATTAAAATCATTGATAGCATTCGAAGCTACAGGAGCGGCGTCGGCAGCGGCGTAGGCAGCGGCGTAGGC
>Ga0163110_10001316_pt1 | contig 12606 bp, 3 predicted proteins | sample CRUFie1St17metaG_FD_108703 | JGI IMG/M metagenome (GOLD analysis project Ga0163110, IMG submission 108703) | Marine microbial communities from the Costa Rica Dome - CRUD Field 142mm St17 metaG | ecosystem: Environmental > Aquatic > Marine > Oceanic > Photic zone | place: Costa Rica: the Eastern...
GGCACAACAACCGATTTGGTCGGGATCAATGCGTACAGCGAGCATGCTCCTGCTCTTCATCACCATTCCGCCGTTTTTCATGACCGACGCCTCGGGGAGTAACTTCTTGACCAACGTGGGGGCTATCCTGCTCACCCTTGGTATCCTTCCCATCTTTGCTGTTTCAATCAACCTCTTGATGACGGCGAGTTCTGGACTGAGTTCCGTCGTCAAGCAGCCCGGTGCCGTGGCGGCCGTCATGGCGTTCCTCGCCCTTCCGTTCTTCGCCATTGGAGGGTACTTTACCGCCATGGACACCTTTGTGGGAACCGGTGAACTCGGCAATATGGGCGAGGTTATCAACATGGGCATGTTGTTCACGGTGGGTGGGCTTGTCATGCTCGCAGGCGTCTTCACCAACTACCCAAACGCCATTGGAAAGCCGCTTGCGACGCCTTCGTCCGCCACGCTTGCAACATGGATGGTCATCATCGGTGGCGTTTGCTCAACCATCGCCTATTTGGTCGGTCAGTTCACCGCAAAAGCGGTTTCTGCATCAGAAGTTGAAGACGTGGTTGCCAACGACGGCGGATTTTACCTGACCGGCGCTGCGCTCTTCTACATGGTTTCCATTGGCGCTATACTCTCAACAATGGTTGTCATTCGAACCGGCATTTCCGCAACAGGTCGTTCGGTTGAGATCACGGAAACCTCCGATGTTTCCACCTACACCTTAACTTCGGGTTCGACAACAACCATACGAGAACTCATCGGTCGTGGCGTTGGCGTTGACACAACTTTGGTCCTGAGCGAAACCGAAGTTAACGAAGGGGGCTCAACCATCATCGCCGTCGACTCGGCCCTCCACAACGACGAGGTCAAGGAATTCCCGGTTTCCAACGACGATGTTCTGGTCCAGTTTGTCAAGTACCTCAACGAATCCAGTCAGTCCGTGTTTGAACTCTTTGGGAGCATGGATCTCGACAATTCCGGAAAGGTTGACAGCAAAGAATTCCTTGCTGCCCTGGAAAAATCGGACATTGACGCCCTGTCCTTCATCGAACCAAAAGCTCTGGTCGCCAGCATGGATTTGGACGGCGACGGTGAACTGAACCTTCCTGAATTGGACATCGCCATCGCCCAAATAAAGCGTGACCACGGCATGATTGCTTCTGAGGAGGAGTAAACCCTTCACCGGGACGTGCTCGACGTGCGCATTGGTCTTGTTGGCAAACCCAATGTCGGGAAATCCACCTTTTTTAGCGCAGCGACGCTAGCCCAGGTGGACATTGCCAACTACCCCTTCTGCACCATCGACCCCAACGTCGGCGTTGCTTTTGTGGACGCAAGACTCCCTTGCCCCTGCAAGGACCTTCGTGGAAAATTGGAAAACGAGGGAAGGTTGCCTGATGCGGAGGCCGATGACCCTGCTCAAGGGAGCATCTGTCAACCGCGCACAGGGTCGTGCGTCGGGTTTCGACGTTCGGTACCCGTCGCTCTAGTTGACGTCGCCGGTTTGGTCCCGGGCGCCAGCGAAGGGCGCGGGCGTGGCAACGCTTTTCTCGCTGATTTGGCCAACTGCGATGTTCTCATTCAGGTGGTTGACGCTGCAGGTTCCACCGATGTTGAGGGCCAATTTCGCGGCGCAGCCTCAACCACTGAAGCGGCGATACAATCGGTCACTGAAGAGATTGAATTTCTTGAGCATGAACTGGACGCGTGGATTGGTGGCTTGCTTAAGGATGGATGGAACAGGGGCGTTCGGCGCGTCCAAGCCGAGGGCGAGAAAGGCCTGATGTCGTTCGTGCAGGAGCGGCTTAGCGGGCTCGGGGCGACCAACACTCGCGTGGCCATGGGCATGCAGACGTTCAACAGCGTTCACCAATCGGACAAGCAACCTTGGGATTGGGACGACGCATCGCTTCATTTGTTGGGGCAGTGCATGAGGCAACGGTTGTTCCCCATCGTCTACGCCGCCAACAAGATGGACATCGCTCCCCCGGGTGTTTTGGAGGCGTTCCCAAACCGAACGATGGTTGCTTGCATGGCCGACATGGAATTGGCCCTGCGCAGAGCTGCTTCTGCCGGTCTCATCGATTACCGGCCCGGTGCAGCGGGTTTTCAGGTGCGCTCTGAAGCTTCCCTGAACGACGCTCAAACCAAAGCGCTGAACCACATGAACGAGCGTCTCAACACGGCTTCCAGCACAGGGCTGTCGAAACTTCTGGATACCGTGCTCTTTGACAATTTGGACCACATTGTCGTCTACCCCGTTCAAGACGAAACCCATTGGGTTGATGGGGACGGGCGGGTGCTGCCTGACGCTTTGGTGGTGCCTTCCGGCATCCAAGCCAAACCTTTGGCGGGCCTTGTCCACACGGATTTGGAAGCCGGCTTCATTCGAGGTGTTGATGGTCGAAGCCGGCGAGTGGTTGGGGCCGAGCACGAGTTGGCGGACGGCGATGTGCTGAAGATTCACGCGAAGGTTTGAACCCGGTCAGTGACCTTTGGGCCTGTCGTAATTCGGTGTGAGCCGGGCCATATCACCGGAGTATTGACCGCCTCGATAGATGAACAATACCGGAGCGATCAGCGTCAACAAAATGAGCAATATTAGGAAGAACAGGCCCCATGGCCGGATTCCTGAAAGGGTGGATCCCCAAAGAATCCAAAGAAACGGAAGGTAAAGGAAAATGCTGTAGCGTCTGGCGACGGTGGAAAATCGAGCGCTTGTTGTGCCCTTGTCAAAAAGCACCGGGACCTCTTCTTTCGGTACCAAACCGAGGTCCACCCCGCACTTGACACAGACTTGGGCGTATTGCCCGTTACCGTGTATGAAAAATTCCCGCGGATACGTGCTGCCGCAGTGACGACATGTTGGCATGTTGCCCCCCCGTTACAGCCAACGGCGTGTGATTCTTCAACCATCCGATGGTATGGACAGAAAATTGGCGATGAGGCGCTGCCCTTCCTGCGAACCAATGGATTCCGGGTGGAACTGAACGCCGTGAATGGCAAGCGATGGGTGATGCACACCCATGATGAGGCCTGACGAACTCTCGGTGGCGTTCACCATCAGGCGATGTGAGCCCTCATCAAGCGCAACAAGCGAGTTGTAGCGGGTGAGTTTCAGGACCGCATTCATGCCGGAAAACAACCCTGTTCCGGTGTTCAGAACGTCGACGGGCACCCCGTGGACCGGACCGAGAGGCGACGGCTGAACCGACCTTCCGTCCGCGAGAGCCAGGGCTTGGTGGCCCAGGCATACACCAAGCAGCGGGGCTGATATGCGACCGGCCAAAGCCTCCCGAGCGATCATCATCGTGAGCGGCACGTCTTCTGGACAACCCGGGCCCGGGCCGAGGACAATGTGCGAGGGTTTGAGTTGTTCGAGCAGGTCCAAAAGCGCCTGTTCATTAAGCCATTTTTGACTCCGAGGCGACCGTCCGCGAAGGACGGTGACATCATGACCTTCTTGGGCGATGGCGTCGGTGATGTTGAGAGAAAAGGAATCGAGGTTATCCACAAACAGCACGCCACAAGCCAGGTGGTCGTTCACGACTTCTTCGAGGTCCCGTACGGTACCAACGTCCTTCCCGATGCGGACAGTGACCGGAGGCTGCAGTGGATGAATGCCGAGGGCACCGCTTGGAAGCGGGACACGCTCTTGTGCCATCCAACCGGCCGCTACACGCAGCGCAACACCCTTCCACGCGGCCTCATCGACTTCTTTCTTGGGCACCGACGCAATGGTGATGCCACCCCCTGCTCCAACCGACGCTCGCCAGCGTGAGCCAACCGCGTGAGCCTCTAGCGTGCGGATGAGAATGTTCCACGCAGACCGACCGGTGTGAACATCGATGTAGCCGATTGAACCCGTCCAAAACGACCGAGGGGTCTGCTCCAGTTCGTCAATGACGGCGCACACCATGGTTCGGGGGCAACCCGTTATGGAGCCGCCGGGAAAGAGTGCTTGAAGGGCACTTGCTCCGGATGCATTCGGCCGTATCGTGGCCGTGATATGACTGACAAGGTGCTGAACATTGGCGTAGGATTCAACATCAAAACGGTTCACAAAGACGCTGCCGGGAACGGCGATTTGGGACAGGTCGTTGCGCATAAGGTCGACCAGCATGCGGTGCTCAGCACGCTCTTTTTCGTCCTCGATCATCCGACCTCTGAGCCGAGCAGCCTCGGTATCGTCATGGCCTTGCGGGCACGTGCCTTTGATGGGCGACGTGGATAACCTCTCGCCGTCAAAAGAGAGCAGGGATTCGGGTGAGGAACTGGCCAGAGCAAAACCAAGATCTTCTGCATACGTGTAGGCCGAGAAAGGTGCAGGGTTGTTTCGCACCAACCGTTGAAACACCGCGTACGGATGGTCAATTTCACCTCGCCAGTGCTTTCCTATGTTGACCTGATACACTTGACCTTCCACAATACCTTGCCGTACGGCCATCACGTTGTTTTCATGGGCTTGGTCGGTGTGCGTGACCGTCTCTTCATAGGAACCGGGGGCGGATATCGCTACCTTTTCACCGGTCCAATCAAGGCATGTCGAGGCTTGCTCCACCCAATCACCCTCATCACCGAACACGCACGGTCTATCCGTTCGGTGATCCACCACGACGCCTGCGGTGATGCACCACAGAACGGCGAGCAAGGCGCCCTCCTTCGGGGGATTTTGCAGCCGCAACGGCTGAGTCCACTGCACCAAATCGTAGGCCAGGGCGCCGGACCAGAACGGACCGTCCGGCAACCCTACACCGTGCTTTAACGCAAACGGGACCGTCGCTGTTTCCACCTTCAGTTTCTCAAACAGGTCCTCTACCCCGAGCGTTCTCAAGGTGACCGAGTGGTACCACGAGCCATGTTTCCACTCTTCAACCTCGGCAAGAAGCAGAGCGGTTTCCTCGACCAGCCGAACATCGCCTCCAATGGGTGAGTGGTGTTCTGCTGCCGGGAACTCTTCTCGGGACGGTTGCCGTATGACCACGCGTTTGGTCGCTGGTGCAGCGATGAGTGACCATTCCGCTAGGTGGGTCACCGGTCCACCTGAAACCAACATGACCTTATCGGGAGATCCGAAACGGTGAGCAGCAGGCCCGAGAAGCCCTTTTTCGGACAATTTTTCAGCGATGGCCATCACGCGTTCAGACATCGCTTGGCCCCACGGTAGACCACGTGGTCTCCTCGGTAAAATGTTGGGACAGAAATTGTTGGCACGCCGATGAAAGGGCTGTTGAAGAACCCAAGGTCACACCGTCGAGCGTTTCCACCCTGCAAACGCCCATGCCCGTGCCAACCACCACCATTTCTGCGCATCTGGCCACCGTTCGCTCGTTCAATTTTCCTTTGACCACGGGCAGACCCAGGCTTGGTAGGTGCGACGCAAGCAATCCAGCCGTGATACCGTCGACACCGCCATCGTCAACCTGAGCCATCCACACCGTCCCGTCCTCGTCCATGACCAGAGGCGTTGCACGATCCGCATCGATGATGGCGTGCTCGTGAACAAGAAGGGCCACATCGCATCCCCTTGCCTCAGCGGTTTCTCTCGCTGTGATGTAGCTGGCCCACTCACCGTGTTTTGTCCCGTTGGTTCGCTTGTTCCATCGTTTGGCTTCCACAGAGACGGCATCAACGGCTTCGTTCCGTATGCGAATATCACGGGTTTGGACGCTCCAGCGGCCATCACCTGCACAAGAAACACGGGCCAATTGCCAAGAACGGCCGTTTCCCGCATCTCCAATGAGCGGTTCTTGGTCCGGTAAATCAATCCTCAACCGCTTTGCATGATCCTTCATCCTTGCAAAATGGAGGGCCCAATCGGCGACCATACCTTTCTGGTTGATCAGTACCGTGGTGAACACCTCAGACCTTGGTCCATTGGGGGCCATAGGAGGACCTCACAGCAAGTCGTCGAGGAACGACGTATCGATTTCTGGTTGTTTTGGTTGACCACCATCGTCCAACAGACCGTCCAGCAACGCTTGGTCGACCTTCGGACGCAACACCGGTTGAGTCGGTTGGTAGGCAACGCGTTCGTAATCCGGAGCTTGCGCCCTTGACGGGTTGTAGAGATCGCTCGGTGGCTGTGGCGGTTGCGCAGACTGTGCAGGTGCGGCGGCGGGTGTGGACGACACGGGCGTGTCCCAACTCGCGTCTTGAATGCCCCAAGTGGCTTCTTGAAGTTCCCACGTCTTTGAGCGTTGTTTTGAACTGCTGCGAGTGCGCACGATGAGGACCACCAACAACAGCACGATCAACAGCATGCCCGCAGCGATGAGGTTTGGCGTCGTGAGCAGCGACTCAAGCGAGAATTCGCCACCACCGTCTTCGTTCGAACCGGATGAACCGGTGGGGTTCAGCGGGTCAACCTTTACCGCCTCCACCGTCGATTTCGCCACCATCTCGTCGTAGGGCACAACGGCGACGTAGTAGGTCGAGCCGTTGTCCAAACGTTCGTATTCAGCCGCCGTGATTTCGAAGAAGTTGTCTTCCGTGGTGTCGCCCACGAGGGTGGCGTTGTCTGTTGTACCAAACGCCTCCTCTGCAATGAAGACTCGGTAGCCCCGAACACTCGCATCGAAGGAATGCCGCCAATCAACCCGGATGGTCGCTCCGTTTTCCCAGGAAGCTTCAACCTCTTGTATGTCGGGGATGTAGACACCCGGGTCGGTAATTCCTTCGTTGTTTGAACTGGCCGATACTATCGTCATCATGTCCGTGTGGGCATTGCCTGCCGAATCCATCACGACGACGGCGACCCAGACCTCAATATCGGGATTGACCGGGATATCGCGATTCACGATGTCGATAACGATGGGGAAGTTGGGCGTGCGTCCAACTTCACCAAACTTCAGCGCATCCCAGTCGAAAGAGGCGCTTTGGGCCCCCATATCGCCGCCTTCGAAGTTGTAGTCGGCAGCGTAGATGTGGTAGCTTTGCACGTCGTCGGCATCCGACAGTTCAAACTCGAGCAACAGGGCCGTACCGTCATCCTGGGGACGGTCTCGTAGCGTGATATCGGTCAGCCTGTCCGGTGGTGTGTTGTCGTTGAGGTTGTCGATTGGCGTGACGGAGGCTTGCGTGAGCTCGTCGATGTGCACGTTGCCTCTCAAATCGTGCACGGTGACCGCCACAAACAACTCAACATCCGGCTGAATCAACGCCGGCGTACCTTGCGACAAATCGCCGCCTTCGGGCACGTACAGGCCGGCTGAAATCGTGAGTTCAATCGGGTTCGTTCGCTCGTCAATCCACTGTTTGTTGAAGGAAAAGCAACCGCAGGTATCGGGGTTGGTGCCAAAGGCCGCATAAGCGACGGACAAATCCTCTACTGGTGCATTGGACACCCATACGGTGTAGGAAGCGAAGTCGTCAACGGTGGACGGTTCCCAGACCACGTCGATGGCCGTGCCGTCATCGTTAGCGTGGTCAAACGCCATGAGCGAAGTGATGCGAGGGGGCGTCGTTCCCTGGCCGACGATGTTCTGCAGGGGTGCGGCAGCCACCAGTTCAACAGCGCCGGTGTTCCCGTTCAGCCAAAGGTCGTAGGCAACAACACCAACGGTGTAGAGCTGACCGTCGATCAGCGGGACACCGTCAAGGGTCGAGAGCACGGTCTCGTTTTTCTGACACGGGTTGACCACCTCTGCTTGCGAGAAACCTTCCACATTGCCCGTGCCTTCAACCGTGGTGTGGTCGCCCTGTTTCATGAACACGATGTAAAAGGCGCAGTCTTCAGCGTCGTTGACGTTCCAGAAGACCGACAAACGCCCTCCCTCATCTTCGGGGGTATCGATGACCGTCGTTCCGGTCACGGGCGCAGGTGCTTCGTTGTCGTTCGTGTCGCCGGTTGGAACGATGGGTCCCAAAACCGTGACGTTGGACAGGTTCTCCTGCCCGGCCTCGTCCACACAGGTGAACCCAATCCACACGGGAACACCGGGCGTGAGGGAAAGCAGCGATTGGTTCCCTTCGTTGGGCAAGACGCTCTTCTCGGGCGTCCTTCCCAGGGCGTCCGTCATCGGTGTTGTGGCGAGGTAGATGTTGGTCATCGCAAGGTCAAGAGCCGTGCATCGGGCCCATTCGAGTTCAACATCGCCTTCGTCGTTCCCTTCGTCCCAGTAAGCGGTGGCCCACGCGGGGGCTCCCGGAATTTCATCGCTTGGCGAGGCTGGACCAAACGGCGCAGAGACTTTGCCCCAGCGACCGTCGGTGTATTCTGCGACTACCACGGCGTAGTAATCCACGCCATCAACGAGTTCCAATCCGTTGGCGGTGTTGATGTCGGCTGACAATCGGCTGTGCAGGGATATCACCTTGTCCGGTGTTTGACCGAGCAATTCCAGCTCACCGGGCGGCGAGGCCCACGGCCCTTCGTTGAGGAACACCAAATAGCGGGCGAAATCCTCGTCGTGAACCAGGGACCACGACGCCGTGAGAACACTTCCGGCGTCGTCCGGCCGGTCCACCAAGCCTTGCATCACCACAGGGGTGTCCGCTCGCACGTAGTCGTAGGTAAGCCGCGCTTCCAGCGTGCCGTTGCTTGGTGCGAACAAGCGCAGGGAAACGTGCCTGGTGTTGTTGAAGAGGCGCCCGTTGTCAACCGCTTCTTGGAGGTGTTGCTGAAGGTTGGTATCGCTGGTCAAGTTGAGGGTGACGTCGTACTCAAGAGCGACGGATTTGGCCCATACGGCAGCCCCTGTGGTTGGCGATGTCATCACGACCGGGACGTTTTGGAACATTAGGCCGTGGACGCCCGGTATCCCTAACGTGCTGTTAAGGGCGTAGGGGGCCGTCGGGTCGACGAGTTCAATGGGCATGCCCAAGTGGGTCATCGTCGTGATGTTCAGTCCGCCTCCGTTCCCCATCGCCCGGACGGTGAGCGGCAAAGCCCTGCGCATGCTTTCGGCTTCTATGGCGGTGTATTGGCCGTTGTTGAGCCAACCGTGAAGCCCTGATGTCGTGGCGAGCCAAATGTGGTTGGCGCCCAACGTTCCGGTCGTCACGTCGTTTGGTCTGAACTGGTTGAGAAGACCGTGCCCGGTCGAGCGAGCCTCAACCAGCACACCGTCGTTTTCCCCAGCGATGGCCAACAACCCATCACCATCGCTGAACATTCCTCGGACAGGGAACTGCGATTGGAAGAACCGAACACCGTCCTCAAAGTCCCCGCTGGAGGCGTTCCAATGGGTCAAGGGCCCAACATCGGTGGCGATATGAACGCCCCACCAATCGCTGGCGATCGCCGTGACGGTGTTTGAGGGCAACTGGTCAAATCGATGCGTCTCCACGACCTGGTTTGTTGCCGTGCTGAGGAGTGAGACACCCGGGCGTTCTGCCCCGCGCCCATCATGGCTGACGGCGAGGAGTGGCGAGGTTCCGCCGACACCGACACCAAAAGCGGTGAGTTCCCAAGTGGACCCGCCCATCAAACCGTCGTTCGTGGTGAGGGTTGTTCCCGTTTCGGTGATGGAATCCCAGATGAACAGACCGGACGGCGTGGCCATGTAAATGTCGTCGCCAACGGCGAACACATCCTCGACGATGTTGTTTGGCAAACCGTCGCCCGCCGTTACCGGCCGCATCCAGTCTTGCGTTGTTTGGTTCCAGCGCCCGACACCCCCGTTGGTGGCCGTGTACATGATGTTGGGCGTGTCGGCGAACCCGTTGACGATGTTGGACGGCAGACCAGCGATGAGCTTGCCGTTCCCGAATTGGCTGTTGAGCGGGTTGAACATTTGCACGCCGGGCGGGCTTCCACCGTCGCCGGCGAGACCGATGACGAGTTGGTTGTTGTAGGGGTGCATGGTGTCAAATTTGGTGTGAAGCGAGCCGGAGATGGAGGAGAGCGTTCGGGTCTGCGTGTCCAGCAAGAGCATGCCGCCTGGGCTGGATGCAATGAACAGGTCGCTGCCGTGGAGGTGGAAGTCGCTGGCCACCGTGTTGCCCGGTAGCGTCCAGCCAAACTGCCAGCCGACCGTGCCGTTGGGGAGGAAGGTGCCCTGAAGAAGACCCGACCCGGTTGAGGCAGAATTGCCGCCGAGCGCAGAAGCGCCGGTTGACACCCAGATGTGGGTGGCGTTGGCTGTCATGGAAGTGACTTGCCCGCTGACCAGTCCGGGGAGGTCGACGACCTTCTGAATCCCGTTCGAGTTGAGTGAAGAGACATGACTGTAGCCGGAGGAACCGCCAGCTTGGCCGATGAGCCAGGTTGAGGACGAGCTCAGCCATTGGAGCGAAGTGACGGGTGATCCAGCACCTCGAATTTGGGCCTGAAGTGCTGTAGCGCCGTTTGAAACGATGGTTGAGTAGCCTCCGGCGATGAGGTTCGAACCGGAGTTACCCACGGCGTGCCCAACGATGAGTTGACTCCCGGAATGGGCGAGGCCGTCGTACCACACTCGGTCGCTGGGAAGGTTGTGGCTTGAGGTTGTCAGGCTTGAGATGAACGAATTGGAAGCGTAACTGTAGCGGGAGATGGGTTGGTTGTCGTTGTAGTAGCCGATGTACAACGTGTCCTGAGCGTCGCATGCGAGCGCAGCGGGACCGGTTCCGTCAAGGCTGCTGCTGTCGAAGTCGGCCTCCAAGGTATCGTTTTGGAGATCCAGCCTTGCCACGCCCCCGTTGTTGTTGTACATGGCGATGTTGAGCAGACCGCCGCACATCTCCATGGCGATGGGGTATCCATCGGGCATGTTGGTGGTGGAGTCTGCTGGATAGGCCGTCCAACTCCCTCCTGCATCGAGGTGGGAGACGATGCCTTCACTAAAGCCACCAAAGCCGTTGAATCGAGCCCCGCCCACAACGAGGTTTGCCCCGTCGGTCCAGATGTCATAGAATTCAGAGCCTGCGTTGTTTGGTAGGCCGTTTCCAGCTTCCCATGTGGCTTTCCACTGGTTCGTGTTTTCATCGTACCTAGCAATGCCGTCCTCGGTAGCGAACAGAGTGTCTCCGTCGTATTCAACGATGCCTCGTATGGGAAATTCGAGGTTTTCCCAAGAGCCAACAAGCGTCTGGCTGCTGTCGTAAAGTTCGAGCTTCAATTCTCCCCAAGAAACCCACGTGTTGCCGTTGGAGGAGGTGTAGGAGGTAACCCGGTCAATGGTGCCGGTGGGAAGGATGTTGCTGGCGAAGGAGGACGTGGTGGTGTTCCACCTTGCAATGCCGCCAGAGCCGTCAACGTTCCACCACTGGCCAGAGACCACGCTCACCATGAGCATGTCACCGACAATGTCCATGCTAACGATATCTCCACCGTTCTGGCCGACTTGTGCGCCCATGTCGAGGTTGCTGTAGGCGGTCAGGTTGGCGACATCCAAACGGCTTACTGAGTCGCTGGAACCGCCAGCATGGTAGTACATGATGTTGTTGTAAATGAGCATGTCTCGAGGTGCACCGTTGGCGTTGTACAGGTTGTTGTTTCGCTCGATGTCGTAAGCTTCGCCTCCGGTCGTGACGTTGATGAGTTGGAAACCGTCGTCCCCTCCAACCCAGAGAAGGTTGGGTCGAATGTCAGCGACCAGTCCCGTGACGTCGTCGTTGCCGCCGTCCAGAACGCCGTTGTCTTCGGTGAAGGGGACGAGCCACCTGTTGGCGGTGATGTTGTACCGCAACACGCCCAAGCCTTCGGTGCCAATGTAGGCGACGTCGCCCATGATTTCAACAATCGCGTTCCCGGTTTGGGTGCCCTCGCCCCAGTTCTCATCCTCAAGGACGTTGAAATTTGACTTATCGATGATGCCGACACCTGAATTGGTGCCGCCGTAAACCGTGAGCGCATCCACGCCGACGCTGTAAGTGGCCCAGTTTGGCATGCCGTCGTAAACGTTCTGACAGTCGTCGATACTCAGGGACGATAGGTCGTACTTGCATACACCGATGTTGGTGCCTGCGTAGATGTCCGATCCGTCAATTTCGAAATCAAAGAATTGTTGAGGTCGCGTTTGCCAGGAACCTCCTTGCCTGAAACTCGTGGCTTGCGTGCCGTCCCACTTCCTTGCGCCTTGCTGTGTCCCGATGTAGAGGTTCGAGCCGTCCGACTCAAGGGCGTAGATTTGATTTGACGGCAAAACGCCACCGCTTCCCGCGGTCAACGGGGCGAGAATTTCCCCCGTCACCAAGTCCTTTCGCGCAACGCCATAGCCTTCCAAGCCGAGGTGCAATATGTCGCCAACAACGGCGACAGGAGCGTTGTTGACGCCGTTGATGCCAGTAGAGCCCCACGGTTCAAGCCACGTATCGTTGGTCGTGTCGTAGCGCAAGAGGCCCTTGTTCTCGGTGGCCAAGTACGCCATGCCGTCAAACAAGGCCACATCGCTGACAAAGGACGTGGGCAGGCCGTTGGTCGTGTCGTAAGAGGTGCAGGTGCCGGTGGCACGGTCGAAGTGGACGAAGACGCCGGTGTTGAGCGAAAAGATCAGATCGTCATCGTCAGCAGCGATGTGGAGGATGGTTGAACTGCTTCCATAACAGCCGCTGGTTGTCCCGTCGTAAGTCTGAAGGTTGTTGCCGCTGGTGTCCATCTCCACAACAGACGGACTGGATTCTTTGGCGAGAAAGAGCGAGACGCTGCCTTGCGTAGCGCCTTGGGCGCTGACGAGGTCCACGACGTTGTCA
>Ga0163110_10001318_pt1 | contig 12603 bp, 15 predicted proteins | sample CRUFie1St17metaG_FD_108703 | JGI IMG/M metagenome (GOLD analysis project Ga0163110, IMG submission 108703) | Marine microbial communities from the Costa Rica Dome - CRUD Field 142mm St17 metaG | ecosystem: Environmental > Aquatic > Marine > Oceanic > Photic zone | place: Costa Rica: the Eastern...
TACTAGACCTTATATACTCAAGATTAATTTCCAATAGATCTACTTTTTGCTCTAATAGCGAAGATGTACTTTCATCTTTTATTTCGCTTATTATATCCTTTGCAAAATCTATGTAAGGGCAGGTATTAGTAGGTATTTCTGGAGAAGACTTTTTGTAGTCCTCAAAAGTTTTTTTTCTCACATAAGTATTTACACTTAATACTTATTCTTCTTGCTGGATTCTTGAGCTTTTTTTAATGCTTCTGGGCTTGGGCGATCTTTGTCTCCAGGTTTTGCTGGTTTATAGTCCTTGCCCATTCTTTTCTTTTTCTTTCGAATGTTTTCCCAGAGGCCTGGCTTAGATGCATCGGACTCTTCTTTTGATTTTTCTTCTTTTTCTTTCTTGTCGTCTTTAGAAGATTTGTCGCTAGGTTTCTTGCCAGCTTTTTTAAGAATAGCTTTTTGAATTGCTGGAGGAAGCTTTTTTTGCTTCTCAGTTAATGCAGAATCCGATTCGTCAGAAAAGAGCCAATCAAAGTCAACATCTTTTTCATTTAAAATGTTAAATGTTTTTAGATCGAGACCTGCTTGTATTTCATCTTCCATTGTAAATCCAAAATCGCCGTCATCATCTAAAAAGGTAGACGAGCCTTTAGCGACATCTTGATCTGCTTTTCTGTAAGAGTCTTTTACTTTGCCTCCTCTTCTCATTTTAAGATACATATTTACTCTAGCCATAGCCCATCCGCCTCTGGACATCCCAGGCCTGTGGGAAGACGAGAAAGCTCCAGCACCTCTCCTGTAGACCTTTTTTAACTGCCCAAGGGTTACTTTCTTGCTAGGGTGTTTTTTATTATGCTCTGCAACTTTAGACTTTAAGGCATTTGTAACTTTTTCTCCAAAAGTAATAGAGGCGCTAGAAACCATAGATTTTTCATCTTTTTTATTTAAATTCTTTTTAGCGGTTTCTTTTGCATCAGGTTTGGTTCCTGCACTGCCTGGAGGATTTTTTGAAGAACCCTTTTTCTTTTCTTCTGGCTTTGCAGGAGTTTGAGCTGCACTTTTAGCTCCTGGCCTGGATGAATCAGATTCATCCATCAGAGCAAGAAGATCTTCTTCAGCTTGAGTGCTTGATCCTTGAACTTTAGTGCTAGATCTCCACTGCTTGCAAGACCAATATCTGGCTTTAGTTTTTGGTCCAGGGTTGTCGCAGTTATGTCTAGCGCGAAAAGACTTTCTGCGATTCGGATCATCTCGCTTAATTTCCATATTTGGATCGCCAAAGTTAACTTTTACTACATTGCCTTTTTCATTTTTAACATAAACAGAAAACTTTTTGGGACCCCCAGGGGTGCGAAAAGGCTTGTTTAGCTTCTTGCCTTTATTGGCTTCTGCGGCCCAAGTTTCTTCTGAGATCTGCTCTTCAGATCCAACTTCGTTAGCTAGATTTTGTTTTATTTTTTCAGAAAAGTCTAATTCTATTTTGTTCATAATATATTTATACACATAAAGTCAATAAAATCAACATATTTTAACAATGTCCTCTGTCAACAAGTTTTAAGCTTCCTGCTATTTTTAAAGCTGAAACCTTCACTAATAAAGTTGCAGTCTTTTTTGCGCATGCCTTTAGTAATGCCATAATTCATCACTGGGAATCATGTCTTTCAATAACAGTGATATTACCGCTAGAATAGTTGGTCACTTTAAATCTTACAAAATTGAAACAAAAAGTATCTGAAAATGCAATTGAAGAACTAGATCCACAAGCATGGCTAGCAATTTCAGTCCAATTAGTTTCATCCATACTAATTTCAACTTTTAACGTAAATCCGCCACCGTCAGTTATTGCTTGATAGCTATGCAAAGTATATGCATGCATGTTTCTATGCGGGCCAGTCAGGTTACTTGTGATTCCTGACTGTGTATAAACTGATCCTGGAATTTTTTTAGACACAATAAATATTACACATTAAAGTAGTAAAATGCAAAATTTATCTTTTCTTACTAGGTACAGCATAAAAACCTACAACCATAAAGCATAAATCCATAAAAGAAGAAAGCATTAATCCTCCTGTTAATTTGACTACTTCCCAGTCTTTACCTCCAAAAATCCAACTAAATAAACCAAGTTTAAAACCGTCACCTTTAGGGACGATAATATCGTAAGTGATTGTGGGATTGTGAGCATAATATATCATTAAATAGCACATAGTAAAGGTGATGCTCATAAAAAGAACTCGCCTAGTAATTTTTACAAAAGGATCTTTTGCTTGCTCTGATTGATTTTTCAACATAGCATCGAGCATAGATTGATCTCGTGCTGCAAGAAGGAGTTGGTCTTGGCGTTTTTGCTCAAGCCATGAGTTTATAAGGTTGCAAGCTATCTTGATCCCTGCACCTAATATAGTGTTAAATATTGGACCCATTAACTATATATACACTAACAAAGTACGATATATAGCTAATGATTTAATTTTTGTCAATTCTGCCCCTGTGGGAACCGTGAATATGGAAAAATTTATCGCAGTATGAAAAGGGCTTATCTTTAATCTTTTCATATGTTTTATTCATCTTTTTAATTCTGTCTATTGCGAATTGTTCTTTCATTTCGTAAGTTCTTGGAAGAAAAGCTTTGATTTTTTTTGCCACAAAAGATACTATATCTTCAACTGTATAACTTGAGGTTTCTAAAAGTTTTTCATAAGGTATAATTAGTACATTATTATATGTATGATATTTTTTATCTAATAAAGCACTGTTTTTCAATCCCTTTCTTTCTGAACATATAAAATACAAATTATATGAATTTGAAAACTTATCTTGCCACCTATCTATTCCAAAACGACCAGATTGTTCGTTTGGGTCACAGTGGGAATATATATGAGTCTTTATTATGTCTCGATTATGAGGAAACCCCTTGACTCCAATAGTAACCGCTTTGTCTGGACAAAGTAATCCGTGAATAATATTAATCAAAACTGTACTTCCTGTTCCAGGGAAAGATAATTGAATTATTTTATTTTTTTTCATTATAAATGCTATCGTTCGGATTAAGGTAAGGCATCTGCTGTAAATTATAAATTTGTTGCTCGCATCTTGCTTTTAGGTTAGTAAAACCTGAACGCTGGGGGGCACATTTTAAAACAACATCAGAATCAAAAAGCGATTTGAGTACAATGAAAAGTTTAGAAGGATGTCGGCCTATATAAAGTTGAGAATAATAATCTTTAAGTGGGCGAAAAATTTCAGTTAACCTCTTATCTAATAAATTAGATAATCTTGCATTATCTCCATTAAAATAATCTAAAAGCTTAGGGTGTTCGATGTAACCATCTGTGGTTAAAAGTATATATGCATCAGGATCCTTATTTAAACATTTTTTAAATATAGGTAGAAAAAAATCAGGGAATTCTACGGGAAAAGGAGTAGACTTTCTTATTTTTTTTACCTCACTTAGTGAATTATAAAAATCCTTTGTCATATAATCATACCACAAGTCATTATTAACCTTCAAAACGGCAAAATCCGCCATTCGATAATTAGCAAAAATTTTTGTTTTTGTTTCTTCGGGAAATAAAGACTTATGGGGCAACTGCTCACGATACAAAACCGACTTCTTATTGAAATAAGAATTATAATGAGTAAATTGGCAACGCGGAAGCAACTCGGCTTTTAGTAAAACTTTGTCAATTAAAGGAGTTATTGAAGCTTTATAGTTAATATCTAAAATTACATTACTATAACAATCAAACATCTTGCCAAAAAAATTATTAAATTTATTATCGCTTTTTAAGAAATCAGACAAGTACTCAGCAAGATTAAATGGAATAACCTTATAACCGCACGAAATTAAATTAGAAGCAAGAGGATGGTGAAAAGACAAACCAAAGTATTTATAAAAAACTTGCCAGTACTCTTTACTCATGTGTGCAAATTTTAAAGGTTTGAAAGAATAAGGGATTGGGGTAGGGAGTTGTAACATTAAAGAGCGTATGCAGTCTAGAGAAGTTAGTGTATCTCCTAGTCCAGCGGGACTCCGTGAAAAAGTAAAATATATATTTTTAGTTATCATGTTAAAATTTTAACATTTTCCGTATGCTTGTTTGGCGGTCTGAGGGTTAGGTGTATATTTTCGTCTTTTTCTAGAAAACTCCAATCTGCTGGAGTTTTGTAGATTGCCACAGCTGCAAGATTGTAGTTTCTTTTGCCTGCATGACTAAGCTCATCAAGCTTATTTTTTTCTTCTAGCCAGCTATTGTAGTCAAAAGGTGGGCCTTTGTGGGCTGCGAATGGGTCATTAAAGCCTTTGTGGGCTACAGCTGGCAAGTAAAGCGCCCAAGCCGATTTCATTATTTCTCTTATAGAAAGTCTATATTGATAGTTTCCTACTTTCTCGTATGAATCGGATCCACCATCAAGCGGTTCTATTAGGATTACACACTTACTTGCAACTCGAAGCATTTCGTAAACTCCCAGTATGGGCCTCGGCCAATGGTGAAAAGTTTCTTTAGCTAGGACTAGATCAATAGAGTTATCCTCGAAGGGTAAATTTTCTATATCGGCATTTATTATTTTATCAACATGGGAATCCTCGACGGCCCTATGCATATCCTTCCCCATAACTAGATCAGATGCTGTTGCGTGACACCCGCTTATCTTTTTTATATATGCAGCTTCTCGACAAAGATTGTCGCCAATAGTTAGCGCACTCTTACAGTCAAATGTTTTTATCATGTCGTCAATTGGTTTGAGCATCTCCCAGTGCCTTTGTGTGTCCGACTGGGTTCCACAAAATGCTCCAGGCCAATAAATTTTTTGTTCGTTGGAGTGTAGGGTTTTACTGGTATTGATAAAGTCTTTCATGTTAATTCTTAAAATTCATACCCAAAATATTCTATATCTATATCATATATCCTAGATACAATATCCTTTGTTTCTGCATCATAATATTCTTGGTAGGGTCTGCTTTTTCTAACATCTTGAGAGTGATATTTTTGAGGAAGAGGTTGATAAGATATGTCAATGAGATTGCAAAACTTTTTGAAATCACTATCTAGATTTTCAAATTTAATAATAAAATTATAATTTTCTTTTATATATTTTTTTATCTCTTGATCTTTAACTATGCGTGGCTCGCTTAAAAACCAGAGTTGAGGCTGAAGGGGGAAGCCCTGAGGATATTTTACGAATTCTTTAAAAGTTTTTTTAAAACTATTTCCATATCTTTGTTTTTCCATAGTCCATTGAGATACAACTTTATCCCAGGGATTTCTAACAGATGAAAATTTAAAATAGTTATTCCATTCTTTTGAGTAATGTTTGATCCAGTCTAGAGGCATGAAATGCTTGCATGATGTTTCAGTTTCATTGGTGAAAAAATACTCAATGCTTGTTCCTCCTGTTTTAGGTATATGAACAAAGATAAATTTATGTTTGTGATTAATCATATTAATTTATGTGGGACAAAATATCGTCTATGCTGATATCGTTTATGTTGGTTACTGGATTACTGGACAATCCTAGTAATTTATAATTGTCATTGTTGTGAATATCTTTAAAGCAAGTATTTAACATATCGGGAACGCTCATGTAAGAGAGTTTGGCGCATAATATAATTGCAGGGACATTAGCGCAAAGACAAACGTATTTGGAAAAACTGTCTGGACTAATAAATAAATTCATTTGAGATATAAAATATAAAGATTCAGCAAGGCTATTTCCGCAAGTGTTATGAAGCTTGGGATTGCTAGCAAAATTATCATCAAATCTTTTTTTATCCGATGGAGCTCCGAACAAATAAATATGGGTATTATGGTGTTTACATAATATTTCTGATACTAATTTTTTCCATTTTTCAATATGAAATTTTTTTCTTGAATCATTAGAGTCTAATTGGATTCCTATATGTCGTTGTCCGAGGTCAAGAGGTTTTTTTTTAATACCTAAATCCAGTAGCAAATTTTTAGACAATTTTAAAGAAAAAGGCTTGGGTTGACGAAAAAAGTCTGATACATTAGGAGCTTCAATTTTTAAAAAAGCATCTCTGTTTACATAAATAAAAGCTGGACATAGATCAAAAAATTCTTTTTTTAGAATATTTTCCCAACCACAATCATTGTAATGCTCACCACCGTAAGTAATAAAAGTTTGAATTCCATAATTATTATATAAACTTTGAAGGGGAAAATTACACATAACTACTTTAAGGCAGTCTCCTATTCCGCCTTCAAGGTGCAACTTTAAATATTTAGGCAGACTGCTCATAATATTCTTCTATATTTTTTGCATAATTTTCTCCGCTAGACATTTTATAGTACTCTATACCTTTTTTTCTCATATAGGATTCCTGTTTTTTTGTGACTTTAGATAAAATATCTCTTAGAGAATGATAATCTTTTTCTTTTATTTTTAAACAGCATTCATCCCAGTTTATGCCTTTGATGTTTGGGAACATCATTGAGTCAGAAAGTACAATTGGTATTGCTCCAGAACCTAATGCTTCAAGGAACCTAATGATTGCGGGGCCTGTCCCACTAGGACATAGTGCAAAACGTGACCTAGAAAGTACTTCGATATAATATTCAGACTTTTTTCTATTTAAATATTCTTGTAAAGAGCTTTTTGATTCTTGAAGTAATTGTTCTTCATATACATCTGCATCAAATTGCCAGCCAGATCTTGAAATGGAAATACAGTCCTCTGGGTGGGTATCATCCATTATCTTTTGTCTTATATCAGATATATGCTTTGAGCCATAAGAACCTATATAAGAATACCATATATCTTTGTTTCTAATATTTTCTCCTACAAAAACTGGCCAAAGAAAAGCAGGCTCTATTCTTATGCCTTCAATGTATAAGCCATCTTTAGGGTCGTTTTTACTAGGCTTAAAGTAAAAATCTTTTGTAGTATAACCTTCTGGACTTGCCATGTGCGGAGCGAATAAAGTTTTAATTCCGCATTTTTTTAATGTTGGAATAATTAAATGAAACTTATCGTGTTGGCAAACAGAAAATCCTCCACTAGCATTTAAAGAAGATATTTTTTTTAAAACATTAAGGCATTTTTTTTTATCAGAATCACTTCCGTAGGAAAGCTTATCTATAATTGTAGACCATGCAACAGACAGGAAGGAAACATCTGAATTAAGGCCATGTTTTAAAAAAAAATTATGACAAAATTCTTCTGTTAAAACTGGTCTTTGCCAGTCAAAAGAATCGTCATGAATCAACCTCATTGGTTAAAACTATATCAGAAATATAGAAAGCACAATTAGCATATCCTACTATTTTTAACAATCTAGATGTTTCAAGATCAAAATGACCTTTAAAAAATGAAATAGGTATTGAAATAGATGTAAGCTCTTCAGGCTCTATGTTTAATTTAGAATTTAAATCATATTCTGGAGAGTGATTTTCTTCATCAGAAATTAATCCAATCTTACAATAAGAGGGAGAATCGCAATAAAAGTCAAAGTCGATAGATTTAAATTTAGAAATATCTTTGGTGGACCAGTCTGGAATAAGTGGTATTGCTCCTGCACACCAATCTTTATCCTCAGAAGATTTATCTTGAATGAATTTTAATCTAGGGGTGCCTTGAGCTATTTCAACTGGAATATTATCATTTAACTGTCCTTTGAGGTTGGATGCCCAGCTGGAACTATAATGCTCTTTAAGAAAAAATTTTGGTTTAAATATTTCTATATTCATATTTGTTATTTAATAATTCAATTAATCCTTCATCGTTCAGGAAAATATCTTTACTATCATAAGAGTTATTCGCATAAATGTCAAGTTCTTTTTCTATTAAATCATTATTTTTAACCCCATATATATAATCATCTGAATATAAACCTTTTGACTGCAAAGATAATTGGATAGTCTTTATATCAGAATTAGATATGTTTTTTATGCCTTCATATAATATTATTATATTTCTATAATTTGAAAAAGAATGCATTAATATATTTGATATTGAATTTTTTTGATTTAAGGCTCTTGTATATTTATTTTTGTTATATATATTGTAATACTTAAACCCTAAAGTAGGGCCAGTAGGTATAGAAGAATCATCTAGGAACTCGCAAAAAATAAAATCAATAGACTTTTTTAGGCCGAAATTTTTTAATAAAGATTTTGTTTTAGAAAGATTGCTGTCTTTGGGGGAATATTTTAAATATAAAAAAACAGTTTGTTTTTTGATGTTGATAAGTACATCATCCATTAAACCAAAACTAATCGAGTCAAGATATAATTTTTTGTTATACTTACCTGCATAAGAAAGATTTGAATCATCCCATTCTTGATTATGGGTAATATGGAATAAATCCTTTGTATTTTGCTCTACATTAAAATGTTTATTAAGTATACCTGAATAACAAGTATCCCAGTGAGGTTCTCCTATAACAAAGTCAGGAAGCTTGTCTTTGATTTTTTTATATACATAATTTCTGATGGCAATCCCATCGACTCCTATTTCGTAAATAGAATAATTTAATTTATATATAGATTCTAGGTTTTCTGGAAAAGAAATATCTCTTCTTAAGAATTCTATAACATCCTTGTTATTAGATAAAATGTTTTGATATATAGATTGAGAAACAATACAATCCATGTTTGTATATAAAATAATATCCTCATCAGATATTAAACAAGATGCTTCGCTTAGCATGTCTTTTAGAAATGCAAAATCTTTTTTAGATTTTAAATTGCTTTTTGCACTCCTTTTTAGTTTAACAAATTTCCACCCAAGGGGAACTTTACAGTCTGTCTCGGAACAGGCTAAAACCATTACATTATTAGATATGCTTTTGGAGATAGATTCAATACAAAGACTGACTCTTTTTTTTAAAGATTCATTTGAGATATCATCTGGATCAATAAAATTAACGACATGAACTATTTTTTTGGCAATGAATTTATTAGAGTTTTCATGTTTGCCAAACTTTAAAAATTTATTTTCAGGAAAAAGATATTTCCAAAGCTGTTTTACTATTTTATTTTTAGGTAAAAATTTTTTAGATTTTTTATCAGCTTTATCGATTTCTTTATCAAGATAAAAATTTATTTTATGGAAAAGATCTTTTAAAAATCCCATAAAAGATAATAAAACTATATATTAAAAAGTCAAAACCAATTACCCAGAAACATGCAAAGGTTTTTTAACCAATAGCAGGGCTCCTTTTTTAGCAAGCATTATAGCTGTTTTTTTTATTAGAAGAGACATTTCAGGTAATACTATATATTACACAAGAAAGGCCCTCTGTCTATTTAAAATTTATTAAAAGTCGTCTTCTAAAGAACCGCTTTGCTGATATTCCCTGACTCTGCGTTCAAAAAAATTGCCCATCGCCTGTACATCCACAACTTCTCCAAGCCAAGGGAATGGATTATTATCGCTTGGAAATCTATATTCTAACCCAATAGCTTCTAGTCTTCTGTTTCCTATGTAGTGCATATAATCAACAAACATTTCAGCATTTAACCCTAAAATCCCTGTAGGAAGAACATCATGAGCGTATGCTATTTCTAATTCTACAGCTTTTTTGATATGTTCTATAAACTCTTCTTGAATTTTTTTAGTCCAAATAGATGGGTTTTGCTCAATCATTGTATTAATCAAATATGTACCAAAAGCAATGTGAGAACTTTCGTCTCTTAATGTGTACTTAATTTGATCAGAGATGCCTTGAAGTTTATTTTGCCTTCCAAGGGCTAGTAGCATAGCAAAACCGCTGAAAAAAAATGTTCCTTCGCATACAATCCAGTATGTAAGGAAATTTCTGAGAATTTCTTGCTTACCTTCTTTACTATGAGGATTAAAATCTTGACGACTAATGTCATTAGTTATACTCATTAAGAAGTCGTCTTTTGCTTTAATGCTAGGAATCGTTTCATAGGCGGCAAAAACTTCTTCGATATCAAGGTCCAAGCTGTCACATATATATACAACGGTAAGGTTATGAAGGCTTTCTTCAAAAGCTTGGCGAAGAATATACTGACGGCACTCAGCGTCAGTAATAAATCTAAAAGCCGAAAGAAGCAAATTATTGCCCACCAAAGACTCGCTTCCAGCAAAGAAACCAAGGCATCTTTTAACCAAGAGTTTTTCGTCTTCTGTAATTTCATTGTTTTTCCATTGTTTTATGTCATTTTGCATGCTAATTTCTGTAGGCATCCAGTTGTTAGCGCAGCTCTTTAAAAATAAATCCCATGCATATTTATGTTTGTGTGGTAATATTCTGTTTACCCCACTTATGTTTTTAGTTAAAAGTTCTCCTGTTTTTGTTTCCATAAATATTACAACGATATTTTTTTAAAAAAAGTTCAATGATTATATGCTAAGAATCTCTTTTTGTCAAGCTTTTTATTCTGTAAAACAAATATCTTAACGAAAGTAGTATATAAGGGAAGAAGCAAAAAGATATCACTAATATTATGATAAACATAAATGTAGGAAAAGAATAATTGTCAGCACTAGGTCTATTAATAGCAGCAGTAGTGCTTGTAGAAGGATCAGTTATTTGTAAAGGGTAAGAAATATTTTGATCAACAGAATTATGACTAGGGTTTGAGCTGGGCAAGATCTGTTTAGATATACAGCCACATAGACAAAAAATTAATAAAAAAGAGAAAGAAGCCTTACCAAGCCTATAACACAACCTATATATGCTAGTATAGAGCAAATAAAAGTAATGATGTCTACTAATAAATTGTTCACTGAAGGAGGGAGTTTTTGTTATCGAACTGAATTTAGGCATGCTATTACAAAATTTAAATTTTCACTATTAATAGTTTTTATATTGACATTCCCACGCCTATCACTAATCAAAAAACCTGATTCTTCTTCATTTGATTTTAATAAATAAGATATAAAATCATGTGCTCCATTTTTCTTTAGCCATTTCCAATATAAAGATCTGGTTCCAGGTAAGCACCTTAATAAAACATCATCAAAAATAAATGTTTTTCCATAGAGAGTGACATCTCTAAAGCAACTTACTTCGCTGGGTGGTTCGCAAAGAAAAGAGTCTATGATTAGCTTCACATAAGTACATACACCAATAAATTTAGTTAAGAATTTTTATATATATCGATACATTCTATAATTTTTTGATCTATAGGAGATGGAAAATCTTCTAGACAATCAATTCTGAACCATCCAAACTCTGTATGCTCTTCATTCAAAACTGGATAAACATACTCATATATTTCGAGTACATGAAAATTAAATTCATTCCCGTTTTCAACAAAAGATTTTATGAAAATTAGATCATTGGGATCAGAATCTATATCAGACTCTTCTTTTAACTCTCTAGATGCGCATTCAGATAATGTTTCATTTTCTTCCAGCCTTCCTCCAAATATAGACCAGTAACCGCCATATGGTATAGGGGTTCCATTCCAGTCTGGTATTCTTTTAGCTAAAAGTATGCTGTTACCTAAAACTATAGCTACTCCAGAAGACTTTCTATTGACATGACTCACAAATTTCTCCATTTTTCATTGCTTCAATACTGCATGCATTGGCTTCTTGTTGAGACTCTTGGGGAGTTGTAGATTTTTCTATTTTGCTAGCAGCCATGTTTCTTAGGTAGTAAGTAGTTTTTAAACCTTCTTCCCAACATTTCATGTAAATATCATTTAAATATTTTAAGGAAGTTTGTTTATTGTACAAATTAAAACTAATTGATTGATCTATCCATTTTTGTCGAACGGAGGTGCATTCAATAAGCTTAAACATATCTCTGTTAAATGCAGTTTTGTATTTATCTTTTAAATCATCTGGAATATTCCCGTTAGCCAAAGACAAGTCTCCGTCTATGCTTTTGACAAAAGATGAAATATCGGAATTCCATAAACCTCTTTCTTTCATATCTTGAACAAAATAAGGATTGGTGATATAGAAATTTCCGCTTTTGTTTTCATAGACAAAAAGAACAGAAAAATTTGGCTCAATGCTTTGCTCTACACCATTAATATAACCAATTGTAGCTGTAGGAGCAATGGCCATTACGTTAGAGTTACGCATGCCAAATTCAGATACATGTGCCCTTACTTTTTTCCAATCTTCTTTTAAGGTTTGACCTTTGCCAGTAAGGGGCCTGCCTGTAGAAGAAGATTCGGGAACTTTTTGCTTACCTCTGTAAACCATTAAGTTGTTATAGGAGTCAATTGGGAAAATATTTTGATCCCAAAGAGAATGCTTGTATGTGCCATAAGTGCCTCGTTCTTGAGCCAAGATAGAACTTGCATAAATAGCATGGCATGAGTAAAATTCAAAAAGAGAGTCATTAAATTTTATTGATTCATCACTATCTATATTAATATTTTTTATATGCAAAATATCATGGATCCCCATCATTCCTAGTCCGATAGGCCTGTTTTTAATATTTGAGTTTGCAGACTCAGTTGTTGGGTAAAAGTTTATGTCTATTACATTATCAAGCATTCTAACTGCAGTATGAATAGTTGATTCTAAAAGCTTATAATCTATTTCTTTATCATTTAAGTGATTGACTAGATTAATAGAACCCAAATTACAAACTGCAGTCTCTCCATGCTCTACTTTTTTTCCTTCATGATATTTTGAGGCTTTTGTATGCAATGTAATTTCTGTGCA
>Ga0163110_10001321_pt1 | contig 12597 bp, 4 predicted proteins | sample CRUFie1St17metaG_FD_108703 | JGI IMG/M metagenome (GOLD analysis project Ga0163110, IMG submission 108703) | Marine microbial communities from the Costa Rica Dome - CRUD Field 142mm St17 metaG | ecosystem: Environmental > Aquatic > Marine > Oceanic > Photic zone | place: Costa Rica: the Eastern...
ACTTAAAAATTGTTTTAGGGTCTAGTTTCAAGGTTTGTTTCAGTTATGTATGAAGTTAGACTTAGCAACCTATTATAAAAACGATTTAAACGTTTCGTAATTGTAAATCTCAATCAAAAGAGAATAAAAATGAAAGTTAGCTTGAAAGAATTAGAGCTTAAAAGAGTCAAAGCCGAGGTAGAAAAAAATCCTGTGGAGACTTCATTTGAAAAGTGGGCCCAGCCAGGTCACTTTTCTCGAACTTTAGCAAAAGGTCCTAAGACAACAACTTGGATTTGGAACTTACATGCAGATGCGCATGACTTCGACAGTCAAACTAATTCCTTGGAAAACATTTCAAGAAAAATTTTTAGTGCGCACTTTGGCCAGTTGTCATTAATTTTCCTATGGATCAGTGGAATGTGGTTTCATGGAGCACGTTTCTCAAATTATTCCGCATGGTTAACAAGTCCAACAACTATTAAACCCAGTTCACAAGTCGTTTGGCCGATAGTAGGCCAGGAGATATTAAATGGCGATGTTGGCGGTGGTTTTTCAGGGGTTCAAGTTACTTCGGGATGGTTTCAAATGTGGCGTGCTTGTGGAATTACCAACGAAACAGAACTTTATTGGACATCTATTGGTGGGTTGCTAATGTCAGCTGCAATGATGTTTGCAGGATGGTTTCATTATCACAAGGCTGCTCCTAAATTAGAATGGTTTCAGAATGTAGAATCAATGATGAACCATCATTTAGCTGGTTTGTTAGGATTAGGTTGTCTTTCATGGTCGGGTCATCAGATTCACATTAGTTTACCTGTAAATAAACTTTTAGATGCGGGTATAGCACCTCAAGAAGTACCATTACCACATGAGCTCCTTTTCAATCAAGAGCTTATGGGACAGCTTTATCCTAGTTTTAAAAAAGGTTTATTACCATTTTTCACACTTAATTGGGGTGAATATTCTGATTTTCTAACATTTAAAGGTGGTTTAAATCCAGTTACTGGAAGTCTTTGGTTAAGTGACACTGCTCATCACCATTTAGCACTTGCAGTACTATTCATTTTTGCAGGCCACATGTACCGAACAAATTGGGGTATTGGTCATAGTATGAAGGAAATTTTAGAAGCTCACCAGGGCCCGCTTACGGGTAACGGGCACAAAGGGCTTTATGAAATTTTGACAACTTCATGGCACGCACAATTAGCAATTAATTTAGCTATGATGGGTTCTCTTAGTATTATTGTGGCTCATCATATGTACGCAATGCCGCCATACCCATACATTGGTATTGATTACGCAACACAGCTTTGTATATTTACACATCATATGTGGATTGGAGGTTTTTGTGTGACTGGTGCAGGAGCTCATGCATCAATATTTATGGTTCGTGATTACAGTCCAGTACAGTCCTACAATAATCTCTTAGATCGAGTATTACGACACCGAGATGCTATTATTTCACACCTTAACTGGGTTTGTATTTTCTTAGGAACACATAGTTTTGGTCTTTACATTCACAATGATACGATGCGCGCACTGGGACGTCCACAAGATACGTTCTCAGATAAAGCAATTCAATTACAGCCTATTTTTGCTAAGTGGATTCAATCCTTACACACTTTAGCACCAGGTAGTACAGCACCAAACGCTTTAACAACCTCAAGTTATGCTTTTGGAGGTGATATTGTTGCTGTCAATGGTAAGATTGCTATAATGCCTATTCAATTAGGTACAGCTGATTTTATGGTTCATCACATTCACGCGTTTACTATTCACGTGACTGTATTAATTCTTCTAAAAGGTACATTGTTTGCACGTAGTTCACGTTTAATTCCTGATAAAGCAAATTTAGGCTTCCGCTTTCCTTGTGACGGTCCTGGACGTGGGGGTACATGTCAAGTATCGGCATGGGACCATGTTTTCTTAGGATTATTTTGGATGTACAATTGTATCTCAGTGGCTCTTTTCCATTTTAGCTGGAAAATGCAATCAGATGTTTGGGGTACAATTTCTTCTACTGGTAAAATCTCACATATCACCGGTGGTAACTTTGCAAACAGTGCCGTTGACGTTAATGGTTGGCTTCGTGACTTCTTATGGTCACAAGCTTCGCAAGTTATTCAGTCGTATGGTTCTTCAGCTTCAGCATATGGTCTAATTTTCTTAGGCGCACACTTTATTTGGGCATTTAGTTTAATGTTTTTATTTAGTGGTCGCGGATACTGGCAAGAACTTATTGAATCAGTTGTTTGGGCTCATAACAAGCTTAAACTAGCGCCTTCAATTCAACCTCGAGCTTTAAGTATTACACAAGGTCGTGCTGCAGGTCTAGGTCACTATCTTCTAGGAGGTATTGGTACTACATGGTCATTCTTCCATGCAAGAATTGTCTCTGTTGGTTAATTATAAAAAAGGGAGAATAAATTTTTATGGCTACTAAATTTCCTAAGTTTAGTCAAGCACTTGCCCAAGATCCAGCTACTAGAAGGATCTGGTACGGTTTAGCAACTGCTCACGATTTGGAGAGCCATGACGAGATGACAGAAGAAAGTCTTTACCAAAAGATTTTTGCTTCACATTTTGGTCATATGGCAATTATATTTTTATGGACGTCAGGAAATCTATTTCACGTCGCCTGGCAAGGAAACTTTCAGCAATGGGTTTTAAATCCTTTAAAGGCTAAGCCTGTTGCGCACGCAATTTGGGACCCACATTTTGGTCAGTCTGCTATCAAAGCATTTACTAGAGGCGGGGTTTCTTATCCTGTAAACATTGCAACTTCTGGTGTATATCACTGGTGGTACACCATTGGTATGAGATCAAATACTGATTTATACTTTTGTGCTTTAGAACTAGTAACATTATCTTGTGCACTTTTATTTGCAGGATGGCTTCATTTACAACCTAAATTTAGTCCTGGATTGGCTTGGTTTAAAAACAATGAATCTAGGCTTAATCATCACTTGTCCGGTTTGTTCGGTGTAAGTTCACTAGCTTGGTCTGGTCACTTGATTCATGTCGCTATTCCAGAATCTCGTGGACAACACGTTCGTTGGGCTAACTTAACAACAAATGTTCCTCACCCTGAAGGATTAGCACCATTCTTTTCAGGGAACTGGGGTATTTATGCAGAAAATCCAGATAATGCAAGTCACATATTTGGAACTTCTGAGGGTGCTGGTACCGCAATTTTAACATTTCTAGGCGGGTTTCATCCACAAACTCAGTCAATGTGGCTAACAGATATTGCTCATCATCATTTAGCCATTGCAATTGTGTTCATTTTTGCAGGTCACATGTACCGAACAAATTGGGGTATTGGGCATAGCATGAAAGAAATCTTAGATGCGCACGTGCCACCTCGAGGTCGTTTAGGTGCGGGGCACAGAGGGCTTTTTGAAACTATTACAAATAGTTTGCACATGCAGCTAGCTCTTGCTTTAGCTTGTATTGGTGTTGCAACTTCATTAGTTGCTCAACACATGTATGCTCTTCCAGCATACGCGTTTATGGCAAAAGACTATGTAACGCAAGCAGCTCTTTACACACATCATCAATATATTGCAGGCTTTTTGATGGTGGGTGCATTTGCGCATGGCGCAATTTTCTTTGTTCGTGACTACGACCCTGAAGTGAATAAAGACAACGTATTAGCAAGAATGCTTCAACATAAAGAAGCTATCATTTCTCATCTAAGTTGGGTATCATTATTTTTAGGCTTCCATACACTAGGGTTATATATTCACAATGATACATGTGTAGCATTTAACACACCGGAAAAACAGATCTTATTTGAACCCGTTTTTGCGCAGTTTATTCAAGCAGCATCTGGAAAAGCTATTTATGGGTTTGATGTTTTACTATCATCTTCAAATAATGCAGCTAGTGCCGCTAGTAGTAAAATTTGGCTGCCTGGATGGATTGAAGCGATTAATAGTGGTAATAATTCACTTTTCTTAACTATTGGGCCAGGTGATTTTTTAGTGCACCATGCTATTGCATTAGGACTTCATACAACAACACTTATTCTGGTTAAGGGTGCTCTAGATGCACGCGGATCGAAATTAATGCCAGATAAGAAAGACTTTGGATATAGTTTCCCATGTGATGGTCCTGGGCGTGGTGGTACTTGTGATATTTCCGCATGGGATGCATTTTATTTAGCCATGTTCTGGATGTTAAATACAATAGGATGGGTTACTTTCTATTGGCATTGGAAACACATGACTATTTGGGGCGAGAATGCGGCAGCGTTTAACGAGTCCTCAACATACATCATGGGTTGGTTACGTGACTATTTATGGTTAAACTCATCTTCACTAATCAATGGTTACAACGCCTTTGGTATGAACGCACAAGCAGTTTGGGCTTGGATGTTTTTATTTGGTCACTTAATTTGGGCTACAGGTTTTATGTTTTTAATTTCTTGGCGTGGTTACTGGCAAGAGCTTATTGAAACTCTGGTATGGGCTCATGAACGTACACCTATTGCAAACTTAGTTCGCTGGAAAGATAAGCCAATTGCATTATCTATTGTTCAAGCTCGTCTTGTAGGTCTTGCGCACTTCTCTGTGGGTTATATTTTTACATATGCACCATTTGTCATTGCTTCTACAACAGGTAAATTTGGTTAAAATATTAACTTATCTAGTACAATTTTAATTTCAAAATAAAAATGATCAGTAAGAAGTCATGCTTCTTACTGATTCTCTTGCTCAAAAATTAGTTATTATTTTGTTTATATAGATAATTCCATTATCTATTAGGTGTTATAGTAAATTCAGCTGCGCTTTGGATTACATAAATTTCGTTACTATAAGCTGAGATATAATTTTCTTTGAATATCTTTTTGGGGACTCATTTACATGCCTATTTATTATGTTACATAAGACGAAATTTACGATTTTTGGAAAGAATTTTTTTATAGGGGATATCTTACTTTTTTAAGATGCAATTATCTATACTTACTTTTATAATTCCTTAATTAAGGAAGAGTTAACGTCTGATATATAGCCTTATTTGCGAATAAGTTTTATTATTTTAAATAAGTTAAGTTTACTCCAGGTCTAATGGCATTTCAACACTTTTGATTCAAGATGCATCTATATGTAACTACTCAGAGGGAAATGATTTGTTTATATGATAAACTATAATTTTTTGGACCCCTTATTATGAAAGGGTTTAAACGGCTATTTTAATACATAAAATTTAAGAACTATCCAGATCATCAGAGATTAAGAAAACAACGCAATTTAATATTCAAAAAACAAATTAATCTTAGAATTACAAACAATGAAAGTAGCTCTAAGAGAAAATAGATAGTCAAAGATGTTTCACTATTCATATGTTTCTCTCTCTATATATATGTATGTAAGATAAAAAACATATAAATTTTAATTATTCTGATAAAAATAGTTTTAATCCAAATAAATGAATAGGATGGTTTTTCATAGAAATGTCAATCCATTCATTTCTAGACAAAAATGGATTAAACAGCTAGAATCATACTAGTTATGATCCTCAGTAGCTCAGGGGTAGAGCGATCGGCTGTTAACCGGTTTGTCGTAGGTTCAAATCCTACCTGGGGAGTTTAGAAAATATTTTTATTACAAAACTAATTTAAATTTTATATAATAACAACAATGTAATAAAAAGTGTATGATAGGTTTTTTGTAAACGCTGAATAAAATTAAATTTATTACTTGAACTGGATTAGTTCCAATGTGAGCAAAAAAGAAATGGATTACTGTGTATTCGTAGATAACATTTTATTGAAATGCATTTATCTTCATAAAGGAAATAAATTTTAGAGAATTATTTTTAATAAAAAATTCTTCTTCAATTCTAATAGTTCAACCGAAACAAAAATACTGTTGTTAAATAGTATTTTAATAAGCAAAACCGTTTAGATTATGTCTGTTGATAATATAAATGTTATATCCATGAAACTTTGATAACTTAAATATAGATTTAGATAATTATAAATCTTATTAAAATAGAAATATAAGTTTCAACATATATTAAGCGCTAAAAAACGATATGTAACTATTAAAATTTAGATAATATTATTTATTTGAAAATAAAAAACAAGCTACTCCTTACAATTCTCGTTTCCTAGTATTGTATTATCTTGGTTCATTCAATTCAGAAATTTTTAACATTAAATACAGAATTGTTATTCTAAAATAAACGAGAAATATATTTTTCAATTAAATTTCCTTTCTCGACTGGATTTAAAGTCTTTTTCCGTTAAAGCATGTTATTTAATTCTTTGTACAAACGGAGAAGGTGGGATTCGAACCCACGGAAGCTTACACTTCATCTGATTTCAAATCAGACGCAATCAACCATCTCTGCCACCTCTCCTCTCGCTATATAATAGCCATTTTAACATACTAATGTCAAATGTTTTGTCTTATGTTTCCTATGTGCACTTTGTATTATACGGGCAAGAAGGGATTCGAACCCCTGACACCGTGGTTCGTAGCCACGTGCTCTAATCCACTGAGCTACAAGCCCGATAAATACTACTTGTAAAGGCTTTTTTAGAAACGTTTTTCCAGTTGGTAAGAAGTACAAGATTTGATTTTCTGGGGTGGTAGGGCTCGAACCTACGAATAGCGGAGTCAAAGTCCGATGCCTTACCACTTGGCTACACCCCATGAATAACAATAGTGCCCCTCAGAAATTTATTCTATAGATTTTTCGGAGATTGTCAAGAAATCTTTTTTAAGATTGCATTATATAATTAATTCAAATAATAGTCTGAATTGTTGCTCCTAAAGTTAAACAATTTGCTAACTAAAATCTAAATTGTAAACATATTAGATAAAAGTTTTAACCTTATTTTTATTGATTAGTATTTAACAGGATTCATTAAACCGGTGTTTACTTCAAAAAAAAATAATAAAAGCAGACCCATTATATTTAAGTTATAAATAGTTACCGGTCTGCTTTGGTATAGTTAAACAGCAATTTGTTTTGTATCAAACTCTATTAGAAAGAGTTATGACATTCGTTTTAATTGCTGGAGTGCAACTCGACCAATATTGAATAAAGCCCAAGAAGCAGCTGCTAATACTGGAAATAAAACAACTAGAAGTCTAGTATCTGCCATAAAAAAAGTTATGTTTACCGCGTACGAAGTAATTTCTTACCATTATATTATTATACAAATTTTATAAAGTTGGTTATAAAAATTGATGAATAAGTCTTTTTTATTAAAATTTTTTACTTAATCTTGTTGGTTTCTATTGATATTAAAAAGATTTTTTTGGAAGATTAAATAAAACTTTTGAAATCTCTTTTTACTTTATATAGATGAAAAAGGTAGTGTTATCGAGGGATCTGTTAGCATCCAAATATACAATTTTAAATGTTTTTCAAGAAATATCTAGAGTGGAGATAAAGATATACAGTAAATAAAAATTTATTATTACTTAAAAAGTATTCTAGAAAAAATGAGACAATCTGGAGTACAACGTCATTTATAAAATGAAGACTACCTTTTAAAAAGTTGATTAGTATTAAATACTTCCGAGCAAAGAACTTGAAAAGAGAGATATCAATTTAAAATATTTTTACGAATAAATTTTATTTTTTATGAACCTCACTTTTGTTCTTTTCATTTAAAAAAGTAAACATCTAATTTTGGAACATTTTCTCTTCTGTTTATTGATCTTTTTCAATTTTCAATAATCTTTTTAAGATATGATTTGTTTAATCTCTTTCTTTATTATAAATTTTTACGGAGAAAGTTTTTTTCAAAAAAAGTTTAAGTCTAAAGATCGACTTCTTCAACGTCCTTGTAGCAAATAAGTTATTTTTTTGCAGTACGAATTATTAAGAAATAGAAAAACATAACGTTAAATTTATGAAATTCAACATTTGTTCCCAGGTAAATTTTCTTTTATTAAAAGAAGAGATTAATTCAATTAACTTGTCTTCAATAATTAAGGTCGTACATGCTTTAATTAAAATTAAGAAAAATAAACTGAAAACGGAAATTCTAAAATTTTTTTCTATGAAAGACTACTTGTAGTAAAAGAGTATAGTCCTTAATAAAGGGGGTTTCTTTTCTTTTAAAACTTTCTACTTCTAATTTCATTTCTTAATATCAGTTTTAGTAAATTTTTTTTATTTACACAACTTTACTTTTAATATAATTAACAAGACCAATTTTCTAATGTGAAACATTTAGGATACTTAAGTTAAAATTTTTAAAATAACTCCATGCTTAACTTTGTCCTTTCATAAAAATTTTGTTGGGATTAAAAAACATTAATTTTGTTCATATATATATAAACATTTCATAAATACTTGATTGTTAAAACTTTAAAAAGTTCAAAATAACTTGTTAATAAAAAAATACCATAGTCATGATGCTTTTTTAACGGAAACTTTATTCTTTTTAATTTTTAATGCTTTCTACTATCTGATCTACAAAAATAATCTTTGCATAGCGTACGTAGCGAAGATTATTTTTTGGTTTTTATTCTATATCTTTTCTGTTAGGGTTTCTTGATGGATCATTTGAAAGGAATCCAAACGTAAAGAGTGAAATAAAAAAAATTACAACTGTGTAAACTAAAATCTTTAATGTGAACATAGTTCAATTTTTAGGAAGTTACTGATGTGCAAACAAAAAAATAATGTACTTTCTTTTATACATCTCATTATAGTCTATATTCTTAGAATTTCACAAGTCTACAATAAAAAAATTATTTTTATAACTAAAATAAAGGTTATTTGCATCGAAATTATTCTTTTATATTAACATAAGTTTGCTTTGATTTTTTTTTAAGATTTCATTAAAAAAAATATTGAATCTTCATGTTCCAAAATATTTTTGAAAGTTTAGACAAAATCATTTAAAGCTTTAATAAAAAATCATTCAAATCAATTTCAAAAGAATAAAAAATTAATGTTTAAAGAAATGATAGGCAAACTTTGAAAAAAATTATCCCAAAAAAGCAAGAATATAAAGTTAAAGTAAACTAATACGTTCATTTTAATTTAGATTCGATCTGACAATTTGTTCAATGCTGTTGAATTTTATGTGGTCTTTTTAGAAAGAGTTAACATAAGAACTAAGGTAAACAAATGAAAATAGTAACAGTTTAAAACAAGCCATTTAGCATATTAGTAGAATATAATTTCTGTTGTCTTGTTAAAGACTTCAAAAATAAACCATTTAAAGTTTAAATAAATACACGGAGTCAAATGACTTACACAAACAATATATATATATATATTGTATAAAAAGGCTTATAGCTCAGAGGATAGAGCACCAGATTCCGATTTTGGGTGTCGAGGGTTCGAGTCCCTCTTAGCCTATGTTGCCATAGTAAAAGAATATTTAATTCCTTAAGAAAAGAACTTCTATATCAATAAATAAGGTTTAATAAAATTTTTGCAAGCGACTATCGAACAAAAGCACTATCAAATACGAAACATTTACCCTTGTTAAGGTAAAAACTTTTTTAAAAAGGGTTTTGGAATTTCGGTTTGGATAATCATATCTGTTTAATTTTTGTTATACCTGACGCTAGTTCTGAACGTTACATCAAGTGATTATTCCATTGTGTTTCCTACATGTTATCTATTTATTACTGTAATGTTGTTTTTTCCGCTTTACATCCTTATTTATACATATTTGAGCCAGGATTAAAATTTTGAATATGAACTTTAGTTTTCACCAAGGTAATACGTGTGTTTCTTACGTAAGTTACTGCAGTGGGGCTTTAAGCATGTTCAATTTCTCTATTATTTTTTCGATACTATCTATTAATTCATATTCTCTTTATTTCCATTGTTTTTAGTAAGAATGATTCTATCTGGTATTTAGAATAGAATTACAACATTAACAGAAATATCTAGACTTATAAGCGTAGTTGTTTCAAAAAATCTGTTATTGAAAGAATTAAACAAGGATTTAAATATGCCAGGGTTATTAGTACTCTCAGCCGACTAATAATTACTAATCTGGTCTAAGAAAAGATTTTAAAAGGCTTCAGTTTATAAGTAAACGCGTAATTTGAAGTTAGATCATACACAAGACTGTTCGCGTCCTTATATTAATAAAAAATCCGAAAGATTATCTGCTACATGTCTTTTATCTTTTGATATCAAAGACAACCTAAGTTCTTTGGCTCATTTCAATCGTTTTAGTCCTTGATGAATACTTAATACTGTCTGTTTTAAAATATGAAATTTCTAGAATGTCAATATTTGTATTTAAATGTTAATTAAACTTCGAATTTGCTTCGCCAAATCTTGTGAGTACTTTTATAATTCCAGACTTTACTGATCAGGCAATGCTCTAAGGTCAATATTTCTAATCGATATCAAAGTGCATAGGATCAAAAAGACTATAATAAAGGCACTAACAATATTAATATCGGATCTTCTAATCAAAGTGTTTCGAATATTTGACCTAGACGTCAAATAAATATCTTGAAACTCTCTTCTAGTTCATGATTTAAATGTCAGATTATCTGTTTTCATAAGCTAAAAAAATCCCTTCCATGAAAAGCACCAAACGTAAAACCAAGCCGCTCATATAAAAATAGATGTATAACGAAAATTTTTAGAAGATCTAATGTAGATTTATCTGTACCTGGATAAATATCGCTAAGTCCAAAAAACTAGTGCCAGATCGCCACCTTTTTCCCATGGAACATATTTAGTCTAGATAAGTTTTTATTTAAAAACATAATTTATTTATTTTTCTTGCATCTGGCTGGATTTGAACCAGCGTTGTCTCGTTGAGAAGCGGATTATGAGTCCGATGCCTTCGACCACTTGGCTACAGATGCACCTTTTGTATTCTTTTAAATCTAGATTTAAAAACTGATTGTTATAGAAATTTTGGACTAACTTATAATTTATTAAAAATAAACGATTCACAAAACAAAGAAAAACTACGACTGAGAAGAGTTCAGGAAAATAGATTTTTTGTAAAGAAACTTGAAAATCTATCGACTAAAAATAGTGTGCTTTTGTACTCAGAATTTCCACGAGTTAGTGGAAAAATTTAAATAAAGCGTTGAACGCAAAATTGCTTACTCTCATATTAAATATAGATTAAAAGTAGCATTTGTCAAATAATCAAAAGAACTTATTGAAATTATGTCATAAAAAGCTTATAATTTCCATTAGAGAAAGAAGATAAATCTCTGCCGTATAATTGTTTAACGATAATTTTCTCAATAGAGTTGCTAAAATATATAAAAATGAAATTAAAAATTTGAAATTTTAAGTGAAATACCCAAGGATTAACTCGAATTATTATAAAAGAATTTTTTATTAGATAGTCAAAGAGGTAGAAATGATGGGAACGACCGTAATACCGAGAAAAATCAATATTTTTATAAGTTGTTGGGATTCGTACATTCTATTTTTATATTTCTTTGCCAGACAACTTTATACACCACAGTAGCATTTTCAAGTTTAGCTTTAGGTTTTAGGTATTTTTATTTATTAATGTCTACATCAAATGACTTCAGAAAATATAAAATAATTGATAGAGCGCTAAAGCCCTTGTTCAATAGTCTACTATAATATCGATTCTAATTTGTTTTAAAAAATTGAACCGATATTCTTTTGTGTTAGAAAAACTAAAAATTCATTTTAGAACCTAGGAGGTTTTAATTTGATTAATTTCTTTCAAAAGAAATTGAAGCTTATAATAGATTGTTTCCACACTTTTTTATTTAGAAAAATAAATGCCCCGTTAAAGTAAAAAAGAGATTTTGAAATTATTTTTCTCCTAGCAAACTTTACATATCTTTTAAAAAAATTTATCGATGTTATATTGGCTTATTTATTATTTAATCTAGTTGTAAAGTCAGATTAATAAATATGAACTTATTGAATTATTTTTGCTTTAACAAAAATGCTGTACACGATTTCCGTTGGTTTAGCACCTTGCTTTAATCGCTTTTTAATTCGTTGAAACTTTAAATGAGTTTCATCCGTTATCGGATTATAAAAACCTAATTCTTCAATTGAAGCACCATCACGTTTCATTTGACTGCTTGTAGCTACAATTCTAAAACAAGGTTGGCCTTTACGACCATATTTCTTAAGCCTAATTTTGATCACGTTAAATGAAAGTTATTTTGTTAATTTATTTCTACCCCTTTTTCGTCGCATATTAATAATTCGGCGACCTTCTTTGGATGCCATTCGGCTACGAAAGCCAGAGACTCTAACCTTTTTTAAATATGTTCCTCGTAGTGTTCGTTTTGTCATAAACTAGTCAAATCAAAATTCTACCAACTAGATTTTCTTACACCTGGAAGAAAACCTTCGTTACTCATCTCTCGAAGCACATGTCTCGATAAACCAAAATCTCTATAAAATCCTCTACTTCGCCCAGTGACCCAGCAACGGTTACGATTGCGAGAAGGCGCTGAATTCCTTGGAATACTTTCAAGCTTTTTATAAAACTCTAAACGTTTAGTGAAAGAACCCACATTCTTTAAGTCCGCTTTAATTGCTTCACGTTTAATTTGGTATTTAGCAATTAAGGATTCACGTTTTCTTTCGCGTTGTATCATACTTTGCTTCGCCATCTACTATTACTAAATGTTAAATTGACTGCTTAAT
>Ga0163110_10001322_pt1 | contig 12595 bp, 21 predicted proteins | sample CRUFie1St17metaG_FD_108703 | JGI IMG/M metagenome (GOLD analysis project Ga0163110, IMG submission 108703) | Marine microbial communities from the Costa Rica Dome - CRUD Field 142mm St17 metaG | ecosystem: Environmental > Aquatic > Marine > Oceanic > Photic zone | place: Costa Rica: the Eastern...
ATACCGATACCCGCCCTTTGTGCAACGTATTTGCCAATTGCCCTATCAGAGCTAAAGATACTATTGAGGGTGTCCTCAACATCAACAAGAACACAGCTAGCAAATTGTCGAAGTGGTGTTCGCACCCCTGCCATGATGGGGGTTGGGATGTTGATTTTGTGCTTGCTGATTGCGTCGTAGTATCGTTTGACATAATTGAGTCTCGTCTCTTTAGGATACTCTGCAAAGATAGTAAGTGCAATCAAAATATACATGAACTGAGGTGTTTCAAATACCTCACCATTACTTCTATCTTGGACTAGGTATTTATCCACAACTTGCCTAAGACCAGCATATGTGAACAAATAATCACGATCATGATGAAGGAAAGAATTTGCCTTATCAATTTCTTCTTCAGTATACTTGTTTAAGATCTCTTTATCATAAACTGAATTAGCAATACCATAATTGATTTGCTCTAATAGACTAGGATTTCTCTTAAATTTTACAGCAAGTTGTTTGCGAACAGAAAACAGAAGCAATCTTGCTGCTGCATACTGATAATTAGGATGATCCAAGTCAATTAAATCGGAAGCAGATTTAATTAAAATTTCTTGAATTTCATCGGTAGTAACACCGTCATAAAATTGAATTCCAGATTGTATCTCTACTTGACTAGAAGACACACCAGAGAGACCCTCACAGGCAGCCTCAACCATCTTGTGCATCTTTTCTAGGTTTAGTACCTCAATAGTCCCATTACGTTTTTTAACCTTGATACCGTTGCTCATACTTTCTTCCAGGTGGTAAATTTTAGTTTTGCTTCTAAACCAGAATATGTATTTGATTCTACCAGATTCTGAACGTCATGTCCAGCAAGTAACATGTCGTTTATGTCCTTTTCCTTAATATTGGTTGGCCATATTACTATGGAGTCACCACTGTCAATTGTTCTGCTGATTCTATTAAGGATTTCTTTGTTTCGTGGTTCGTTATCATAGACCCAAACAGGATTACTGATACCCCAACTACGAACATCAGCATCAGCTCCGCACATAGCAATCGAGTTGCGAATGAACGTTGAGTCAAAAGGACCTTCTGTAATATAGACTTTGTTATCGTTTTTGATCTTGTCAATTCCATATATTTTTGGTACGTCCTCTCTAAGCATTACAGTAATATATTTAATAGATTTTGAATTTAGACTTCTTCCTTGGAATCCAATAAGATCTTTTTTGAAATATAGAGGGATGATGATTCTAGGCTCTTTACCCATATACCCGTAATCCACACCCTTAAACGTTCGCACAAACTCATCAAAGTTTTCTGCAAAATAAAATTTGGTGGGATCGATCTTACGATTTTGAAGATAGGTTCTAGCAATTTCCACCTCACTGCATAGAGGAAGAACGATCTTCTGTGTAAACTTAGGTTTTTCAAAAACAAATTTAGGTTCATCAGTTACAAAGTTCCTACCTCCAGCATGTCCTTCCTTAAATTTATCAAGACAATAATTTTTCCATAATACAATGTCTAACTTCTTTAAAAAATTGTTCAATGACAAACTTGCACCACAATTGTGGCACTTAAAATTAGTATTATTTTTAACAGAGTAAAGATAACCTCTTGCCTTATTTTTATTTTTCTGCGAGTCTCCGCAGATAGGGCATCTGAAGTTGTATAGGTTTGCTTTTACTCTTTTGAATTTTTGTAGTTTAGCAGAAAGTAAACTAACGTATTTACTATCAATATGATCCATGAACTAAAGACACGACTTCTGCTGAGGATATAATACCCGCATTAGCCTTTGATGTCAAGGCATCAACCATACCTGGAAGAATCTGTAACACCGTTACAAAGGTTGCTAGAACAGCACCAGCACCGATCACAAACTTAGCATTGATATCTACTTTTTTCTGTAGTTCTGATACTCGACTATGAACTAGTTCATTATCTTTTTCATGACGCTCTTTCATTTCTTCGAGCATACTGAGAATCAACTGGTCAGCACGATCACTTTCGTCCAACCTATTCTCATGCCTCTCTAATATTATTGCTGTCTTATTAGTATTCTCCTGAATACTTGTAACAGCACGTTCAAGTTTATCAAGCATCTCTTTTGAGAGATCCTCATATATTCCCAACTTAGATTCAAGAACCTTCAGTCTTCCGAACATTTTCCTTATTTAATGATTTTACCCACTGTTTGTAAGTCTTTGGGACCTTTCTATAATCAGTTTTCCCACGTCTCTGAAATTTAATCAGAGGATCATACCCAGCAGTTGGTCCTTCTGCTGCAGAAGAACCTGTAAATCCACCAGCACCGACTGCGATCATTTCACGTATAAGTTTTATGATCCGATCAGTCTTGTCCATTCTCGTTATATAGTATTTGAAGTTTTTCTAATGCATTATTATCACTTTCAATATCATGTATATAACACTTAGGATACTCTGGTAATCTATTCAAAAAATATATAAATGTTTTTGTTGTTGACCAAAGATCCTCTTCAAGTTTATAAAAGAGCATTGGTGTTGTAGCATCATCAAATATATTGTACAAGATGATGAAGTGGTTAAGAAGCAAATGTACCTTTAATTCACCAGTGCTCTTATATTTCCTCAATAGCCTCTTTATGTACTTGAAGTGATTCAAGTCACGATGGAAATCATCTTTAGTAATGGCTTGAGGATTCTCATAATTTTTTATAGCAAATAATAAAAAATTTTCCTCATTCAATTCATCAAATAACATATCTTAAGTTATCAGCTTAGTGGATCTGCGTCATAGATTGGAGCATTGCCTGTAGTGATTCCAGACATTGCAACTAGAACTTCCTTCTTGACTCTGTAGTTACCATGTTGATCGTTATAGGTAGTAACTCCAACCCAACCAACACCAGTTTCATATGCGGTTGCATTTGCGTTTTGAGCACCTTGCTTTGCTACACCGTAGACGTATGAATCAGCAGTGCCACTGGCAGACTCACTATACTTAACGTCTCCCACAGTGTATGAAGGACACTGACTTGCAGAGAAGTTAGTTGCCGCAATCGCAGCACCACTTAGTCCAGCAGTAGATGCGATAGTTAGTGATGTTGTACTTGTGATAGATGCAACTACAGCATCACCGAAATAAACACCAGTTACAGGATCATCACCAAATCTGATGATATCTCCTACTTGAATAGAACCTGCATTACCAAATCCAGTAGTACTTCCTGTTACCACACGGGTAGCATAATTAAGACTAACGGTGCCAGCAGAGGTTACATTGTCACTATTTCCCCAAAGTGCCATGTTTCTTTTCCTTTGAATACATTTGCTATTAGATATTTATAAAAAAAGGAGACCAGAAAATGATCTCCTAATCATTTATTTGTTTATTTATACTCACTCAGCAGCTGCCTCTTCTTCACCCTCTTCTCTTGCAAGAATTGCTTTTTCAACAACTGCTAATAATTCATCATCCATAGTTGTTTTAGTCAAAGAAACTGCTTTCTTTAGAATAAGAAGACAGACTTCAACCAACTTTTCACCAAGTTCCTCGTTCTCAGGAACTTTAGAAACTGCATCCGAAATAATTTTTGATGCTAAAGGAAGTAGAAATGAAAGCATGATGACCTCAGGGTTATTATAATCTATATATGATCAATCTTTGTTGGATACCCATTTACCTAACTTTTTATCATATCTTTTAACTTCACCAGGACGAAGACTATCTCTTGCCTGCTTTGCTTTATCATAAAATTTGCCAAACTTCATTCTGGCATCTGCCTTGGCAAATCTTTTCTTATCAGCATCATTTCTTTTGATGCGTTCAGCATTAGCCTGATTACTACCACTATAAATTTCCTTTACTTCCTTTTTGTCAGGAAGACCCTTATGTTTAGTTGATGCAAAATCTTTAGCATCCTTCTTTTTCATAGAGGCTGCTGCAGTAGCAACCTCAGCAGAGGGAGCAGACATCTCACCCTTCTTTACGGCATATACCATGCCCATAAATCGTTGCTGTGCTTTAGATACTGCTGGCATGATCAATCAAACCTAGATGCATGTTTTGCCATAGAATCAACTTCTTTCTTTTCTTTAGAAGTATAACCCTTACTAACAATACGAGAAGTTGTTTTATTGATTCTCCTATTTTGTGTTTCCAGAGGAGTCTCCTTAGCACCTTTCACTTTCTTAGGAGTTCTTTTAGCACCAGGGAAGTTTTTCTTATGATCTCTTGCTTCAACTGATTTGTTAATATCAAGTTTCTTCCCAGTCTTTTTTTCGTACTTGTCAAGAACTTTCTGACGTGCCTTGACTTTATCTAGAGATGCCTTTGCATCTGCTGCTCTGTCTTCCTCAATAGAAACTTCTTCTTTAGGAACACAATTGGGAACCATACGATCTCCCTTACCTTCACCCATAGGTCTTACTGGTTCTTTTTTGATTTTATCAAGTTGTTGCCTTCTTTTGGCAGCAATCATTTTATCAATTTGAATTTTTCTTTTTTGCAAATTAATTTCCTGCGGAGACATTTGCTTCTCTTCACCAATCTTTTCTTTACGACCTACACCAGCACCCCTATAGGTGGTTGTTTTCTTTTCAACAGGTCCCCTACCAGATTCATATCCAGATTTAGCAGCACTTTTTACACGATCAGTAACTGACTTTACTCTTACTTTTGCTTTTCCAGGTGCTGCTTGAACTGCTGCTTTTGCTTTCATTGCTTTACCAGCAGCCTTTGATGCTCCTACGATTGCTTTTTTAGCAGCAGATTTAAGTCTATCTTTCATAGACCTCTGAGGAGTTTTTACTTTAGTTACTTTAACTTTTGATCCTGCTTCCTTTGATGATGCTACTGCAGAATCATAGTAACTATCAGAAACTTCATTCAAAGAAATCTCTATTGCTTCCTCTACTTGATCCTCAGAATAACCTTCTTCAATTAGTTCATCATATACAACGTAGATAGCAGTGTCCCACTCATCAATTTCTACATTTTCTAGAATAGTTACTTCCTCAGAAATTTTTGGGTTAACAGTAATATTATTTTTTACTTTCTTTTCCTTTACTTGCTTTTGTTCTTCACTACTATCACCCATAACTTCACGAAGATCATCTCTCCAATCAGAATAACCTTCCATCTTAGTAGTTACTTTCTTTTTTCCATCAGGACTAGGAACAAATTCTCCAAATTCACCCATAGATTTATCTTTTTTATTGACATCACCACTTACATTGGTGTCAATTCTTTTAACTGCTTTCTTAACAGCACCTTTAAGATCTTTAGAAGGAACTTCTATATCAGTACTCTTTCCTTCTTTCATTGCTTTGGCAATTGCTTTACGACGTTTTAGAAGATACTTATCAGTCTTATCAACCTTCTTATCATTATTCACATCGGAATCTTCCTGACCTACAGGATCAAGTGCCTCAGACATCTTTGCACGTTTTGCTCTTGCTTTTGCTAGTAGTCTTTCTCTAGCAGCATCAGCATCTTTCTTAGGAACACGATACCCATCACGATCAGTCTTCAACCTTTCTTTAGGTGCTTCAACTGCTGCCTTCTTCATAGGTTCTTTCTTATTACCATCTTTATCCAGGTCAAGAAAGTCAGGTTTAGCAACCTTCTCCATGTAAACATTGGAGATATCGTTTAGGTGGGTCATGAGTATAGTTTTACTTTTTAGCCTTATACTTATTTATGAAATTCTTGATAGCACTGGTTCCAGTCATTCTCTCAGTGTACTTTCTGAGTGAGTCAGTTCCAACTTCTCTTTCTGGACCAGATACACCAGAAGGACCAGAATAATTTACAACTGATTCCATAACATCTTTGACCCAAGATTTGAACATGAAGTTCTCTTTGGTAACACAGATTAGATGATTAGTTCCTCTGCGAATAATCTCACCAATCATTCCTGTGTTTAGATTTTCTACAATATCACCAATTCTAAAAATTCTCTCACTAACATATTGTTCTCTCAATCCTCTGGGATCAAGTTTAGGTGCAAATTGCCACATCTCTGCAGTGACCTTTGCTTTCTTAAGTTTCATTCCAGTTCGGACTGCATTGAATAGTGCCTGAGTATCACCATCATCCAAATTCTTTGGAGTTCCCCTACGGAATGATTCAAAGTCATCATCAATAACTGCCTTACGCATCTTAGATGCAGACATTCCTTCTACACCTTCTGCATCAGCATCACGAACACCAGCAGAAATAACACGAATCAAATCAAACTCATAGAGTTGACCATTATACTTCTGAGCAAGATTTTCAAACTCTGCTTGACGATCAGATCCAACAACAATATTTACATTTGCATATCCCTCTTCATTTGCATTAACAAGGACATCAAAGATATTTCTCATATCTGGATCATTAATAATGTTCTCCTCATAGTTAGGAAACATTTTCTTCATAAAAGAAATCTTAATGTCTGGATCAAGAGGGTTCTTCTTAGGATCCTGAGAACGTGAAGGATATACTTTATAATCACCACCTACTGAAGACTTCTTTGCCATACTTAAAAGTTTTTCATGTCCAACAGTAGGAGGATTAAACCTACCAAACACTATAGTTATTGTATCTGACTTTTGATCTTGTCCTCCTTCTGGTGGTGCCTCTTTCTTAGAACTACCTTTAGGTTCTTCCTTCTTTTGCTTCTGCTTAGTTTCGTCTTGCTTTTGTAAAACCCTATTAGTATTTTGGTTACCATCTCTCACACCAACCTTTCGGTTCTTATCGTAAAACTTTAGTTTACCACCTTCAGTTTTCGCAACGAATTCACCACGGGTATCATACCATCCACCGTGACCGTCACTTTTGAGGTTGAGTTTCTTAGCCTGTGCTGATGCACCCTCACCTGCTTCTTTTAAAAACTGTAAAAAACTTTTCATCTATATGGTTAGTCCTTATGTATTATTTATAGTTTTAAACTTGGATACCCATTCTATCACTACGTCTAGTATATCCGTTCTTAGTTCTCAAGGTTACTTTTCTAGTAGAAAAGTCATCATTCATAACAACTTCAAAGTCTGGTGTAGATGCTGAAATGTCAAACTTAACGTATATTACTTGATTTGAAACAGCATCTTTAAACATAGGTGTAAAATCTAATCCATTTTTAGATTTAGCAGCAATCATTTTTTCACATTCATACATTATTTGATTCAAAGTTGGTTTAGATTGCTTTTTCAAATAATCATTACTATTAATAAATGATCCCATAAGTCCAATATCATACTTATCATCTTTATACGATCCAGTTTTCAATCTCTTTTTAACATCGGCAGCTGCCTCTGGTGAAGGTCCTCCAGGTAATTTAGATGCAGCAATAATAGCACCATCAACAATGCCATTTTCAGATAGAGATTCTAAAATTTTATATTGTTCAGTTCTCTGATACTTTCTATGTTTTGTAGCATCTTTTTTTAATAGGTTAATAATATCTTGAGGTTTAACTACATTCGTAGTTGTACCAGATTTAGCAGAAATAACATATGTTTCGTTTCCAACGATAATCCCATAGTCCATCAATGGTTCATTGGGTCTAGCTGGCATGTATATCTTAGTTGTATTCCCTTTTGGAATCTTCAACTCAGTCAATATTTGTTTTTTAATTACTGCGATTGGTCCAAGAATTTCACCAAAGTCTTTTTTAATATCTCTCAAAGGAAGTGATGATGCATCGTTATATGCTTTTTGAGTAAACTGAAGGTTCTCAAATCCAGCAAAGTAAAGAACCAGAGATTGTAAGTAATTCTTTGTTTCTGGAGAAAGATTTGTTCTATCCTCTATATTATTCAAAACTAAATCTACATAATCTTCTATATTATATTTCGTATCCCCGATACCAAATGCTTGGGGTTTTAAGTTTACAGAAGTCTCTCTTCCTGGTTTTTGGATATTATTAAAAGTAACTCTACATATTTTATTATCACTCAACCTCTTTATTACTGCCTTCTCTTGATAGGAGTCAGAATCAAAGACTACGACTTTTTCGTTTGCCTTTACTTTAAAATTTAATCTAGTTTTCCCATCACCGTCAAATGCATCACTGTCTTTTTTCATTACAGTAGAAACATCTTGGCCCTTAAAATATTTTGTCCAAGCGGTGGATCCTGTCGATGCCATAGCTTTTATTTTTATTTATGGAGTTATGGGGACTCGAACCCCAAACCTCCTGCGTGCAAAGCAGGCGCTCTACCAGTTGAGCTATAACCCCGATGTAATCATTATATAGAAATTCAAATCAGATGTAAAGTATCACTTCTTATGTTTTCCAGTATTGGGAACGTTTGGTTGTGCAACCTGACCAGCAGTTCTGGTTACTGCCTGTAAGAATGCTTTCTCTTTCTTACCTACTGGTGTTCTTCCACCTGCTTTATTTCTTGCAGAAGATCTTCTTTCTCTTCCCATCTCGTCAGCACGTCTCTTCAACTTAGAGTGAAACATTGATCTCTGAGAAACGTCTCCATGTGGAATATCTTTTCTCTTTGGATTCTCTTTAGATCCTCTTGAATATCCTTCCTTATCAGCCCTACGTGCTTCATCAAGGATAGAATCAATGTCCTCTTCATCAAGAACATTAACCATCACCCATTGTGCATCTTCAAGACTTTCTGCAATGCCTTCTACTTGAAGATACTCAATGATTGTATCAAAGACATCGAGTTCCTCTTTTTTAAGGTTTGCCTTACGGTACTCAAGATCGGCACGGGTGCCACGATCCATCTTACCTTGAGACTTAGGTTTGGTCTTACCACCTACATCAGGTTGCATACCAGGATTTGCTGCCTTGACTCTGCGACCATGAGTGTATTCAGCACCAGATCTCTTGGAGTCACCAGAGATCATCTTACCACCTTGGGAACGTGAGTCAGCATACTCTTTGTCAGACTGACCATGCTTTCCTTTGTAGAGTTCATCTACATTTTCAACTTCTTCTTTTTTATATTGGGGATGATCATCAAGTTTCATCCCACGTTTTTTCTCTAACTTTGCCTTACGTTCTGCAGTTCCTTTCTCAGGATCTACGTCACGAATACCCTCCTTCATATGGTCAGCAGCTTTATACATGGGTTTACCATCTTTACCTTTTTTACCTGCTTTAAAGTTTTGATATGCAGGAGTATTGCCTTTTTTATCGGCAGCAGTTACTGTATATGCCTCGTCTACTTCAGAATAGACTTTAGTATATGCTTCTGCTAAGGAGTTAAAAGTCTTGCTATCCATCTTAATAAAAATAGTTTCTTTTATTTATGTATGATGACCTTTTATGCTTTAACTTCCTGCTCATCTTTTACTTTTTGCTTTTCAATTTTAACTTCAGTAGGAAGTTCGGGGACAGGTTTATACTTACGATACCTTACAGTCTCATATGTTTCAAATACTTCTTCGGGATTACCATAGCAGGTTTTCTTTCTCTGTTCTACGATCTCATCATAAGGGTCTGACTTAACATCAGGCCACTGACGATGTGCATTTTCAGTAATCTGACGACTGATTATTTCATAGTCAACACCATCACCAGAGACAGGTAAGACAGTTTCGACGTACTCTTTTTTCTTAGCAGCCATGAAAAAGGGGGTTAGACACCCCCACAGTATAACACGATTGTTGTCTTGCTGCAACCATAAAATTTTCTAATCCTTATGTATGGTGACCTTTAAGATCTGGATTAGGAACACTCTTACTTAAATCTCTGCGTGATTGGTTTTTGATGACAATAAAAGCATCTTTATTATACTTACGTGTGCCTTTTGGTGATTGCCACTTTTTATTGTATTCCTCACCAACATCAATACCAGAGATTTGTGTTCCTCCGATTTCTACATCGATTTCATCTCCAGGTTCCCACCCAAGAACTTCAAGAAAATCTTGAATACGATCCATGATTCCATCATCTTTCCAGGCAAAATACCCATCTTTATTATTTTTCCAGTCTGCTTTAGGAATATCATTTAGAGAAATATCCCTCATAACAGTTTCTTCTGGTTCAAGATTTCCCAACATAGTTAATTTCCTCTAATTGAAGTATTTGTCTAAGACTTCGATTCGTTCTTGTTCATGAGCAATAATATCAAGTTGCTCTTGAATAGCAGCCATTACGTCTGGATGTTCACCAATACCTACAGGATTGTGTAGGTAGATTTCAACATTTAGTTTTGCTTTCTCAATGTTACCGAAAGCATTGTTGCGTAAAGCACTTAGCGTTTGTTCTCTTAAAACAGACATTAATTGACTTCCTCTTCTTTCGATTTATTAAATCCAAATGGTCCTTCTTTTTCTTCTAGTGCAAGTTTAAGTGCAAGTCCACCAACTGCTTCCATTACCTTCAGAACTTGTTCGGGTTTAGCATCCTCTCCAAGTTCTTTGGCAACATACCAATACTTAGGCCAGAATGTTTCACCTGCTTTTTGATAATCTTCAAGTGTTAGTAGTTTCATTAAAAACCTCCTCCTTTAGTTTTTTTCTTTTTAGGTTTTTCTTTTGGTAATAACTCTTTTAATTTTTCCTCTGAATAATCATCACACATTTGAAGCATACGGTCTAGGGCATATTGAAATTGAGACCCAGCACTCATCCTACTAAGAAGATGATGTGCTACATCGTATCTGAGTTCTTCAAGTTCATTCTCAGTCACTTACCAACTCCATAATCACCACCAGATTCAGCATGTTTTCTTTCTACATCATGTAGTTTCTTCAATGCTTCAATAAGTTCGGGAGTTTCTTCCCACTCAAAAGTGTCACCTTTACTGTTCTTGCTTTCTTTCTTAGTCATGTTTTTGCGATACAAGATAGTTGATATTTAGAATAACTCTAGTTTGCTCATCGGTACATGTGTAACCAAGATGTTTATTACTACCATCAAAGACAAGTAAACGATTAGGTTCACATTCAATTTTAGTTCCATCTTCAAACTCAGTAAACCCATTATTATCATTACAATAATAAATTGCAGTTTTATGAGTGGGACCAGGAATACGCCAGTCAGTGTGATATCTTCCTTGAGGAAGATGAGAATCTTTTCTTACGTTGAGATTTAGTTTTGCACTTAAAAGAAAAATATTACTTCCTTGTGAACAAAGATTAGAAACTCTATTCATAATAGGAACAGTAAATTTGTTATGCCAATCACTAACTACACCAATATTATTTCGGTATAATGTATGTGTGAATTGACCAAATGTTTTTTCTTCAAATTCATCAGTAATAAAGGGGTTGAAATACCAAGGTAATTCACTATTATTGAGAATTTTTTCTATTTCCAAATAATCTTCATTATCTAGAAAGTTATCATATACTTCAAACATTATTCATTTCCATCCTCCCTTTAGAACCCATTCATCATGGTATTGATTGTTCCAATTTTGACTGATCCCGTAGGATGGTTGAATTACTTGTTCAATGTACCTACGATTTTCTCTGGCAAGATTTAGACTCTCTGCTTCGAGAGACTTGACTCTTCCATCAACTTGAGATGCCCACCATACTGCACCAGCACCCTGGACTAAGAGAAAGGATACGATTGCAAATGGAACTTTTAAATCCTTCACAGGTCTCCCTCCTTACGATTCTCGGAATAGTGGACATCAAACTCACCGCCAGGATAACGAGACTTGAGTTTGTCCACATTCATTTCAATAACTTCATCGAGTGAAATGTTCAGACCCATACATGCCTGAGCAACATACCACATGATATCACCAAGTTCACGTTTGAGGTGGAACAGGTTTTCTTCATTGACAGGTTTGCCTTGGAAGATAATCTTTTTAACAACCTCAGTAAATTCACCTGCCTCTGCAGACATACCTACAGCAGCAGTAAGCAGTCGCTCGGTAGGAAATCCTTGATCATGAAGTTCGGAAATGCGATTGGAGAAATCATAATAACTTTGACTCTGGGGTGACGTAACCGCATTTACAAACTCAAGATATGCGTCAGTGTTTACTTTTTTGGTCATTTTAAATCAAAAGGTTGTTGTTCATTTTCGTTTAGTTGAGGACTTCTAATAGTCCAAGATCCCCCAACACCACCATCCATGTTAACAACAATATCAGTTGTTGGTAACTGATTTTGTGGAAATGGTTTGATGTCAACGGTTTCGTAGGTTGGTTTATACTGATAGTAGTGACCTTCCCATCTATTGTTTCTCATGTTGACTAAATTAATGGCATCCATAAGAAAACCACAGTCAGCAATTTTTTCACCACGTGGGTTGAATACAGAATACATTAAAATTTGAATCCTCCAAATTTATTTGTTGGTGGTTCATCATCATCATTATACCCGTCATCTTGTCCAGAGTCAAGTATATCATTCTGTGCAGATTGCTCACAATCATACAGACGCATCTTGGCACGGTCGATACCGATTACAAATCTCTTATTTACTGTGGGATCATTATATCTGTTCTTTAACTGCTTCACCATAATTTGTCCAAGCCCCTCAAGCTCTTCTGAAGAAATAAGGGCAAACATAAGATCAGCAGTAGCAGGGAGACCAAAGGACTCACTTGTATCAGTAAGCGCAACGCCAGAGCTACCATAACCAGAGCGAGTGGTCTGCGTAGCAGAAACAATAGGGAAGTTTGCTTCGCAAGCCAGTCCTCTAA
>Ga0163110_10001324_pt1 | contig 12590 bp, 10 predicted proteins | sample CRUFie1St17metaG_FD_108703 | JGI IMG/M metagenome (GOLD analysis project Ga0163110, IMG submission 108703) | Marine microbial communities from the Costa Rica Dome - CRUD Field 142mm St17 metaG | ecosystem: Environmental > Aquatic > Marine > Oceanic > Photic zone | place: Costa Rica: the Eastern...
AAACCGTATCCTCAACACACATCCATCCTTACTCCCCAGTTTCCCGGGTTGGCATGCAGTTGAAGAAGCACTTGAATATGGAGTAAAAGTAACCGGTTGTACCGTGCATATTGCCACAGAAGAAGTTGATGCAGGACCAATACTCGCCCAAGAGTCAATCCCAGTGCTCAAAGACGACACAAAAGAAACACTTCATGAGAGAATAAAGAAAGTGGAACGCCAACTGTACGTCGACACACTCAACAAAATCATTGCAACAAACGGACAAATAGAAAGAGACCAATGAAAGCTTTACTTTCCGTATTCGACAAAATCGGAATCGAAGAATTCGCAACTGGATTACATAATCTCGGTTGGGAACTCCTATCAAGCGGTGGGACAGCTGAACAAATAGCCGAGGCAGGAATCCCCGTCACCGACGTAGCTGATTACACCGGCTCACCAATCATGCTTGGTCATCGAGTCGTCACTCTCCATCCTAAAGTCCACGGTGGCATACTCGCCGACAGAGAAAACGAAGAACACCAACAGGATATGATTAACAACGACATTGAGACAATTGATCTTGTCGTCTGTAACCTATATCCCTTCCAAGCGGAGCCCAGTATCGAAAATATTGACATAGGTGGACCTACAATGGTCAGAGCAGCAGCAAAGAATCATCAATATGTTGGAGTTATCGTAGATCCTGCAGATTATGACGTTGTGCTGGTTGAACTAACAAATGCAGGCTCCCTTTCATCTGGCACAAAGCAAATGTTGGCAAGAAAAGCATTTGCCCATACTGCAGGTTATGACGCAGCGATCGTTAGTTGGATGGATGACACAGACCAAAGTAGCGATGCGGATGATCCATTACCCGATTCATTACATTTGGCTCTTGACCGTGTTCACGACCTCCGGTACGGCGAAAACCCACACCAAGTCGGAGCACGCTATAAATTCACAAACAGTAGTGGTTGGTGGGACGAAGCAACCAAATTACACGGGAAAGAAATGAGCTATCTAAACTTATTCGATACAGAAGCTGCTTGGAGGCTCGTGCACTCAATGGGTGATGAACCAACAGTTGCTGTCATCAAGCACGCAAACCCCTGTGGCCTCGCAACCCACGATGACATCACAGAAGCATACGTACGCGCAAACGCGTGCGACCCCGTATCGGCGTTCGGCGGTATTGTTGCAGTTAATCGAGAAGTCCCTTTGTCTTTAGCTGAAGCACTCTCAGAAGTATTTACAGAAGTAATTGTTGCACCCAGTTTTGACGAAGCAGCAATAGCAAAACTCACTGAAAAGAAAAATATTAGAATCATTGAGGCAAACCCGCCAGGATCGCCCCTATTTGATATTCGCACGATTGACGGAGGGTTTCTTGTTCAGACATCGGACAGAATCCAACTAGATCGAAATCAATGGGAAATAGTGACGGAGAGAGAACCAACGGTTGAAGAATGGGTTGATCTAGAGTTTGCTTGGCGCGTTGCTGCACGAGTGAGCTCTAACTGCATTGTCTTAGCTAAGGATAGACAAGCTCTTGGAATAGGCGCTGGTCAACAAAATAGAAGAGATGCCGGAGATATCGCTGCCCAAAAAGCGGAGGGCAGGGCAAAAGGAGGAGCCTGCGCGAGCGATGCGTTCTTCCCTTTCATTGATGGGTTAGACGCAGCAATTAATGCTGGCTGTACAGCAGTTGTTCAACCGGGAGGTTCTATTCGCGACCAAGAAGTGATTGAAGCCGCCAATAATGCAGGATTAGCGATGGTTTTCACTGGCGAAAGACATTTCAAACATTAATAACAGAGAAGCAATGCCTACGTTCGCCCCCTCACATCCGATGCCGATAAGCACAAAAGTACTTTTGACATCCGTCACTATTCTTCTTGGTGTTCTATTTCTTTTTTCCTCTACGGCAGTATCAGAAGACAGTAATGAGAAGTTATTATTTGGAACACATACAGACATTATCTGTCCTGCTCATTACGAATCTGCCCCGTCGTCAGAGGCTGGAACTGTTTGCCAAAAAAACACATATGTTTGTGATCCGACCAATTCACTTCAAAGATCTCAAGCCGTTCAGCAGAATAGAATTCAGTTCTTTTATACGTGGATGTGCTTACAGTACATAAAAGGATTACCACTAAATGGGCAGATATCATGCCAAGCGATCAGAGCAAATACTTTCAGAAACTCAAGTTGTTTCATAACCGTTCAACATAGTTCAACAACACAAACACTACCCCCAACTAGTTGTTCTATAAGAGGTTACGAGAAGTATGAATGTACCTTTCCTGATGCACAAAATAATAAATGGATACCAACCATCAATATTGCTGCGTCTGACTCCGATAATCCCTTACTTACCCAGTCGTCATGCGTACCCTATGATTCATCCGGTCGCCCCGTACAAGCTACTGCTATCTTCATAGAAACCTTTGACACAATGTGTAACGCAGCTAAACAAGATGGTCTAACCTTCTCAGTCAATAGCTCCTACAGAACTTTCGCTCAGCAACAAAACCTTTATTACTTATATGGATTCACTAGAGCACTTCGACCCGAGGAATCTAGACATACCCAAGGTCTCGCTGTAGACATTTCTAGTGGATCATGGGAATGGTTACACGAAATCGTTGGGTGTAAAAATACTGAATCCAATACGTTTAGCTATCTCCAAAAGCCAATGTCCTTCAGAATATATACGAACGAATGTGGAACTAACCCGATTATTCTCCCTGTAAAACGCTCCCAACTCTATGGACTATCACCTTTATGTGAAGATCTGAAAACAGATGTCCAATGGAACAATATAAGCGTAATAAGGTGCAGCGGTTATCAGAAAAGTGGTCTCAGATATGAAGCCTGGCATTTTGAACTTGACAGCACATTCAAAATACTTGACTAGGTAACGGATTATCATTCACGCGATCAATAGATATTGAAAGAGATCTAGCTAGTGACCTAGATCACCACTGAAGAAATTTTGTGCTTCTCAAGATCATGTAAACTATGAAGTATGACCTCCAATGACAATTCGGCACCAAAATGGCAAGGTATACACCACCTCGCAATGATCACACCAGACATGGATGAAACAGTTCGTTTCTATTGCGGAGTTCTCGGAATGCCTTTAGTGGCCACACTTCGAGCCGGCCCCATGAGGCATTATTTCTTTGAATTAGGACCAGGAAACACCATTGCGTTTTTTGAAGACCCCCGTGCCGAAACCTTCACAAAACCGGCGGGTCTCATGACAAGAACAGATCTACAGTTCGATCACCTCTCGTTCGCTTTACCCACCGAAGAGGACCTGAAGTCGCTCATAGCAAGACTCGAAAATGCTAACTGCGACATCACCACAATCGTTGATCACCAGATCATCAAATCTGTCTACTTCCACGACAATAATGGAATCGCTCTTGAAGCATCCTATTGGACCGTTCCAATAGAAGAATTAGGGTTCAAACCTGACGATAAAATACTATTTGCCGATCCCGAGCCCGTAGCAGCAGTCAATGAACTCGCAAACGGATCACTAACCCAAATTCCAGAGACCAAATTCGCGTCATTCTCATAACGAAACCAGATTCAAACCAAATAATAAGATTTCCAGCCCTCAACGTGGCATTATCAAATTATGGTTGCGATCAAATTAGATGGTGAAAAAATTTCACTAGAACTGAAAAGCACGCTCAAGCAGAGAATCTCCAAACTCCAAGAAATGTCAATCACACCAGGTTTAGGAACAATACTCGTAGGCGACGATGGCCCATCAAAAAACTATATTGCGATGAAACACCGAGATTGCAAAGAACTCGGAATGCACTCAGAAGAAATAAACCTTCCTGAATCCATAACCCAAGAAGAAATAATCGAAGCCATAGAAACGTTCAATAACAATCCCCAAATACATGCCTTCATAATCCAATATCCATTTCCAGGAGACCTTGACTATGAAGCAGCCCTTCTCCATGTACTGCCAGAAAAAGATGCAGACGGCTTGCATCCAGTCAACCTGGGAAAATTAGTACAAGGAATCCCAGCCCCACTAGCCTGCACCCCTGCAGGAATACAACATTTACTCGAACAATACGATGTCCCTATCAAAGGAAAACATGTCGTAATTGTCGGACGAGGCTTAACAATCGGAAGACCACTAGCAAACCTTTTATCTCTCAAAAGAACAAACGCTAACGCAACAGTAACCGTGGCTCATACCGGAACGGAAGATATCAGTAGACATACAAAACAAGCTGATATTTTGATAGCGGCAGCTGGTTCACCCCACATGATCAAAGCAGACATGGTTAAACCTGGATCAGCAGTCGTAGCAGCAGGTGTGAGCTTCGAAGGGAAAAAATTACTTTCGGACGTCGCAGACGAAGTTGATCAGGTTGCTGGATGGTTATCACCAAGAATCGGAGGAGTAGGACCCATGACAAGAGCGTTCCTGATGGCAAACACCGTTGAAGCTGCAGAGAAGACCGTAGATATCTTTTAGAGTTTTTTTCTTTGCATTTAAGTAACTCATCAGATTTCCTCTACAATCAGGCTATATGGCAGATAAAATTACAATAAATGATGACCACACACTCAATGTCTCTGACAACCCGATAATTCCTTTCATTGAAGGTGATGGCACTGGAATAGATATTTGGCCCGCAGCAAAACTTGTTCTTGACGCAGCGGCAGGCAAGTACGGTCGAACAATTGAATGGATTGAAGTTCTCGCAGGAGAAAAAGCATTTAACGAAACCGGAGACTGGCTACCACAACAGACAGTAGATACTTTTGAAGAATACCTAATCGGTATCAAAGGACCACTCACAACCCCTATTGGAGGAGGATTCAGAAGCCTCAATGTTGCATTACGTCAACTATTAGACCTCTACGTATGCCTACGACCAGTCAGATGGTTTGAAGGCGTACCCTCACCGGTTAAACAACCAGAACTTGTTGACATGGTTATCTTCAGAGAAAACACAGAAGATATCTATGCCGGAATCGAAGCCGAAGCTGGGTCACCCGAAGCAGAAACAATTCGCGAGATGATCAAAGAAGTTTTCGGAAGAGAAATAAGTGAAGATTCAGGACTAGGAATAAAGCCCATATCGAGAACAGGCTCTCAACGACTCCAACGAGCAGCAGTCAAATACGCTGTGGAGCGCGGACGAAAGAACATTCATTGGGTTCACAAGGGCAACATCATGAAGTACACAGAAGGAGCATTCCAAAAGTGGGGATATGAGCTTGTCAAAGAAGAATTTGATGATGTTGCCGTAGGTTGGGACGACTGCGGAGGAGACCCCGGTGACAAAATTCTTGTCCAAGACGCAATCGCTGATATAGCACTTCAACAGGTTCTAACCAGACCCGCAGAATTTGATGTAATCGCAACGATGAATCTCAACGGTGACTATCTATCCGACGCTCTCGCTGCACAAGTAGGAGGAATAGGAATAGCTCCAGGAGCCAATATCAACTACGTCACAGGACACGGCATCTTTGAAGCAACTCACGGAACAGCTCCTAAATACGCTGGTCAAGACAAAGTCAATCCATCATCTGTCCTTCTCTCAGGGGTACTCATGTTTGAGCATCTTGGTTGGAGAGACGCAGCAGATGATATTATCAAGGCTGTTGAGCAAACAATTGGAGAAAAGATCGTCACATACGACTTCGCCAGGTTGATGGATGGAGCGACAGAAGTGAAATGCTCTGAATTTGCCTCAGCGATTGTGGATAGACTCTAAACCCCAACCCTAAGACGATTAATTCCTCTTGGAATTAACGTCTCAAGATCTATAAAGCCTCAGGTGGCTAATACATGCAACCACCAGTTACAGAAATTGAAGGTTTCGATAAAAATCAGTTCAGACGTGGACTTAAACTCATATCTAGATCACTAAAGCTTCGCCCCTTCTCACACGCAATTGCAATCACAGGAGCATGCCTCTTCTCTATCGCAGCTGTAGTCCTGACGCGCGTTCTCGGTTACGCGACCGATGATGTAATCATCCCTAACTTGGATAACAATGCGTTAGATAAACGAGACCTCTGGCTTGCTTTCACTCTAATTATTGCCGTAGGCCTAGCTCGAGGCCTCGGCGCTTTCTTGCGACGCTATTTCCTAGCAGGAGCTCGCTATGGAACAGAGCTTTACTGGCGACGTCAACTTTTTAATCAATACCTTGATTTACCAATGTCTTTTCACAGAAAGAAATCTCCCGGCGAGCTCCTTGCTCACGCCGATAATGACATGATGATTGCCTCGCTCGCTTTGATGCCTCTCGCATTTACTATCGGAACATTCTTTCTCGCCATTGTCGCCTTAGTAAACCTATTCCTTATCCACCCAACCATAGCGTTAATAGCCTTAGTGCTATTTCCGTTATTAGCTGCAATGAATAAGTCCTACTCTGAGCGAGTTGTGACACCCGCATCTTCAGTTCAGGAGGCAGTAGGGAATACCTCATCATTAGTACATGAAAGCTTCGATGGAATATTAGTTGTTAAATCTCTTGGTCGAGGAGATCAAGAAGTAGAACGACTTCGAAAATCTGCTGAAAAGATTCGGAAGCATCGGATAAGCGTAGGTCGATTGCGAGCAATTTTTGAACCAGCTATATATGCGCTCCCAAATCTTGGGGTGATAGCACTCTTGATGATCGGAACATGGCTAATTGATAAAGGGTCACTCACAATTGGAGAGCTTGTTAGCGCAATCGCACTCTTTGGGATACTCGCCTTTCCAGTTCGAATAGCTGGAATATTTTTTGAAGAACTTCCCCGATCAGTTGTCGCTCTGGACAGAATCGATGAAGTTCTAAATCTAGAATCACCTCAACACCAACATCAGGGAACCAAAGCACTCAGTGCAGAGCCAAGTACTTTACGAATAGAAAATGTTGAAGCTAGATATGACGACCAACTTATTCTCAATAACATCAGCTTCTCAGTAGAAAGTGGGGAGGTCGTTGCACTCGTAGGCCCAACTGGAGTGGGAAAATCAACAATCGCAGACTTAGTCGGAAGCTTACAACAGCCAACCTCTGGGAATATATATCTTTCAAATACCCCACTCAATGATATAAAACCTTCCGAAAGAACGAAGACGTTAACTATCGCTTTCCAAGAATCATTTTTGTTCGCTGATACGGTGAAAGAAAATATCCTTTTAGGCAGGCAATTCACAGATCGTGAATTGCAAGAGGCAATAGAGATCGCTCAGGCTAACGATTTCATCTCACGTCTTCCTGATGGGCTAAATACGCTACTAGGAGAACGAGGCGTCACACTGTCAGGTGGCCAACGTCAACGCGTCACTTTGGCGCGAGCGCTGATAGGCAATCCACAAATCATTTTCTTAGACGATTCAACTTCCTCAGTTGACCCAGTTATTGAAAAGCGGATTCTCGATGGGCTGAGGACCCGAAAAAATATAAGCCTCATTATTGTCGCTCACCGTTTATCAACAATAAAACTCGCTGACAGAGTCATTTTTCTTAATAACGGTGTAATTGAGGGAACAGGATCTCACGAAGAACTGATGCGGTTAGAAGCGTATGCGTCACTCGCAAAGGCATATGAAAAAGCAGGAGTGGACTCATGAGCCAATCCCGCCATTTACGAAGAAATACGAGAGGAGAAATTTCTTCTCAAAAAAACGAAGCAACCTCATTAGGCGAAGGAGAGGATCAGGAAAAGACTGGGGCTTTGATAGTACTGAAGCGGGGATTACAGGTAAGCCCCGAGTTGCGTACCGGAGCTGGTCTCACAGTGCTCATGGCCTTAATAGTTGCTGCCGGATCTTTAGCTATTCCAGTTTTGATTCAACAAATCTTAGATCAGGGGCTTCGCGGAGAAGATGGTCTCCGTTCAAATTTCATATATATCTCGTGCGCAATTGCCTTCATGATTGTTTCTTTCGTGATTTTCGCCCAACGCGCTACCTATAACCGTCTCGTTAGAGTCGCTGAAACAACTATTCTCGAACTCAGAGTAAGGGTTTTCCAACATCTTCACCGCCTCAGCCTCGCCGACCATCAAGAAGCACGAAAAGGAATTCTTACAGCACGAGTAACAAGTGATATTGAAACTCTGTCTCAATTCGCGCAGTGGGGAGCAATCGCTTGGATAGTTGACTCAGTCATAATCGTTGGGACACTTGCTGTCATGGCTATATACAGTTGGCAACTAACATTAGTTGTGATCGCAATTTATCTCCCCATCATTCCCATTCTGAAAGCAATCCAGCAACAACAATTTCTCAAATACCGAGAAGTGCGCGAGGCAGTATCGGAGACACTTGGGCAGGCTTCTGAAGCAGTTACAGCAGCCCCAGTAATTCGCTCCTACGGATACCAGAGTTCAATTCGGTCAAAGTTAGAAATGGCTAATCAAAACCAGTACCGGCGGCAAATAAGGGCACATAAATTCTTCGCTTTACTTGCGCCAGTTATGGATACATTCAGTGCTCTATCTATAGCTGGTGTCATAGTCGCAGGATCTTACCTTGGGCCTGATATGGGACTCACATCAGGAGAAATGATCGCTTTTGTATTCCTAACAACGATTCTGATAGCACCAATATGGGAGTTGGGGGAAGTTCTTGACCAAACACAGACAGCCTTGGCCGGATGGTGGAAAATACTTTCTGTTCTTGATGTTCCAATAGAAGTTCACGAACCTGAGAGCGGCGAAAAGCTCATTCCCGGAGCCGTAGAGATTGAAGCCAGCAATGTCAATTTCAGATACCGCACGGGAAGCCAAGTTCTCAATAACATAAGCATTTGCATACCTGCTGGAACAAACGTTGCTGTCGTCGGAGAAACAGGGTCAGGGAAAACAACCTTCGTAAAACTACTAGCACGCATAGCTGACCCTACAAACGGGCAGATAACTATCAATGGTGTACCAATCCACGAAATAGATGCTGAATCACGGCATACATCCATACAAATGGTTCCACAAGACGGGTTTCTTTTTGATCAAACAATAAGAGAAAATGTTGCGTTCGGTAAACCAAATGCAAGTGAAGAAGACATTCAAACAGCATTTCAGTCTTTAGGTCTCACTGATTGGTTGAATAAGCTTCCAGAGGGTATCAACACACAAACAGGGTCAAGAGGTGAAAGAATTTCAGTAGGTGAACGTCAACTTGTTGCACTTGCACGAGCTCAACTTGCAAACCCCGGTCTTCTCATTCTTGATGAAGCAACGAGCGCAGTTGATCCCGAAACAGAAGTAGCGCTCGTCAGCGCCTTAGAACGTTTATCTCAAGGACGTACAACAATATCGGTTGCTCATCGCTTGAGCACGGCAGAAAAAGCAGACCTCATACTCGTTTTTGATCAAGGGAAAATTGTTGAAACAGGGACCCATCAAGAACTATCCACACAAAACGGAATTTATGCAGACTTGCACAATACGTGGATGGGTAATACCCAAGCCGTATAGATAAAACTTTCCCCAACTCCTTGAGGATTAGCCAAAAGGTATCAACTTTTAGGTAATCTCTTGATGAACTTAAAGAGGTTGATATGAGTAAAACACCTGTACACGTAACCGTAACCGGAGCAGCAGGACAAATTGGCTACGCGCTGCTTTTCAGAATCGCAAGCGGGCAAATGCTTGGCGCTGACCAACCAGTGGTCCTTCGCCTATTAGAAATTACCCCAGCGTTAGGTGCTCTAGATGGAGTACATATGGAACTTGACGACTGTGCCTTTCCGCTACTTGACGGAGTTGTCAAAACAGATGACGCCAACGTGGCATTTGCGGAAAGTAATTATGGTTTGTTAGTTGGAGCAATGCCACGAAGAGACGGTATGGAACGAGCTGATCTCTTGGAGGCTAATGGAGGAATTTTCGGCCCTCAAGGCCAAGCGATAGCAGAAAATGCTAACGAAAATATTAAGGTTCTCGTAGTGGGAAATCCAGCAAACACAAATGCCTTAATAGCGCAATCCTCCGCTGCGGCGATAAACCCAAGACAATTTACGGCTATGACACGACTTGACCATAATCGTGCTCAAACTCAAGTTGCTTCGAAACTGGGTGTTCCAGTTAGTGATGTCAAAAAAATGACAATATGGGGAAACCATTCAGCAACCCAGTACCCAGACCTTTTCAATTGCGAAGTTAATGGGCAATCTGTGGCACACACAATAAACGACCAGCAATGGCTGGAAAATGACTTTATTCCAACTGTGCAACAAAGAGGCGCAGCGATAATTAAGGCCAGAGGAGCCTCATCAGCTGCTTCCGCCGCCAATGCAGCCATTGATCATATGCGTGATTGGACACTTGGAACACCCGACGGCGATTGGGTATCAATGGCTGTCCCATCTGATGGCAGTTACGGTATCCCTGAGGGAATTATTTCCTCTTTCCCAGTCACCTGTAAAGACGGCGACTATGAAATTGTTCAAGGGTTAGAAATTGACGATTTCAGCCGCGGTAGAATTAATACTTCGGCAGATGAACTTGTCTCTGAACGAGAAACAGTTGCGAGCCTAGGACTTATTTAAACCCTATTTTTTATTGAAGCTTGGGAATGCTTCTATCAATCGTTCAACCTCACCAGACAATTGAAGGAATCCTTTAAGGAAAGCTTCCTCGGTAGTTAACTCCCCTCGATGAATTAAAACTGCAGTTTCCTTATTCAAACTAAAGACAACATCTGGTGATTCAGCTGCTCCTCTAGATGTTTTTGTTGTTGCTCCGATCACACAGTAAAAGCCTTCAATGCTGCCGTCAGAATTAGCAACTTCGTATTGGATAGTTAACTCTTCGTCAAGATTTGGCGACACATATAACAAAAGATTGTTCTGGAGCTCTGATGCCCACTCCACTTCATCAATTCCCATATTTAAGATTATCCCTACATCCTGCAAGTCGTATGGCGTCAGGTACCAAATCAATAACCGCAGGAGACTCGCCTATAAATTCACCATCAGCCCATAAACCTAAGCCTTCGGTCTCAAGCATAATTCGTTTTCCATCTAACCCTTCAACTTTGGGGTGACTCATATGCGAACCGCTAAACACTCTCCTAAAGAAACGCAATAATTCAAAACGTCCTACCTTAGATACAAGGGTTAAATTAGCGATCCCATCAAAAGGGTTCGCCGCAGGTGCAATTTTCATTCCACCACCAAAATCGCTCGTATTAGCAACATTCCACAATGAAATTTCACGTTCAAAGGGAACATCATCTATTGAAAAATTCACAAATTGACTAGATAGCGAACGCAGTGACATCAAGGTTGAAACTGTGTATCGACTCGGACCAGTCGGCCATCGCATCCCTTCAGCGCGTACATTAACATCACTGGAAAAGCCAAAAGTCATAACAGACGCAACCCACCGGTCATTCACTTTTAATAAATCGATCAAGCTGGGCTCTTCTAACGATGTCGCAACTGCATTTTCAATCCCCGTAGGAATTGCTAACGCTCTACAAAAGTCATTCCCCGTCCCTATTGGGATAATTCCCAATACAGTCTCTGTTGTTGCAATCGATTGGATGGCGTGGTGAATAATCCCATCACCACCAGCCACAATTATTCTCTCTTCACCCCGATCTACAAGTTCTTGTAAATTATGCTTTACCTCCGGAAGTGTCTCACCAGGTACAAGTGCATAGTCAACATCCAACTCTTCTAAACAGCGGAAGATCAAACGCGCAGTCTTTGCCCCTTTCCCACGCCTTGCTAATTGGTTAATCAATAAGTGAATCACTAATCACTCCGACTTAGATTCCAAATAAAAATTACAATAATGAAACCAGCCAGTCCACATACCACCGGCCAAATAAGAGTTCCAAAAGAGTCAGGCCATGCAAGCGCTGAACCTTCAACGATTTCATTTTCTTCCTCGCTGATAACCCCCACACCATTGGGCCACGGCCAAATTACGCGAAGGCTTCCCATCATAAGTCCAATGAGAAGAGCTAAAACAGAATCACGGTAATTTCTTAAAATCCAATTCAATAACCGCGCAGATAAACTCAGCGACAAGACCGCTCCAAGGCCGAAAACTAAAAGTTTGCCTAATAAGGGCTCATTCACAGCTTCTATCAAAGACCCATACATGCCAATCATCAATAGAAAAAATGACCCCGATATTCCCGGAAGTATCATCGCACTAATTGCAATCGCGCCGGAAAAGAAAAAGACTAATAAGCTCGGGTCTTGAACTGGCCCTGCACGAACTCCAAGTAAGAAGAACACTGCAATTCCTGTCGCAATACCCAATACAACACGAGAAGCATTCCAAGTACCCACCATGAATCCGGCAACAATAACTGATGCTAAAACAAGTCCGAAAAATAATCCCGCTATCGAAGTCGGGTGATTCTCAAGGAGGCGTTCAATGATTTGAGCTAACAAAACGAAAGCAATAATGATTCCAGATAAGAGCGACAACAAAAAATGCCACTCTATAGATAGGAAAGACCGTTTCATAGCGGCCTTATCAATGCGTAGCATCGAAAAAACTAAGTTTGTGCAGTGCTGGATATTTTGAAGAAGGCGCTCGTAAATTCCTAACAACAGAGCTATTGTCCCACCTGACACACCAGGGACAGC
>Ga0163110_10001325_pt1 | contig 12589 bp, 13 predicted proteins | sample CRUFie1St17metaG_FD_108703 | JGI IMG/M metagenome (GOLD analysis project Ga0163110, IMG submission 108703) | Marine microbial communities from the Costa Rica Dome - CRUD Field 142mm St17 metaG | ecosystem: Environmental > Aquatic > Marine > Oceanic > Photic zone | place: Costa Rica: the Eastern...
CAATCTAGTTACAGGTGATCTTTGGATAGATTCAGACACAGCACAACTTTTTTTCTACAACGGAACATCAAATATATTAATCGGACCAAACACTTCAGCCGGTGCCAACACAAACGGATTTACATTTGAAACCATAACAGACAACACTGACACAGATCAGAATGTAACAAAATTATTCAACAACGGTAATCTGATTGCAATGATATCAGAAGATGAATTCACACCAAAAGCGGCCATCTCAGGATTTGCTACAATCAAGAAAGGTATTACGTTGTCAACGGCCATATCAGATCTCAAATTTGCAGGAACTTCAACAGACACGGATGCATTAGGTGGAGTTGCGGCGGCCAATTATCTTAGATCAAACGCCAATGACACAACATCAGGTACGCTGGGTATCAACAATGACAACGGAGTCAAGATCGGAGTTGACAACGACCTCTCACTGACTGTTGACAGCAGTGGTGTCGTGATGCAAAACATTATATCGGACAGAGACATCACCTTCAAAGTCAACACAGGCGGTACAACGACCACGCTGATGACGATGGACGGATCAGCGGCCAGGATAGGTATAGGCACACTAACGCCAACTACAAAACTGGATGTGTCAGGCACAGTAAAAGCAACAGCATTCACAGGACCCATTACAGGTAACGTGGTAGGAGATGTAACAGGTGACGTCACAGGAGATGTGACCGGCACAGTGACAGGCTCAGCAAGTCTTAACCTTTTATTAACTGGAGGCACTCTTACAGGAACATTAAACTCAGAAGCAATATTGCCAAGTGCTGATTCAACACACAATTTAGGTACAGACGGAAATAGATTCGCAACAGCGTTCTTTGACACATTAGATGCAACAGAGATTAAAAGCCAAGGTGTAACAATAAATGATAATGAGATAGTAGCAAGTAGATCAAATGACAACCTTGTGCTGAAAGGTTCAGGAACAGGTGCAGTTGTGCTTGACGGATTATCTATAACAGGCACGTCATTAAGTGCAACAGACTCAAGTGCTTTGACAATAGATGATAATTTACAGGTACAAGGAAACTTAACTGCAAATTCGATAGTTGGTGAAGTGGTTTCAGTTGGTACAATTAGTGCTGGAGTTACAACAAATCAAACTATTGATACCACTGCTGGCAGATTTTTTGAAGTTTTTGTTAATGCTGATGTTGAACTTAATTTTACAGGACCACAAAACGGAACGCTCAAAAGAATCACAATAGTAACACAAACAGCAGATATAAGAAACATTACATACAAGATAGACGGAGTAACTCAGGGTGAAAGACCAATTGGAGATGGTTCAACAACAAATTCAAAACAGGTATATGAATTGTATTCATTTGAAACACAGAAGTATATCGCGGCGTATGATGTAGTAAGTTAATAGGTAAATATAAGAAATGGCGTACACAATTAACAAAACAGACGGATCAGTAGTAACAACAATCACGGACGGAACGGTCGACAACACCACTTCGTTGCAGTTGTTTGGAAAGAGCTTCTCGGGTTTTGGTGAAGGCCTTAACGAAAATCTAGTAAAATTATTAGAGAATGCGGCCAGCACGTCGGCACCAACAGCGCCTTTAACAGGTGAACTTTGGTTCGACACCAACACAGCACAGTTGAAAGTTTACGACGGATCAGCATTCAAACCAACTGGTGCGGCAAAGTCACAGGCATCAGCACCAACTTCGGCATCAGCAGGAGATCTTTGGCACAATTCAACAGATGACCAACTTTATGTTTACACAGGATCTGCATTCCTATTAGTAGGTCCGGTATACACAGCAGGGCAGACGCTATCAGGTTGGAAGATCGAAACGCTTGGAAGTTCCGGTGGCGATAAGGTTGTGTCTTCTATGTACGTGGGCAACACTAGGGTGGCAATACTTTCAAAAGAAACATTCACACCAACAGTTTCACAGTCAGGATTTTCTGAGATCAAAGCAGGATTCACATTGAACTCTACGTTGAGTGCAGTGTTCGAAGGAACAAACACACAGGCGGCAAACATAGATGTGTCAAGCACATCAAACACTTCATCCTCGATCATAGCAGGCGGTAACTTCCTTAGAGCGGATGAGGCAGACACAACAACAGGTAGAATCACGATTGATTCGGACACAGGACTTGTAGTTGGTGACGCTCAAGAATTATCAGTCACAGTTTCAAGCAATGACGTGGTTATCACACAAGGAGCCGCTGACAAGGATATTATTTTCAAAATAAACGATTCAAGTGGCGGTGGAGCCGGCACAACTCTAATGACATTAGATGGTTCTGAAACACAAGTATCTATAGCGGGTACAGTAAACATCACTGGTAATTTGAATGTAAGTGGTGCGTACAGTTACACTTCATCTAATATATCAGAGCACACAGACACTTTCATCAAGGTAAACTCAAGTGGCGGTGACGTTGATGCAGGATTCATAGTCGAGACTCCAGACACAGACGACGCTAGAATATTCTGGGACGCATCTGAGAACCACTGGACAGCAGGTTCAGGTGGAACATACTCTAAATTATTAAGACTGTCAGACATGACAGACGACGGTGATGGCAACAAAGGCACAAAACCTCTGACAACAGATTCATCAACCGGCAACCTAAAAGTCACAACATTGACACTAGGTGCAGTAGGAGATCCTGTTACATCATCTTCATCTACTACAAGTGCGGATGTTACAACATTATCACAGCTCACTCGATCACTTAAATTATGGGGTGGCTCTACAATATCCGACGATGGTAGCAACAGCATAGCAGGTAATAGATACGTTGAGACCTCAGCACCTACATCTGGTCAAGGCTCAAACGGGGATCTTTGGTTCGTAAGGGAGAGCTAATCCCATGGCGGCAATAGTTAATACTTTCTTATACTCAGGAACACTTCGACAGGTCGAGATACCACCTGGCACACAATCAATTGACGTACACCTATGGGGTGGCGCTGGTGGCGGTGGTGGCGGTGATCGAGGTGGCCCGGGAGGCACAGGAGCCGCAGGACATCATGTGTCTGCAACAACAATTTCAATGACATCCAACATCGGCAAGACAATGACTGTCGCAGTAGGCGGCGGTGGAGCCGGTGGAGGAGGTGGCGGTGGTGCCCCAGGTGGAACCAACGGCAAAAGCATAGCAGGGTACTCAGGTGGTACTGGTGGTAACTCAGGTCCACGTGGTTCTTCAGGCGCAGGCGGAGGTGGCGGAGGTGCCACAGTAGTATTAGTTGACGGAAACGAAATAGCAACCGCTGGAGGAGGCGGTGGTGGAGCAGGTGCTGGTATTGCCTCGAACGGTACATCAGGTTCCAACTCAAATTCAGCAACATCCAATTCACCAGGCACACTGGGAGAAAACGGTGCAGGACACTCTGGAGATGGAGGTGGTGCAGGTGCCGGCGGAGGTGGTACTGACGGAGGTAGAGGTGGTAACGGTGGTTCAGGTGACAACGGTGGTACCGGTGGTACATCAGGATCAAACACAGCGGCAGGTGGCACAGAAAGTAACGGTTCTGGAGTTACACCAGGTGGAACAGATAATGCCTACTATCAATCAGGAGTTGCAGTAGGCGGCAGTCCTAGTGGATCTGGAGCAGACGGTCTTGCAGTAGTGATATTTAATACAACCGTAGAAGGAAAATTTAAAGTTGGTGGCACATGGAAAGGTATCAATGACGCTTTCTTCAAAGTTGACAATGTATGGAAAAGAATTACAGCAGGATATGTTAAAATTGGTGGTTCTTGGAAGGCATTATTCAACAGCGGAATAAACTTTATAAGCACATCAGCAGGGTTTGGAAACGCATCAGGAGGATCAGCATCAGGTTCTACAGGATCGGGCGGTGGTTGTTTCATAGCAGGTACTATGATATCTATGGCAGACGGTTCATTAAAACCAGTAGAGCAAGTTGACATAGGTGATGTGGTTTCTGTGGGCGGTAAGGTGTTCGCAACAGGTAAGTTCTTGATAGACAACCTATATGACTACAATGGAATACAAGTTTCTGGCACACACATGGTAAAAGAAGACGGTGCATGGGTACGGGTTCAAGACAGTAGACTAGGTGTTGCATTAGGTGATGATGAAGTGATTGTTTATGTGTTCGGTAACGAAAACAGAAGAATCATAATCAATGGAACAGAATTCACAGATTACTTCGAATTAAGCGAACAGCAAGAACTAATCAACCACGGCGAAGATATTTTTAGTAATTGGCAGGATCATGATAGACAGATACATGATAAAAATGTTAATATACTGAATGCTTGATAAAAGTTTTTACCACGGAAAACAAGGCGAATGTTTTAGACAGTTAGACAAACACTGGCAAAACATTAAACACGAGTTTGACACGCAACCTAACAAAACTTTCCTAGACCCAGAAGATTTTTCCGACAGTGTGCGAGGACTGCCTGACGATTTTGATGACAAGTCAGGTGACTATGTTCATGGACAGTGGCGGGCATTGGGAATACAATCAGGAGATCATGAAGGTCAGTCATTCAATGATTATCCGATACTGTATTCGATACTAAGAAAATTTCCTTACAAGACGAATGTTGCTATTATGACGGTTGGTCCAAACACGAAAATTGGTAATCATACTGATAACGAAGGCGGTTGGAGATATCAAATGTGCCTAGATGACGGTGGTGGAGATCAAAGCGGTATGTACGTAATGAACATTGATACGGAAAAGCAAGAGTTGTACACTTGGAAAACTGGAGATGCTTTTGTATTTCAGCCAGACAGGCAGTTACACAACGGTTTCAACAACAATCCTGGGGAGAGAACCACCTTGCTAATTGACTTTTTCAAAGAATCAGAGTATACTAAAGAGAAGTTTGAAAAATATTACCAGCATTATTCAGAATGTTTTGAAGGGCTGGAAAATTTAGTTGATACATATGAGTCAAGAAAGCAAAAAACCTAGGATATTTGTTACAGGCCACACCAGAGGTATAGGAAAGGCAATATTTGACTTGTACAAATCAAAAAATTATTTTTGTTATGGAGTATCAAAGTCAGAAGGACTCGATGTCGACAAAGACTGTGATGCCATTGTGCAACAAATGGCAAACTTCAAATATATTGTGTTGAATGCCTACGCAAAAGACAGTCAACTTAAAATGTTAAAAGCAATCATTGACTTATATAAAAATAATGAGAAGCATGTGGCAGTAATTACAAGCACGTCTGGCACCCAGGCTGGCATGGATAGCAGTTTAAAGCAACAAGAATATAATTGGTATTGCAAAAACAAAAAAGAATTGATTGAATTTATCGAGAAGGCTCAACAAGATCTTTATGATTATCCCATACAGATATATGATGTTTGTCCCGACACTGTAGATACCGATATGAGCAATGGATTATGGGATGAATACCCAAAGTTGGATGCAGGAGATGTGGCCGAGTGCGTAGACATGTGCTTTTCAAAAAGATATAACATAAACAAGATAGTGATCCAAAAAAATGCAAAGTAGGAAGTGGGACAGAGATAAAGATTATGACACCTTAGTCAAGTGGTGGACTGACTGGGAATTTGGCAAAGTGCCAAAGGAGTGCCTTCCACCAGAGGGAATCATCATTGAAGACAACGGAGAGCCATTGTGTGCTGGAGGATTGTACATAGGAGAGGGCACACAGTTTGGATTCATGGAATGGATTGTCACTGATAAACAGGCGGATAGTCGCAAAGTACACACTGCTTTGAAGTTGTGCATAGACAGTATAATGAAACTGGCAAAAGATAGAGAGCTGAAGTTGGTATACACCGCCACAAAGGAACAGGCACTTCACAAAAGATACACAAAATACCACAATATGATGCTTACGGAAAGCAATGTTAAGACATTTTTACGTGATCTCGATGGGGCATATTCTGAGGATTTAACTTGGATATCAGACGATGAGCAGATCAACAGCCGTAATAAATAAGCATAAGGAGTACATTCAAATGGCAACAAAACAAGAAGTGGCAGATTACATCAATGCAAACTACGGAACAGCATGGACTGATGCCGAAGAGGCAAAGATAGATCAAATGCTTACACCGGAACTAGCGGCTATATTAATCAAGTTGGTGGGTGATGTTAGTTTTCTAGTAGACGTAAGAGACAACGCATCAAACAATTAAAGTATGGCTTACAAGATAAACAACACATTCGGAACCTTATTGGTCACCCTCGCGGATGGCACGATAGACACAACCACAACTGATCTCACACTGATCGGAAAAGGTTATGCGGGTTTCGGAGAAGCGTTGAATGAAAACCTTGTAAAACTTCTAGAAAATTTTAACAACACATCAGCACCAAACAACAAAATTCAAGGACAACTGTGGTACGATAAGACAAATAATCAACTTAACGTGTACACAGGAGCAAAATTTAAACCACTAGGACCTACTCCATCGACCACTGCACCAACCAATGCTGTGCTTGGTGACGAATGGTTTGACACAACCAACAAACAGTATTACGTATATGATGGATCTGCTTGGACACTAATTGGACCAACAACTGTTGCAGGTTCAGGTGTGACCAATGCCATTCCAGAAACCATACAAGACAACACTGGTACAAACAGAGACATCTTAAAATTTGTGGCCAATGATGCTGTGGTTGGAGTCGTTTCCAACTTGGCATTCACTCCTAGCTCTTCGGATACGGCAGGCGCGGCTCTTATCGCGGCAGGATATTCGACAGTCGCACAGGGTATTCAACTTTCATCAGCGGTAACTTCTGCAAAATTCAGAGGTACGGCCACAGACTCGGATTCATTGGGTGGAGAAGCCGCGGCCAACTACCTAAGATCCAATGCCAATGACACAACATCAGGAAGTTTAGGTGTGTTGAATGATTTAGGTATTACAATAGGTGCCGGCTCAGATATTACTATGCAACTTTCAAGCGATGATTTCACCATTGCTCAAACGGCACTGGACAAAGATATTATTTTTACTGTCAACGACGGAGGAAACCAAACAGAAGCGTTGAGGATCAAAGGATCCACAGGAAGAATTGAACATCTAAGAGTTGGAGATTTGACAGTTGATGGCACCAACACCATAATGAACACAGTTACTCTTTCTGTAGAAGACAATATCATAGAACTTAATAGAAATATATCATCAAACGCAGGAATGCCAAGTTATTCTGGATTGAAGGTCAACAGAGGTGCAACATCGAGTGCAACAGAACAAAACCTTTATTGGGTGTGGGACGAAACATTCGCGGATGACGGAACAACAATTCATGGCAATGCAGGCGGTGCCTGGACGGCGTTCAAAGGTGCTGATGGAGACACTGAACTAGAAGCACCAACCTTGGTTGATCTAAGAGCAAACATTGTTCACGCCACATCGACATCGGCCCAATATGCTGACTTGGCTGAAAGATACGAGGCTGACTGCGAAACAGAAGCAGGTGATGTGGTGCAGTTGGGCGGTCATGCTGAAGTTACCAAATGTCAAACTGAACTTTCAGACGCTGTGTTTGGCGTAGTATCAGATTCACCAGCATTCTTGATGAATGCACAGGCAGGAAACAACAACACACACCCAATGGTGGCACTGAAAGGACGTGTTTTCGTGAAGCTCAAAGGCGCCGGCAAGGCAGGTGACAGGCTAGTTTCGGCAGGAAATGCCGAAGCACGTGTGGCCACTGCGGACGAATGCAACCATTTCAACGTAATAGGACGTTTAATAAAAGATAAATATAATGAAGAAACAGCACTTACAGAGTGTGTGATAGGAGTTAAATAGAATTATGGGATATGTAGCAGGCGAAACCATCAAAGACGATGAATACAACGTATTTGTTGCGAGTTCAAGTTCCCCATTTGGTTACAATCACATTGCCGGCACAGGATCAGGCAATCAAGGACTAGGCCAAACAGAATTAGCACAGGTAAGTGCTTCAGATTCGAATCTTATCAAAGCGGCCAGTTGGAATTCACTTTTAGCAGGAATTGACAACATTGCCAACCACACAAACGATTCAATGACAGCAAGGGGACAGGTCACAGCAGGAGATCCAATCAAGATCAAAGCCGCTTTAGCCACGGACCTTGCAACTTTATCATCATCAGTGGCGGGTGGATGTGTGAATGCCACAGCAGTATCTGAAAGTTCAGAACTTAGAAGTGCGGCATCAGGAACAAGATACGCTGGTTCACACGTGGTTGAACATTCAGTAAGTTTTGCGAACGGCAATGACTTAAGATTTTTCTTCAACGCAGGTGGTAAGATAAGAATTAAATTGACCAGAACAGGCAACGGTGCTAGTTCGGCCACATCAAAGGATTCTTCAGTTGATGAGTTGATCACAGCACTGGGCAACTTCGACATCGGCGCACAGGTATCAACAAGATCAGGTTCAGGTGAGACACTACAGACTGATGGTCTCGCAAACGGAGTAGATGATTTCGGAACATCATACACAACCATCGCAGTTATCAGACAAGCGAATGGAACATACACAACCATGGATCTAAAGATAGAAGGCAAAGTGGACAACGCCACTTACGGATCGGCGGTAAAAGTTACAATCAAGTGTTCAGTGATTGACGCTGACTCAGGAGACTCAGAGTTTACAGATGGTAACACTTCAGGTGTGGATCAGTTTGCAAACTTCATTGGAACTACAGATTGGGCATTGCACACTGTAAACCCAACGACGGCACAGGGTCTAGGTTCCGTAGCATCTATATCAGCAACTGCTATAGAGTCCAACACAACATCATAATAAATTATTTTCCATATTGCATTCAGCAATAATTAACTGTATAATACAGGTATATGGATATTGGCAATATTAAGAAACACTCGGACCTTAACTTTGAAGTCGCACAGGCTAAGAACAACGCACTTGAAAAGATGCGTTCTCGACAGTTGATGGCTTACAACGAAAGGCTTTTTAAGGCGAACGCTGACACCATAAATCTTGTAAGCACAATGAAGCAACATAACAAAGATTTTTTTGTGTTGGACGTGAACGACAATCCTTGTCACATTAAGGACCCGGATGATTTCCTACAAAGATTAATACAAAGGAACCAGGAAACACTGAACGCATATCACCAACTGCATCAAGATCTCTCAACGAAGGGAAGATAATGACAACTGGGGTGCTGATATACTGTTTCGACAATCCTGACACACAATATCACAAGTTGGCTGAGCGTTGTGTGGCACAAATCAAAAAGTATCTACATTTAGAAATTACTATAGTAACAAATTTAGAGACATTCAAGAAATTCAAGCCTATGGGCATGATCAACTACAAGTTGGTGGACGCAAAAACAACAAATAAGAGAACATACAGGGGAAAAAATGTTGCATGGTACAACAAAGAACGTGCTCTTGCATACGAACATTCTCCCTACGACACAACCATACTGATGGACTGCGACTACTTTGTTTTCTCTTCAACTCTGCTTGAACTTGCAAATACTAAATTCGACATGATGTTGCATGATCGTGTTAAAGATCTCACAGGGCAAAACATGATCGAGGGTAAGGACGAAAGCACTCTGCCTTTGGTGTGGGCGACGGTTACTCTATTCCGTAAGACAGAAAACACGAAACAGATATTTGAATTGATCAAACACGTGCAACAGTATTATACACACTACAAGAACCTTTACAGGATTCGTTATGAAAATTACAGGAATGATTATGCGTTTGCAATAGCACTGCATCAGTTGAACCTGGGAAACAGGATACCAACGCCTATGAGCATGTTGGCTGACAGCGTTGATGTGCTGACCAGTGATGACGATGGGATAATTTTCAAACACGGCAACAAAGTCAATTTCACATCGGGATTGGACGTACACATAATGGACAAGGAGTGGTGCAATGGATAGGGGATATGTTTGGTTTGCGTTGAACAACTCGACCACTGACTATGTTTCACTCAGCAGAACACTGGCCAAAAGTATCAAGCAAGTAAATCGGCATAACAAGGTTTGCGTGATCACTGACAAACCTCTGGAGGATGAAATGTTTGATTTTGTCAAAGTTCTCAAAGAAGATGACAGTGCAGGACAGGAATGGAAACTAAACAATGAATACAAGGTGTTTGCATTGACACCGTTCACTCACACAATCAAACTTGAGGCGGACATGTTGTTCACACAAAACACAGATTGGTGGTGGAATTTCCTTTGGCAACATGATCAAGTGTTCTCATATAATTGTAGGAATTATCAGGACAGGGTAATACCCAGCAGTTTATATAGGAAGTTGTTTGAGAGAAATAGATTGCCCGATGTGTACAATGGTCTACATTATTTTAGAAGGAGCGTCAAGGCAAAACAGTTCTATGACATCTGTGAAACTATAATAAAAGATTGGAAGACTGTCAAAGAAAAAGTCCTTGTGAACTGCCATGACGAACAGCCTACCACAGATGTGGTGTATGCATTGGCAAACAAAATACAGGATCCTTTACAAAATGGCAAAGTTGATTATGAGTGGTTCAAGTTCATGCACAACAAACAGCACATCAATGGCATAGGACAGCAATTCGACAACGACAATTTCCTTTACCCTCTTAAAGTGGGCCACAAACTATACATGGGAGGATACAGGCAAAGCAGGATAGTGCATTATCACAACAAACAATTAGTAGGAGAATTAAATGGATCCACTTCTTAAAGCATTTGCAGACATGCCACCGCTAAAGAAAAAGAGGCACATGGTCACTGTAGATGGACAGAGCATAGAAGTGACCCTTCAAAAGAAATTGGAGATAATGCGTTCTGGTGAGTCAGCATTCATGCTCAAAGATGGAAACATAGTTCTCAGGCCAAAAAAGAGAACAAAAGTCAAGTGCAAAGTATTAGTAAAGGCAGATGTTGGAGCACATTTTTATGAAGGTGATCCATACTGGATAGAGGATGTGGCAGAGAAAGGATACCAATGGCAGATAAAATCCGAGTAACAGACCTAGATTTTGTTTACATCAGTTACATGGAACCCAACAAAGAAGAAAATTGGGCTGACCTAAAAAACAAAGTTCCATGGGCAAAACGTGTTGACGGTGTAAAAGGTTTTGATTCTGCACACAAGGCCGCGGCGGATATTTCAGAGACCGATTTCTTTATAAGTGTCGATGGTGACAACATCATTGACGAACGATTCCTTTTACAGACACTGGACTTCGAAAAGACAGACAGGAAAGCAGTACACAGGTGGCGGGCAAAGAACATAATAAATGGACTGGTGTATGGAAATGGCGGATTGGTTGGCTGGGACAAAGAAACTTGCCTCAACATGCACACACATGAAAACGCAAAAGACAAAAAAGCGGAGATAGATTTTTGCTGGACAGTGAAGCATGAAAACTTGCACAACTGTTATTCAACCAGTGTGATCAACAGTGAACCTTTCCAGGCCTGGATAGCAGGATACAGGGAAGGAGTCAAGATGAGTCTCAACCAGGGTGAACACATCCGACCAGACGAATTTATGAAAAAGATATGGGGTCCTAACTTGAGGATACTCAGCACATGGATGACAGTGGGAGCCGATGTGGAAAATGGCAAGTATGCAATGCTGGGGGCAAGGATGGGTTGCTACAGCACCACAGTTGACTCCAACGAATGGATACAGGTAAGGGACCTCGACAAGATGGTTGACCTGTATGAGAATACAGTCAACCCAGATAACATCGACGAGGATCTCATACTGTATGGGGAAAGCATAAGACAGAGGATTGACCTGCCAGTGGCCGAACTGGACAAGTATCAGAGCAGGTTCATCAAATACATCTATCCACCACACAAAAACACAGGAGTGCAAGACCGTGAGTACAAGTGATTACAAATCAGATGCACTTAAGGCCAGGGAGAAATTGAACACGGTGTCTCCCACGATGTGCCTGGCGAAGTGGAATCAGACCTCACTGCACCTGCCCACAGGGATGACCAATTCGTGCTACCACCCACCATTGCACAAAATAGACGCAAGGCAACTGGACAGAAATCCAGCGGCACTGCACAACACAGTTGAAAAACTAGATCAAAGATTCAAGATGCTACGAGGCGAACGTCCTGATGGATGTTCGTACTGCTGGAAGATGGAGGACACTGGAGAGATGTCAGACAGGCACTACCGTTCCGGTGAGCCATGGGCCATGCAGGACTTCGAGCAGATTAGAAAGAATCCAATGACGACAAGTTGGACACCGAGGTACGTGGAGGTTAACTTCAACAACGCTTGTAACTTCAAGTGCAGTTATTGTTCTCCACAGTTCTCAACAACGTGGGGCAAGGAGATCGAAAGGTATGGCCAATATCCAACATCTCCGCCCCACAATGCTCCAGAGCACTTCCAGGGCAGTAGAAGGCCCATACCACACAGGGAGGAAAATCCCTACGTGACGGCGTTCTGGAAATGGTGGCCCACGCTTTACAAGAACCTTAAACACTTCCGAATGACGGGAGGAGAGCCAATGATGGACAAGAACACGTATAAGGTCTTCCAGTATATAATAGACCATCCCAAGGATGACCTTCACCTCAATGTTACCAGCAACATGTGTCCGCCAGACAAGAA
>Ga0163110_10001329_pt1 | contig 12561 bp, 15 predicted proteins | sample CRUFie1St17metaG_FD_108703 | JGI IMG/M metagenome (GOLD analysis project Ga0163110, IMG submission 108703) | Marine microbial communities from the Costa Rica Dome - CRUD Field 142mm St17 metaG | ecosystem: Environmental > Aquatic > Marine > Oceanic > Photic zone | place: Costa Rica: the Eastern...
TGAGATGGAATTTTGTCTATTTTTACTATCTTGCCTTCTTAATTCTGGTATGGGAATGTCTCCTAATTGCCTACTATCTGCATAGCGTTGAGAGAACTCTTGGAAAGTAAATGATCGATGTCTTAATATTTGTGCCGCAATTCCTCGAGTAGTTTCTATTTGCAAAGTCATATAAGCTTGCTCAAATACACTCCAATGTTCATTTTTAATGCAATATCCTATTAATTTAGTAAAGTCATCATTAAATTGATTTTTTGGGTTGCTAACCCTGGCAATGTATGCCATGTTTTTTTCAGCATCTGGTGTGGCAGTTATTAACTGAACGCAACTCATTTTTATACCTTTGCTAGGGTTACTTTCTCTGGTTGATTTTGGTACTTACCTTTTCTATCACTGTATGTTGTAGAGCATGGGTCTCCTTCAAAAAATAATAATTGGCAGATACCTTCATTAGCATATATCCTGCAATCAGCTCCAGAACTATTACTGAATTCTAAAGTTAAATGTCCTTCCCAGCCAGCCTCTGCTGGAGTGGTATTAACTATTATGCCTAAACGAGCGTATGTACTTTTACCAAGGCAAATAACAGTAATATTAGGAGGGACTTTCATTTTTTCTAAAGCCACTCCTAATCCGTATGAATGTGCTGGTAATATAAAAAATTCTCCATCTTCATCTTTTTGTAATGGAGTTGTTTCAAGATTCTTAGGGTTGAATTTTTTAGGATTCATTACGGTTCCAGGTACATGGCGAAATATTAAAAACTCATTTTGCGATAATCTCAAATCATAACCATAAGAAGAACATCCATAACTTAGAACTGCGTTCGTTTTATTTTTTGGATCTAAATGTCTAATCAGGTTTGGTTGGAAAGGACTTAACATTCCTTCATTTGCCTTTTTATTAATCCAGAGGTCATTTTTTAGCATAATAAATTTACGAACGTAGTTCTGTAACTTGGTCAGCGATAAGAAGTAATTGCTTAGGAATGGTTGTTCCTGTCAGGATTACATCACCCGAGATAAACCTATTCTCAAGTGTTGAAATCAAATCATCACAATCAATGATGCCTAATTCAATCGCGCGAAAAATTTCATCTAGGATAATTTGATCTTGCTCTCCTGATAATAGTTGGTTTTTACAAAATTCCCACAATTCAATTGTCGAATCTCTAACAGATTTAGATAATAATTCATTATCTTTTAAGTCTTCAGGCCGATGCTGATCATAAGAATTCGATGATCTTATCCACTGTAGATTCCTACAAAGATTTATCGGGTTGGAAACTCCTTGATTAACTCCCCCTCTCATTATCTGCACAAGAAGTACTTTTCTCCCTAAAGCGGCATTCCTCAAGGAGTCTCTAATAACAGTTGAAAAACTTCCCCTATAGGCAGCTTGATAAATATGAATTTGCCCATTTTGCCTAATTAATTGAACGTTATTATTTTCTTTTGATTTTCTTTCTAAATTTATTCCTGTATAAATATTAGATGAACTTAAAACCATACTAATCTCTCTATAATTTAATTCTACATAAAGTATAGGTGGGAAATATGAACACTGCATATAGTGTAATTTTACTTAAAAATGTTTATTTATTAAATTAAAGTCTAGAATGGTTACTGTTGATACAAGAAAATTTTACGTCTCTCTTTATTTTTTCATAAGTAAATAATAATTATGATTCCGTCTCAAAGTAGTTTTAATCGCATAAATGAAAAATTAAGTAAGCCAAACTCAATTAATACAAATGGGGAGCGTTTTCCAATTAATAGAACCTTAATGGAAGTTTTTCAAAGCCTTGATGGTGCAAGTAAAGAAATGGTAGAGAGATCTAAGACTATATTTTTCCCTGGCGATCCTGCTGAAAAAGTTTATCTTATTCGTAGAGGTGCAGTTAGATTATCGAGAGTATATGAATCAGGTGATGAAATAACAGTCGCTTTATTAAGAGAGAATAGTTTGTTTGGTGTATTGTCTCTACTAACTGGCCATAGAGCTGATCGTTTTTATCATTCTATTGCTTTTACAAGAGTTGAAATGATAACAGCACCAGCAAATTCTGTTTTAAGAGCTATTGATGCTGATGCCTCAGTTGGGCTGTTATTACTGCAAGGATTATCTAGCAGAATCCTTCAAACTGAAACAATGATAGAGACACTGACTTATAGAGATATGTCTTCCAGATTAGTAAGTTTTTTAATGGTTTTGTGTAGAGATTTTGGAGTCGCTGAAGAAAAAGGCATTACTATTGATTTGAAATTATCACATCAAGCTATTGCAGAAGCGATTGGATCAACAAGAGTGACCATAACAAGACTTTTAGGGGATTTAAAAGATGCTGGTTTACTAAATATAGAGAGAAAAAAGATTACAGTTCTTGATCCAATTGCTCTTGCTAAGAAATTTAATTGAACCATCATTATAAATTCTCTATGATAGTAAATAAATCTATTAGAAAATTTTGTCTGGTTGGCTCTTCATTATTGTTCTGTTGTTGCTTGGGGGCTTAATCTCAACTTTTGGAGATTTACTAGGTACAAAAATAGGCAAAGCAAGATTTAGCATACTTAAATTAAGACCAAGAAAAACTGCTACTTTAATTACAATTATTACTGGTAGTTTGATTAGTGCTTCTTCTTTGTCGCTAATGATTTTGGTGAATCGCCAATTACGTGTAGGCCTTTTTAGATTAGGTGATTTGCAAAAAAAATTACAAGAGAGTAGGCAAGTTTTAGTCCCATTAAAAAAGGAAAGAGAGCAATTAGAGAAAAAGATATTTGATAAAGAAGTAGAACTTAAACAATTAGAGAAAAATATAATTGCTCTGAGGAGCGGACAAGTGGTAATAAGTAGTGGGCAATCCTTGATGATTTATGAAATTGATGCTGATACAGTCGCTGATTTAGATATTCGTATTGATAACATAATTAAAAATGCCAATAGATTGACTCAAAAAATAGTAATTCCAAATACAAAAGAACCAAAAAATGTTCTTTATGTAAGAAGAAATCATGTTCAAGAATTAAAAAAGATAATTAGTGAAGGTGGAGAATGGATTGTTAATCTTAAATCCGTGACAAATGTCTTAAGAGGAGAACAATATGTTTACGCTTTCCCAGAAGTTACAAGGAATAAAATTATTACAAAGAAGGGAGAAATCATTTCCAAAACTTATTTAAAAGGAAAAGATCTCAATACAAAAGAAATAAATAATAAAATAAATCTTTTATTAGCCTCAACATTAGCTGAAATAAAGAGAAGAGGATCGCTCATTAATGAAATTAAATTAAGAAGCGAATCTGTAAATGAATTAAGAGAATTTTTAAAGAGAAATTCTGAAGTTGATTTAGAAATGAAGGCAATCTCTTTAAGAAATAGCAAAACTGCTCAACCGGTAATTGTTGATTTAGAATTTGTATCTATTAAAGAAGTAAAACTTTTTAAGCAAAGTAAGCTTTCAAAATGACAAGATTTATATCAATAGACCCGGGGAAATCAAAATGTGGTTTGGTTGTTGCAGATTCTAAAGATAAAAAAATTTCGTTTGCAAGTGTAATTAAGAGTGAATTACTTATAAAAAATGTAAAAGAATTGACCTTAGGATATACAAAATATAAAGTTATTATAGGAAATGGTACAACAAGCAAAGAACATATAAAAAGACTTGATTTCTTAGGAGAAAATTTAATAATAGCTGAGGAAAAAAATACAACGCTTCGATCTAAAGCAAGATATTTTGATATTTTCCCTTTAAAAGGTTTTAAGAGAATTTTACCTAGAGAAATATTTATAATTAATCTTAATTTAGATGCAATATCTGCCTTGGTAATTCTAGAAGACTTTTGTAAATTCAAATTTGAATTTATTGATAGTATAGAAACTAAAACTTGGCAGAAATAGTAAAAATATAATTATTACCAGACTCTAATTCATAGTCTTTCTTTAATAAAAACCGCAATAAAGCATCTTCTATTAGTGCTCTACCAAGAGGCGGTTTTACAAATAGTTGATCTTGTCCAAAAGACCAAGTAAAGTCCCATTTGAATTGACTCGCTTTTACAACTCCTTTCATTTCTTTTGTTGCAAAATTGTATTCTTTGACAGTTACATATGCTTGTGTTTCTGGTTTTATGCTCATAAATTATTGAGAATTTTAAAAGAATTTAACTCACAAATTATAGAGTTCTCATTATCCATATTCAATTTTTCTATTGATTCGATTATTTTTTTAAAAACTTGGTTTAAAATTTCTTGCTCCTTTTTAGAAATTTTACCTAAAACATGAGAAACGGTATTAAAGTCTCTTTCCTCTCTAATTAGAGGAGGTGAGCCTATCCCAATTCTAATCCTCTTGAAATCTTCTGAATTTATCGAATTGATTATACTTTTAAGACCATTATGACCTCCTGATCCTCCTCTATTACGGAATCTTATTTTACCTAGAGGTATATCTATATCATCGACAATTATTAAAAGTTGTTCAACCTCAATACCATACCAATCAATAATTGCTCTTATTGCTTCCCCGCTATTATTCATGTATGTATTAGGCATGAATAACTTATATTTAATTCCTTCAAAAATAAATTCAGAATAAAAGCTTTTAAGCTTACTTTTTAATGATTTTTGAGTGTTGTATTTAGCTATTAATTCTTCAATCAATAAAAAACCAATATTATGTCTTGTCCTGCTATATCTCTTCTCAGGATTACCAAGTCCTATTATAAATTTTTCTTTGTGGCTATACATGTTTATTTATTATAAAAACGCAATAGAAAATTATTAATACATTTTTAGAATAATATCTATGTAAATTATAAGTAAGATTCTTCTTATAAATAAAAATTCTTTGATTTTGATCTGTTTAAATTTTTAATTCCCATTCCAATCAACGGAAAATCCTTGGAGAAGAAGTGATTGATTATAAATCTGTAGAAGAATAACTAAAAATATTAGAAGAAAGATACCAATGATCGTCATAACCGGAACTGCTCCCCATCCAGGTACAACTTTTCCCTGTCCTGAGTTTCCAATTGCTTTTAATAAACTTCCTAATGCAGTTTTTTGTCCCATAGTGAGAATTCCCTAAATTCGATATTATTTCGCTATTGTATTAGATGTTATACATAAATTGTTTACAAACTTATCAAAATTGATGCAAACTTTATCATCAACTCCAGATCCGGCTCTTTCTATAGGCATAACTGTATTAATAGTTCTATTGGCACTAACTGGTTTTGGGCTTTATTCTGCATTTGGGCCTAAGGCAAAAAAACTTAATGATCCATGGGACGATCATGATGATTAATTATGGATTTAGTCTATTTTAATTCTAAAAGTATTTCAAAATTTACCAAAATTTAAATTTTTCCCCATTTTCTCTTCAATTAAATATAAATTTAATAAAATAAAATTTGATCAGCTACTGTTAACTCCATGCTCGCCCTTAAAATTTCTGTATACACTATTGTTTTCTTTTTTGTAGGAATATTCCTATTTGGATTCTTAGCAAGTGATCCTACAAGAACTCCAAATAGAAAAGATTTAGAAAGTCCCCAAGATTAGTTAAAAATTTCTTGTTAGACAAAAATTTTGTATTTAAATAAAACTGAAAAGTTACTGTTTTTTTTCGTCGTATTTTTAAATTTTATACCTTTAAATAAAGCTCAAGCTCATAGTAGGGGTAAAACTTATAGTAAAACTATTGATTGGGTAAATAAAGCATTCCTAAAAAGGAAACAATCATTGAATATTACCTTAAATAAAAGTTTAAAAAATACGATAAATACATATCAAAGAAATTTAATTTCCGATGTGGAGTTAGAAATTAATTATTCTGGTAACAAAAAAGAGAGTAAATTTAATAATCAAAAAATCCAAGTTGAAGAGAAATCAACATTATCTGGAGAAATTTCGCTTCCCGAGTTTGATTCAATCAATAAATCATATGAGAATAATGATTTTCCTAAATCAGAAGAAGAAAATAAAATTGATAATAAAGGTGAAATAGAGATTAGATCTGATTCTCAATCAGAAAAAGGAGGAATTCTTTATGCCAATGGCAATGTTTTAGTTGTATATAAGGATAATATTTTGAATGCTGATCAAATTTCTTATGACAAACAAAATAAAATTATTAATGCTAATGGTAATGTAATATTCCTTTTGAAAAATGATATTTTTATTGCAGATAGTATTAATTATGATTTTTCTAATGAAAGAGGTAATCTTGTAAACGTTAAGGGATTTATTAATACAGAAGCAGAAACAAGAGTACATGATTTTGAAGATTTTGATTTAATACCAGAAGAAATTTTAAATAAACTTCAAAGAGAAAAGATTTTATATACTCCTTCCAAAATTAAAAACTGGATATTTTCTACAGATGAATTGATCATTATTCAAAATAAGTGGTTTGCACAAAAGGCAATTTTTACAAATGATTTATTTGAATCAGATCAAGTTAAATTTAAAATAAATGCACTTAAGATAATCGTTGAAGATAGTTTATTACGTTTAAAATCAGGATTAAATTATTTAGTACTTGAAGATAAAGTCTCTATACCTTTTTGGTTCACAGAACAAATAATATCAACTAGTGAGGACTCTAATTTAGATTTTGAAGAAAGTATAAATAGATGGAATATTAGTTATGACAAGTTAGATAAAGATGGATATTTTATAGGAAGAAAGTTCGATGAAATAAATTTATTTGGAAATTATAAACTTCAATTAGAACCACAATATTTTATTCAAAGGTCAATACAAGGGTATTCAAAAAGTTTTATTGAAAAAGATCATTCCATAACATCAGAAAAAGTTAAAAGGAATGCGAATATTGAAGATTTTTTTGGCCTTGAATCAAAAATTGTTGGTAAAATCTGGGATTGGAATCATAAAATTGAAAGCACGCTAAATACATTTGACTTTCAAAAGTTTCCACAAGCTTCAAGATCAAAAATGGAGTTTAGTAAAAAAATAAATTTACTTGATGATAGATGGAATAATAAATTTTATTGGGTTTATAGGGATAGGGTTTGGAATGGTTCTCAAGGGGAATCTGAAATTTATGGAGGGTATGGGTGGAAATTAGATAAGAGTAAGTCATGGAATATTGATGGCATAGCTAAAAATAATTATTTGGGATTTGGTTTTGGAAGATTTACGGCTGAAGAATTAAAGTCTAAAGATCTTACAACAAGCTTTAAAGGCAATATTTTTTATAAGTATGATCAGAGATTTCCAATATTCATAGAGGAACCGGTTTCAAAGTTTATTGATCAATCTTTTCTATACTTGCCTGAGCCTATTCAAAAAGGAATCTTCCTTGATACAGAATTTTCTGCATTATCAAACTTATATAAGAATGGAAATCATCAAGAATATTTACGATTCGGATCTGGACCTGAATTTCTATTTGGCGACTTAAAAAATTCAGCATTCGATTATACGCGCTTGAGACTTTTCCCTTTCTATACAATTGCTAGTGGTGAGAGTATTTTTAAGTTTGATCAGATCTTAGATCAATTAGCATTAGATATTAATTTTGATCAACACTTGTTGGGACCATTGTTAATTAAAACTTATGGTAGATTGAATTTAAATAGCTCTTCAAAGAATTATGGGAAGTTTATAAGTTCAAAAATATCTCTTAATTGGAAAAGAAGATCCTATGAATTTGGCGTTTTTTATAAACCAAATGAAAGATCTGGAGGCATTCAATTCTCTTTATTTGGATTTAAATAGTCATAAATTATTTGGATTAAATTTTACGTAAGGTAGATCATTTATCTTGGACTCAATAAGCAATTTATTATTAAGGAGAATTGATGTTGCATCCCAATCACCTGATAAGAACATTTTTTTTGAAGATTCTTTAATGAATAACTCAAGTTTTACATCATTTAAGGAAGCTGTAGCTTTAGCTATATCGATTTCTAAAGATAATTTATTATTTTGTGCTTTTTTTTGAATCTCTTGTATTAATTCTTTTTTTTGAGTGAAGCATGGAATCCCTATAGCTAAGCAATTACTATAAAAAATCTCAGCATAACTTTCTCCAATTATTGCTTTTATCCCCCAACGCATCAATGCTTGAGGAGCATGTTCTCTGCTAGAGCCACAACCAAAATTACTATTTACTAATAATATAGATGCCCCTTTATTTAAATTCAGATCAAAAGGGTGATTTCCCTTTAAATCTTTTCTATCATCTTCAAAAACTGATCCGCCAAGAGCATCAAAATTAACACACTTTAAAAATCTAGCAGGGATTATTCTATCGGTATCGATATCATCACCAACCAAGGCAATACAATTCCCCATGATTTTTTCGATTTTACCTTGAGGCGCTATGAAATTATCTTGCATTATTAAAGTAACTTTCTAACGTCTGTAACTTTCCCCTTAATTGCAGCGGCAGCAACCATTGCCGGACTCATTAAAAGTGTTCTACCATTTGGAGATCCTTGCCTACCTTTGAAGTTTCTATTACTTGAACTTGCACTTACTTGATCTCCTGTTAACTTATCAGGATTCATTGCTAAACACATAGAGCAGCCAGGCTCTCTCCATTGAAATCCTGCTTCTTTAAAAATTAAATCAAGTCCTTCATTTTTTGCTTCTTTAGCAACTTTCTCTGATCCAGGTACAACAAAGGCTTTTACCGTTGGGGAAACTTTATTATTTTTCACTATCTTAGCTGCCACTCTTAAATCGCTAATACGCCCATTTGTACAACTACCTATAAAACAGACATCAATTGGCGTATTAATGATTTTTTGACCTGGTTTAAAGCCCATATATTCATAAGCCTCTCCAGCAACAAATTGGTCTTCAATGTTTAAATCTTTCAATTTGGGAATTCTTTGATTAATTCCAATACTTTGCCCAGGAGTGATTCCCCATGTAACAGTTGGTTCTACTTTAGAAGCATCGATCTCAATAACATCATCATAGATAGCATCTTTATCACTAACTAATGATTTCCACCAATTTAGGGCTTGTTGCCAATTATCATTTTTTGGTGAACAAATTTTTCCCTTGACATAGTCGAATGTAATCTGATCAGGATTTATATATCCGCATCTTGCACCTCCTTCTATAGACATATTACATACGGTCATTCTTTCTTCCATGGATAAGGCACTTACTGCTGGGCCAGCGAATTCATAAGCGTAACCAACTCCAGCTTTGACTCCAAGTTGATTTATTATATGTAATACTAAATCTTTTGCAAATACACCCTGAGATAATTTATTTAAGCAATAAATTTTTCTTACTTTGAGTTTATTCATAGCAAGAGTCTGGCTTGCTAAAACATCTCTCACTTGACTCGTTCCTATACCAAATGCAATTGAGCCAAATGCTCCGTGAGTAGAAGTATGTGAATCGCCGCAGGCAATTGTCATCCCAGGTTGTGTTAATCCTAACTCTGGAGCGACAACATGCACAATTCCTTGGCTACCACTTCCAATATTGAAGAATTTAATTTTGTGTGTCTGACAATTTTTTTCTAAAGTATCAATCATTTGCTCAGCAAGATTATCTTTAAAAGGTCTGCTTTGATTATCTGTTGGGACAATATGATCAACTGTAGCAATAGTTCTTGAAGGAAACTTAACTTTTAATTTCTTATCTTCTAATGCTCCGAAAGCTTGAGGACTAGTGACTTCATGAATAAGATGTAGACCAATAAAAATTTGAGATGAACCACCTGGAAGATCTGCAACTTTGTGCAAATCCCATACTTTATCAAATAGAGTGTTTTGACTCAATTTTAAAATTTAATCCTTATTAGATAATAAGATTAATCGGAGACTGTTTAAACACTCATTTACACTTAGTCTTTGAATATCGATTCTATTTCTGATGGGATTATATACTTTTTTTATATTGTGAATCTTATTATTTGGTCCTATGATCGAAATATAAACCAATCCAATTGGTTTTTCCTTAGTGCCTCCTTCAGGCCCTGCAATGCCGCTTATGGCTATTCCCCAATCAGATTTAAGAAGTTTTTGTAAACCTATTGCCATTGATTGTGCAACCTCTTTTGAAACAGCCCCATGAGTCACCAAAAGATTATTTGGCACATTAAGAATAGAGTTTTTTATTTCGTTTTTATAAGCCACTATACTTCCCTTAAAGACTTTTGAAGATCCTGGGATTGAAGTTATAAATGAAGACAAAAGCCCTCCAGTGCAAGATTCTGCAAAAGCTAGAGATTGTTTCCTATAGCTTAATTCTGAGACGATAACAGAAGCTAAAGTATCTCTATCTTCTCCAAAAACAAATGTTGGGAATTTATTTATGATCTTTTCTTTAATAGGTTGAATGATTCTTTTAGCTTCTGAGTTGTTTTTAGCTTTTGCGGTAATTCTTATTTTGACTTCACCAATATTTGCATAAGGTGCAACTGTTGGATTACGCATGCTTAAAAGTTCATTAATTTCTTCTGCAATTTTGGATTCTCCTATTCCTGCAAATTTAAGTGTCTTAGAAAAAAATATTTTGTTATCTGAAAAATTTTGATTTATATACTCGCGCCCGCTTTCTCTCCACATTTCTTTTAGCTCTTCTGGAACTCCAGGAAAAGTCATTACTGTAAATTCTTTTGTAGGTTTCCAAATCATCCCTGGAGCAGTTCCTCTAGGATTATTTATTATTAATGCATCTTCAGGAAAAAGACATTGTTTTTTTAAAATCGAATTTTCATTTATTGAAGAATTATTATTTAATTTTTTCTTTATATCATTCCAGATATATTCTCTTTCTTGCAGTTTATTATTAAACGCTTTTGCTATAGCTTCAGTAGTAAGGTCATCTGGTGTTGGTCCTAAACCACCAGTAGTAATAAGTAAGGAACTTCTTTTAGAAATTTCAGTAATTAAATTTGAAATCCTATTTAGGTTATCTCCAATTGTAGTCTGTCTGAAATGATTTAAACCGAGTGCAGATAACTCTTCAGCGATCCATTGCGAATTACTATTAACAATATTTCCAAGAAGTATTTCAGTTCCTATAGATAATACTTCTACTGTCTTTTTAGGATTTGTATTAGAGAGAGGGTTCAAGTTTGCCTTCATAAAGAGGGAAACGATTACATAAATTTAAGACTCTTTTTTTGCATTCGATTTCTATAGAGTTATTATTTGGATTTAATAATCTATCGGCGATTATGTGACCAACTTCAGTAAAAGCATTTTCATTGAAACCCCTCGTAGTTAAAGCAGCTGTGCCAAGTCTTAACCCACTAGTAACGAAGGGCGATTCAGGATCGAAGGGGACTGTGTTTTTGTTTGCAGTTATATTGACCTCACTTACAAGTAAATCAGCAACTTTACCAGTCATCCCTATACTTCTTAAATCGAGTAATACTATGTGATTATCTGTACCTCTACTTACAATATCAATACCTCTTTGTATGAGTGTATCCGCTAATACTTTCGCATTGTTAATTACTTGAGCCGAATATTCTTTGAAACTTGGTTCTAATGCTTCACCAAAAGCAACTGCTTTTGCTGCAATGACATGTTCTAAGGGCCCACCTTGAGTTCCTGGAAATACAGATTTATCAAATTTTTTCCCTAGCTCCTCGTCCTTACATAAGATTAGACCTCCTCGAGGTCCTCTCAAAGTTTTGTGTGTTGTTGTTGTTACAACATCACAGTAAGGGATTGGATTTGGATGAAGGTTACTAGCTACTAGTCCTGCAATATGAGCAATATCTGCCATTAGAAAAGCACCAATTTCATCAGCTATTTCTCTAAACTTCTCAAAATTAATAATTCTAGGATAAGCAGAATAACCACAAATTATTAACTTTGGTTTTACTTTTAAAGCGATGTTTCTTATCTCCTCAAAATTAAGAAGATTTGTATCTTTATCAACGCCATAATGAAAGGCTTTGAACCATTTCCCGCTCATATTTACAGGTGATCCATGAGTAAGGTGACCTCCATGGGACAGATCCATACCTAAAATTGAATCACCTGGTTTTAAAAGATTTAAGAAAACTGCACTATTAGCTTGCGCACCACTATGAGGTTGTACATTAGCCCATTCAGCATTAAAAAGTTGTTTAGCTCTTTCTATTGCTAATTCTTCAATCTGATCTACATATTCACAACCTCCGTAGTATCTTTTTTGGGGAAGTCCTTCAGCATATTTGTTTGTTAAGACAGAACCTTGGGCTTCCATTACGGCAACTGATGTGAAATTCTCACTAGCTATAAGTTCAAGATGAGTTTCCTGACGTATTTTTTCTTTATTAACCAGTTCTGAAATTATAGGGTCGCTTTCTTTTAGTGAATTTAAAATACTCATAAGAGTTAGTTATTTTATATATCTAACTATAATAGAAAATTTTAATAAAAATATAAAAAAATTATTTCGTAGTTTATACGCGCCTGGAGAGATTCGAACTCCCGACACTCTGATCCGTAGTCAGATGCTCTAATCCACTGAGCTACAGGCGCACACTTATGTAATATCTCTTTTATTGGGCCTCTAAGTCAACTGGATTTGGGCTAAACTCTTTAATTTTTACAAAAA
>Ga0163110_10001330_pt1 | contig 12558 bp, 14 predicted proteins | sample CRUFie1St17metaG_FD_108703 | JGI IMG/M metagenome (GOLD analysis project Ga0163110, IMG submission 108703) | Marine microbial communities from the Costa Rica Dome - CRUD Field 142mm St17 metaG | ecosystem: Environmental > Aquatic > Marine > Oceanic > Photic zone | place: Costa Rica: the Eastern...
ACAAAAATTTTAAAATGCATCCGACTGGGTTCGAACCAGCGACGTTCCATAGGAAAACGGATTATGAGTCCGGTGCCTTCAACCACTCGGCCACGAATGCATACTTGGAGCTGATGGGATTTGAACCCATGTCCATCTAAAAGTAATCAAAATATTCGTTCACAGGTTTAGTTCAGGATATTGAACATTTATATTTAGTTATTATTATTCTAAACTATAGAAAAGCTAAACGCTAATGATAGTGAACAAATTCTTTTTAAATAGAAAAGTAATAAAAATTTTTATGCAAATGCAAAGATTTCTTTGCGATTAACCGGTATTATATTGTTAGCAATTATTTTAAATTAGTTTGTTTTTTACGAAGAATACTAACTTCGACCTGCATCATATTTTAAATAATTTTAAATGTCGAAACCAAAACAGCCCCTTTAAAAATTTAATAGCTATTCGAATAAAGAATAAAACAAGCATAGAGGGATTCGAACCCCCGACCGCCAGAATCGGAATCTGGTACTCTTATCCACTGAGCTATATGCTTTGAGGATTGGACCTTTTCTATTATTTTATGTAAAACCTTTAATAATGTCTATGCATAAATATTATTAAAGATTTTATATAAAATAATATTAATATTAGTAGTATATTTTACCGCCTCCCCACTTTTCAGTAACAATTTTTGGTTGTAACATTATATGACCTGCAATTGAATATAAGTCTTCATCTGTTATTGATCTCATTCTTGGATAAAGATCTGCACTTTTAATACTCGGATGAACTTCAGCAATTGATTCTAAACCGTCATAAGTCACTGGATTTTTTAAATAATCGACTAAAGAAGTAATATTGTCTCGGCGTGGTGTCGCTAAACTTAACGCTTCCGGATCTAATCCAACATTTGGATTTGTTTTTGTTATTCCACCAACATGACAAGCTCCACAAGTAGCATTAAATAATCTTTTTCCTCTTTTAACTTGTTCCGGAGATAAAACAGTTGTGTTTCCTGATCCATCTAATGTTACTGTGCGTGTTGCTTCGTCTAGATCAATAGCAGATGAACTATTTATAAATAAGCTAAAATAACTAAATAGTAATAAAATACAAAATAGAGAATATTTTTTAAACATAATTTTCAAAAAAATCTTTTATAAGTTTTAAACCAAGAAAATAAAAATTAGTCATACTAATTTTTATTTTGTTTTTTATTTTTAAATTTTACAATATTATACAATAAACCCCGTAATCTAATATTTTCCCATCCTGCCACAAGTAAAGAAACAATAATTAATACCTGACTAAATAATAGGATTGGATCTAAACGCCACCCGTGTATGATTAAAATACAACTATATAATAGTCCAATAGTTGCAAAAAATATATCTTCATCTCTCGCAACTTCAGGTTTAACTATACGTAATAAATATAGTAAGATTACTCCAAATCCTAATACAAATCCTAATATTATGTTAGGACCAAAACCAATATTTATCATAGAATTAATTTCTTTAAATTAACCTTGATTGATAAATTAAAAATTTATGAACGTGTAACTCGATCACTTTTGCTAATAATAATTAGTGCAATCGCAATTAATGAAACCACAAGGCCACCTGCGACTAAACTAGAGATAAAATTTGCTAATGAAGTTGTCATTTTTGATTTTGTTTAATTATAAATAAAAATTAAAAGTAGTACTAATAATTATATCAGGTTTTGAAAAAAAAAACCAATTAATATAAAAATTATTATTCGTATATTATATTTTTCAGAAAATCTATCTCTTAACTAAAAAAATCTAAATAGATATAGCTTTTATACTAATTTATAAAATTGATTTCATGCTGCTATTTTACAATTCTGACATGGTAAATCATTTTACCAATTATAGAAAAGACTATACCCATTTTTACTATACACAAATTCTTATAAATAAGCAATTATAAACACAAAATAATTTAATAAATTTAAAAAATATCTTCACTTTTATTAAAAGTGATAAAATCTCTTGCTATTTTGCTTACGTTAGACATATACTCTCCGTAGTATAAAGCCCAGATAGCTCAGTTGGTAGAGCAGGGGATTGAAGATCCCCGTGTCGCTGGTTCGATTCCGGCTCTGGGCATTTAAGTATTATCGATATAATTACTAAATTTAGTAAATTTAGCGTCAAAAGTCAATTTAATTTTACCAATAGAACCATTTCTATGTTTTGCAACAATTAATTCAGTAACATCATTTTCTGTAATACCTTCGTTATAGTAACTGTCACGATATAACATTAATACAAGATCTGCATCTTGTTCAATAGAACCACTTTCTTTTAAATCAGATAAAATTGGTCGTTTATTCAATCTATTTTCTACATTTCTACTTAATTGCGAAAGTGCAATTAGGGGAACTTTAAACTCGCGGGCTATATTTTTTAAACTTCTAGTGATTTTTGATAATTGCTCCACTCTATTATCTGAATAAGTATTCGGACTTTCTACTAATTGCAAATAATCAATAATAATTAATCCAATCATCTTTTGTTCAAAAAAAATTCTTTGAGTTTTTAATCTTATATCTTGAATTGAGAGATTTGGAGTATCATCAATAAATAGAGGTAGGTTAGAAAAACACTTAATTACTTTATTTAATTTAATCCAATCATTTTCGTCTAATTGACCTTTTTTTAATCGAGTATTTGTAATTTCAATTTCATTTGATAATAATCGATAGCCTACTTGTTCTTTTGACATTTCTAAACTAAAAAATAAAACAGGATATTTATAAAGCTTAATAATATTGGTAGCCATATTAAGACAAATAGCTGTTTTACCCATCGACGGTCGACCAGCAACGATTATTAAATCTGATTTTTGAAATCCTTGAGTAATCGAGTCGAGATCATAAAAACCTGATTCTAATCCTGGTAATATTGGGTTCAAAGATTTATATTTTAAATCTAAAAAAATATTTGAAAGTAATTCTGCACTACTTAAAACTTCAAAATTTTGTCTTTGGTTATTTAATTTAAAAAGATGGTTTTCTAAACTCTCAAAAATATTTTCTAAAGGAATACTAGTAATATAACTAGAGTTAATAGTTTTGTAACCCAATTGAATTAATAATCGACGTAAAAATTTATCTTGAATTAATTGTATATATTCTTCAAAATACACTAAATTAGGAACTTGATTGATTAATTCAGTAAGTACTTCTATCCCTCCAACTTTTTCGAATAATCCTTGGTCTTTAACGAAAGTCATTAATGTTAATATATCAACCGAATTTTTATTCTGATACAAAAAAATTATTGATTTATAAATTTCTTGATGATTTTTAAAATAAAAAGCGTCAACTGGAATTTTATTTAATGTAGTTTCAATCGCGTCTCGACTTATTAATAAAGTACTTAAAATAATTTTTTCTGCTAAAAAATTATGTGGCAAGTAACTATTTATTGAAATTTTTCTGTTTCTTTTATTTCTAAATTTTTGCATATTTCAATTTTAAAATTTATATTTTTAAGATATTGCTTTTTTACAAAAAGAATATCTATAATATAGTAGTTAAGCGTCCTTAGTTCAGTTGGTAGAACGCTAGTCTCCAAAATTAGATGTCGAGGGTTCAAGTCCTTCAGGGCGCGTTTCTCTTATTGTAAGAGGTTATTTCAAATCTACAAGATAGAATTTTATAATTTAAAAAAAAGTTTATTTAAAAATTTAAATAATGCAATATATCAAATTAATTTGTAATGTCATTAAACATATATAGTGTGTTACATTATAAGTTAGTATATTTTTCATAAAACTTAGAAATTAATTTATGCCAAAAAAAATAATAGCTTTAATTAAATTAGCTTTGCCAGCCAGTAAAGCAACTCCTGCTCCACCTGTTGGACCAGCTTTAGGACAACATGGCATAAACATAGCAGGATTTTGTAAAGAATATAATGCACAAACAGGGGATAAAGCAGGTTTAATTGTTCCTGTTGAAATATCTGTTTATGAAGATAGAAGTTATACATTTATTCTTAAAACTCCCCCTGCCTCAGTTCTACTAGCAGAAGCCGCAAAGATTAAAAAAGGTTCTTCAACTCCAAATCTAATGAATATTGGTTCAATTACAAAAGCTCAATTAGAGGAAATTGCAAATATAAAATTACCAGATTTAAATACTAATAAAATTAATAGTGCAATGAAAATTGTTGAAGGAACTGCTCGAAATATGGGAATTTCCATTGTCGACTAATTATAAGCTTAATAATAATAATAATAAAATGCAAAAAGTATCACGTCGCCAAAAAAATATTCGTAAAAAAATTGAAAACAATAGCTATTCAAATTTAGAAGAAGCTATTAAAATTGTAAGAGAAACCGCGACTGCAAAGTTTGTAGAAACGGTTGAATTGCATGCGAATTTAAATATTGACCCAAAATATGCAGATCAACAATTACGAACAACTGTAGCTTTACCTAATGGAATCGGTAAAACTATTAGAATTGCGGTTTTAACAAATGAAACCAATTTTTCCGAAGCTACCAACAATGGAGCAGATATAGTTGGTAATGAGAATTTAATTCAAGAAATTAGTGAAGGAAATCTTGATTTTGATTTATTAATTTCGACTCCCGATATGATGCCAAAATTAGCAAAACTAGGTCGAATATTAGGTCCCAAAGGTTTAATGCCTTCTCCAAAATCGGGAACGGTGACAAATAATTTATTTAGTACATTGTATGATTTTAAAAAAGGAAAATTTGAATACAAAGCTGATAAAACTGGAATTGTTCACGTTAGTTTTGGTAAAGCTAATTTTTCAGAAACAAAATTACTTGAAAATCTAATATGTATATATAAATCAGTTGAACAAAATAGACCTTCAGGTGTAAAAGGTAAATACTTTAAATCTATTTATATTTGCAGTAGCATGGGACCTTCAATTAAATTAAATTTAGATGCATTTGAATAATTAATTGAAAACTTATTTTTATAATAATCTAGGAATAAATTTTATGTCAGAAAGAATCGATCAAATTGTAGAAGAATTAAAAATGTTAACTCTGTTAGAAGCTTCCGAATTAGTTACTAAAATAGAAGAAACATTTGGAGTAGATGCATCAGCAAGTACTGGTGGTGGTACAATGATAATGACAGATGGTGCTATTTCTGAAGAAGTAGAAGAAAAAACAGAGTTTAATGTTATGTTAGATGAAGTACCTGCAGATAAGAAAATTGCAATATTAAAAGTTGTTCGAAGTTTAACCGGATTGGGATTAAAAGATGCAAAAGTATTAGTCGAATCGGTTCCTAAAGCAGTTCAAGAGGGAATTGGTAAAGATAGTGCTGAAGATGCAAAAATGCAAATTGAAGCTGTAGGTGGTAAAGTTTCTTTAACTTAAAAATAATTTTTAAGCTCTTTTAATCCATTTGAATAAATTTCCGTATATTTTTAAATTTTAATTAAATTGGAAAAATCCAATTTAATATTTTCATAATATAAAAAACTATATGAGCTATTAGAAAAATATTTAAAAGACCTTAATTTGAACGACAAATTATCATTACTATTACTAATCAGGTTTTTTTCTTATAATAAGGTTATAACAAAAAAATATTATCTAAATTCTTCTATTATGGATACAAAAATTTTTAATTATATAAATTTAAGAAATAGATAATTAGAGAATGGGTTACCTGGGATTCGAACCCAGAACAAATCGGTTAAAAGCCGAGTACTCTACCATTGAGTTAGCAACCCTTGTTTTATCTTAGCATGAAATAACGAAAATAATAAAGTATTTAATATTAAAAAAATAATATTTTTACTTTATTATTTTTTAAAGTAAAATAGATATTAACTTTAAAAGTTATTTCATTATTTGAAATTTTAAAAAACTTTATAAATTAAGGATTCGAAAAAATGGTTAATTGGCAAGTTTTAGGTCAGCTAATAGCAACAGCAACTATTATGTTATCAGGTCCAGTTGTAATTGTATTATTAGCTTTAAGAAAAGGAAATCTTTAATAAATTTCAAATTTAGCTATCAATCAAACATTATACAAAATTTTTAAGGGATAAATATGATAACTGCTTTAACAGCTCTATTAGTTTTTCTTTCATTAGCTTTAATTGTTACTGTGCCAGTAGCATTAGCAACGCCTGGCGATTGGGAGCAATCTAAAGGAACATTTAATCGTGGATTTCAGATTTGGGTAAGTCTTGTTTTAGTAATAGCAGCTGCTGATGGTATTTCATCATCAATTTAATACAATTATAAATATGTAGAAATTATAGTTTTATCTATAATTTCTCACCTTAAAAACTATTGACAGGATCATTTGTTTATTTGTACTATTCAATAACAAGTGTTATCTGATAATGTTTTAATTTGCGGGCATAGCTCAGTTGGAAGAGCGCAACCTTGCCAAGGTTGAGGTCGCGCGTTCGAGTCGCGTTGCCCGCATGCTAGTTTATTTTACTAGTACGTAAAACTTTTTTTAAATATGAAATAAATAGCCCCCATCGTCTAGAGGCCTAGGACAGCTCCCTTTCACGGAGCAGACAGGGATTCGAATTCCCTTGGGGGTATAAGTGGTTGAATATTAGACAATGTTTTAGTATTTAAGCTAATACCAAAAAATAGTTTTTACTTACATCGATAAATTAAATATAATTGCCAAAATAAAATAACTTATTATTAGACTCCAAGTTATTTTATTTAATATTTTTTCGACATAATCTGGGGATCCTAATAAATTACTTTTTATAGCAAAACTAGATAATCCACTATTATTTGGAATACGAATGAAAATGATGATTATTAAGAAAATATTTATTACTAACCAAATAAATTTTAACATGAAGTGTATTATTTCTTTTTATGATTATGGTAAAAACAACTAGTAAATTTATTTTTATTTTAAATCCAGTTGTTTTTGTTTTCGGTTTAGTTAATCATCGATTTCAAAAATTTCTTTAAAAACTTTAAAAACTTTATCACCTGAATCGATTGATTCTAAAGGATCTTTCCTTAATCGATGACGTAAACATAAAATAATAATTTTTGAAATATCATCAATAGTAACTATAGTACGACCATTGTAAGCTGCGTAAGCTTTTGCTGCACGGTTAGTTACAATATCACCACGTAAACCATCGACGTCTAATTCACTACATACTTGAGATATTTTTACTCTCAAGTCATAATCTAATTCTACGACTGATAATAACTTTTGCGCTTCAACAATTTTATTGCGTAATTCTTGTTGTTGCATTTCATAGCTTTCAATCCAAACTTCTGGAGCCTTGTCAAATGACGTTCTTTCTTCAACAACTTTCACTCGTAAAGAAGGATCCTTTACAGTACGAATTTCTGCATGCATTCCAAATCTATCTAATAATTGAGGTCGAAGTTCTCCTTCCTCAGGATTACCTGATCCAACTAAAACGAATCGAGCCGGGTGTTTAATTGAAATACCTTCACGTTCTACTGTATTCCAACCAGAAGCAGCTGAATCTAATAAAATATCTACTAAATGATCATCAAGTAGATTAACTTCGTCAACATATAATAATCCACGATTTGCTTTTGCCAATAAACCAGGTTCAAAAGCTTTTACCCCTTCCGTTAAAGCCTTTTCAATATCAATAGTACCGCATACACGATCTTCTGTAGCTCCTAAAGGTAAGTCTACCATTGGAATTTTTATAAATTCTGTTTCAAGTTTTTCTTCTTTCTGAATAGCAATTTTAACTTCATTTCCCATTAAATCCAAATCTGATTTATGTGAATTAAATGGATCGTCTTTTATTATTTCAATTTCTGGTAGTAAATCAGCAATTGCTCGAATAGTCGTTGATTTTCCGGTTCCACGATCTCCCATAATCATAACACCACCTATTTTTGGGTCGATTACATTTAATTGCAGAGCTAACTTCATCTCTTCTTGCCCCACAATTGCTGTAAATGGAAAAACCGGAGTAGAAAACTTTTTTAAATCTTGTGAAACCATAATTTTTATTAAATATAATTTATTATTTTGTTGTGCATTGGTAATTGATTTGAAATATATATTTCAAATCAATTACCAATTTTTTCTAAGAGTAAAAATAAAAAAGCAAATGACGTAGTGGTAAATAGTCTGACTGATAACACACCTATGTTATCGATAAACTTAAAAATTATTTTAATTTGAAATTTAAATTCAAAAACTAATTTTTAAATATTTATTTCTAAAGTAAATTATAGCATAGTTTTTAAAAGTTTATCACAATTAATTAATAATATTTCATTTATTCCGATAAACTTTTACAAGATTAAAAATACAAAATTATTTCTATGTTAAGGTACAATTATAAGTGCTAGCTGATAAGATAAAAGTAAAAATTACATATTAAGGTTTACTTGTTAAATAATTTTATTTAAGGGTTATGAAATATGACCATTGCTATTGGAAAAAACCAAGAACGTGGTTTATTTGATCTTATTGATGATTGGTTAAAAAAAGATAGATTTGTTTTTGTTGGCTGGTCAGGTTTATTATTATTTCCGACAGCTTATTTAGCGACAGGTGGATGGATGACAGGAACTACATTTGTAACGTCATGGTACACTCATGGATTAGCAAGTTCGTATCTTGAAGGTTGTAACTTTTTAACTGCGGCAGTTTCTACTCCAGCTAATAGTATGGGTCATTCTTTACTATTACTATGGGGTCCAGAAGCACAGGGAGACTTCACTCGTTGGTGCCAAATTGGTGGTCTCTGGACTTTCATAGCATTGCATGGTTCATTTGGCTTGATTGGTTTTTGTTTACGTCAATTTGAAATAGCTCGATTAGTAGGTATTCGTCCATATAATGCGATTGCATTTTCCGGTCCAATTTCAGTATTTGTTTCAGTCTTTTTACTATACCCATTAGGTCAAGCAAGTTGGTTCTTTGCTCCTAGCTTTGGTGTAGCAGCGATTTTCCGATTCTTATTATTTTTACAAGGTTTCCACAATTGGACTCTAAATCCATTTCATATGATGGGTGTAGCAGGTATTTTAGGTGGAGCATTATTATGTGCAATTCATGGTGCAACTGTAGAAAATACATTATTTGAAGATGGTGATGCAGCAAATACTTTCCGTGCGTTTACACCGACACAATCGGAAGAAACTTATTCTATGGTTACGGCTAACCGTTTTTGGTCACAAATTTTCGGTGTAGCGTTCTCTAATAAACGTTGGTTACACTTCTTTATGTTATTTGTACCAGTAACAGGTTTATGGACAAGTGCTATTGGAATTGTTGGCTTAGCATTAAACTTACGTGCATATGATTTTGTTTCACAAGAATTACGTGCGGCTGAAGATCCAGAATTTGAAACATTCTACACAAAAAATATCTTATTAAATGAAGGTATTCGTTCATGGATGGCTGCACAAGATCAGCCGCATGAAAACTTTGTATTCCCTGAGGAGGTATTACCACGTGGAAACGCCCTTTAATAGTAGTATAGCAGGCCGCGACATAGAATCTACAGGTTTTGCTTGGTGGAGTGGAAACGCTCGTTTAATCAATGTATCAGGTAAATTATTAGGAGCTCATGTTGCCCATGCAGGTTTAATGGTTTTCTGGGCAGGTGCAATGGTTTTATTTGAAGTATCTCATTTTGTTCCTGAAAAGCCTTTATATGAACAAGGTTTTATTTTAATTCAACATTTAGCAACATTAGGGTATGGAATTGGACCAGGTGGTGAGATAACTACAACAGTTCCATATTTTGCTGTTGGGGTTATTCACTTGATTTCTTCAGCAGTTTTAGGATTTGGTGGAATTTATCATTCCTTATTAGGTCCAGATACATTAGAAGAATCATTCCCATTCTTCGGTTATGACTGGCGTGATAAAAATAAGATGACGACTATATTAGGTATTCACTTATGTTTATTAGGCCTTGGTTCATTCTTATTAGTTATAAAAGCAATGTATCTAGGGGGTGTATATGATACATGGGCCCCTGGTGGTGGTGATGTTCGTTTGATTACAACACCAACATTAAATCCAATTGTAATTTTCGGTTATGTATTCCGTTCGCCGTTCGGTGGTGATGGATGGGTTGTTTCTGTAAATAATATGGAAGATATCATTGGTGGCCATATTTGGGTTGGTGTTTTATGCATTACTGGTGGTATCTGGCATATCTTTACTAAACCTTTTGCTTGGGCCCGTCGTGCATTTGTTTGGTCAGGTGAAGCATATCTTTCATACAGTTTAGCTGCCATTTCAATAATGGGTTTTACAGCTGCTTTATATGCTTGGTATAATAATACAGCTTATCCTAGTGAATTATATGGTCCAACGGGTCCTGAAGCCTCACAATCACAAGCTTTTACATTTCTAGTTCGGGATCAACGTTTAGGTGCAAATGTTTCATCAGCACAAGGTCCAACTGGTTTAGGTAAATACTTAATGCGTTCGCCAAGTGGTGAAATTATTTTTGGTGGAGAAACAATGCGGTTTTGGGATTTACGTGCTCCATGGGTAGAACCACTACGTGGTCCAAATGGTTTAGATATTAATAAAATTAAAAATGATATTCAACCATGGCAAGAGCGTCGGGCTGCTGAATATATGACGCATGCTCCATTAGGATCATTAAATTCAGTAGGTGGTGTAGCGACAGAAATTAACTCAGTTAATTATGTATCACCACGCTCATGGTTATGTTGCTCTCATTTCTTCTTAGCTTTCTTTTTCATAATTGGGCATTGGTGGCACTCTGGTCGTGCCCGAGCGGCAGCAGCAGGTTTTGAAAAAGGTATTAACCGAGCAAACGAACCTGTATTATCAATGCGTCCTATTGATTAATAACATAATAATAATTAATTTTATACTTATTTAAAGTAGTTTTGTTTACAATTTGTAGACAAAACTACTTTAAATAAGTATAGTCTAGTTTAAGTATTACAAATTGTCGCGCGGGATAGAGCAGTCTGGTAGCTCGTTGGGCTCATAACCCGAAGGTCGGTGGTTCAAATCCGCCTCCCGCTAGAAAATTTTATAAATTAACGGAAAAATTATTATTTTTTTACTAAAATACTAGATAAACGTTAAATAGTAATAAGGTTTTACGTATGACATTAAATTTACAAACCCCATTTCCTACTTTTGGTGGAAGTACTGGAGGCTGGTTACGTTCAGCCGAAGTTGAAGAAAAATATGCAATTACTTGGACAAGTAAAAAAGAGCAAATTTTCGAAATGCCTACAGGTGGCGCAGCAATTATGCGTAGCGGTGAAAATCTCTTATATTTAGCTAGAAAAGAACAATGTTTAGCATTAGGAACCCAATTACGTACTTTTAAACTAAATGATTATAAGATTTATCGAATTTTTCCAAGTGGTGAAGTTCAATACTTACATCCAAAAGATGGAGTTTTTCCTGAAAAAGTTAATCCAGGTCGAACTGCTGTAAATAGTCGACCATTTTCAATAGGTAAAAATCCTAATCCTGTATCTATTAAATTCAGTGGGATTACTACATACGAGAGTTGATTTATATAAAATAAGATTAGCATAAAAACTAATCTTTATGGCGAGATGGCAGAGTTGGTCGATTGCGTCTGATTTGAAATCAGATGAATCTTTACAGATTCCGTGGGTTCGAATCCCACTCTCGCTTTTTGTTTGTTAAAATTAAAATGATATTATAAATGATATAAATTAATGAATCAAAAACGTGCCTAGTTGTGTTTTGATCTTTTAGAAAAATTTTTTATGGGAAAAGTATACGATTGGTTTGAAGAAAGATTAGAAGTTCAAGCAATTGCAGATGATATTTCGAGCAAATATGTTCCCCCGCATGTTAATATATTTTATTGTTTTGGTGGGATTGTTTTTACTTGTTTTTTAGTACAAGTGGCTACAGGATTTGCAATGACTTTCTATTATCGACCAAGTGTAGTTGATGCATTTGCATCCGTTGAATATATTATGACAAGTGTTAATTTTGGATGGTTAATTAGATCTATTCATAGATGGTCTGCAAGTATGATGGTAATGATGATGGTATTACACATATTTCGGGTTTATTTAACAGGTGGATTTAAAAAACCTAGAGAATTAACATGGATAACAGGTGTTATTTTAGCTGTTGTAACTGTATCATTTGGTGTAACAGGTTATTCTTTACCATGGGATCAAGTTGGATTTTGGGCTTGTAAAATTGTAACCGGTGTTCCGGCTGCTGTCCCAATTGTTGGTCCACCATTAGTTTTAGTTTTACGAGGTGGTGAGAGTGTTGGGCAAAGTACATTGACACGTTTTTACAGTGCACATACTTTTGTTCTACCGGTAGCGGCAGCCGTACTAATTTTAACGCATTTTCTAATGATACGCAAACAAGGTATTTCAGGTCCACTGTAAATTCGAACAATTAATTAAAACTTATTTTTCAATTCGAGGAAACACTTATGTCAGTAATTAAAAAGCCAGATTTAACAGATCCAAAATTAAGAGCGAAATTAGCCAAAGGAATGGGACATAATTATTATGGTGAACCAGCTTGGCCAAATGATTTATTATA
>Ga0163110_10001331_pt1 | contig 12555 bp, 14 predicted proteins | sample CRUFie1St17metaG_FD_108703 | JGI IMG/M metagenome (GOLD analysis project Ga0163110, IMG submission 108703) | Marine microbial communities from the Costa Rica Dome - CRUD Field 142mm St17 metaG | ecosystem: Environmental > Aquatic > Marine > Oceanic > Photic zone | place: Costa Rica: the Eastern...
GAGGCCCCAAATCCATGAATTAATAAAATGTTTTTCTTTGAATTTGTATTAGGAACGTTTGCTAAAGACCAAGCAATTTCCCAGTTTCGCCAATTCCAAAAGTAATATTCTTTATTCACCATCGTTTTTATTAATAAATTGACTTTAATCTAAAAATATATTATTTGATAATCAAATAATATTATAAATTAAGTATGTATAAACAAAAAGTATGAACGCTAGAGAAGTAATTTGTATTGGTGAAGCGTTAGTTGACAGTATAGTAAGTCAGACAGGAAGTAAAAGAAGAAATTTTTTAGGGGGAGCTCCAGCTAATGTTGCTTCCGCATTGAGTAAATTAAAAATTAAACCATCATTTATTGGTAATATCGGAAATGATACTTTTGGAACAGAATTTCTTCATTTATTTAAAAAATTAGATATTGATACGACCCTTTTGCATATTGATATGAAATATAAAACGAGAATTGTTGAAGTTGCTAGAGATAAGGATGGAGATCGTTCTTTTATAGGATTTGCTAAAAATAAATTTGATTTTTATGCTGACGAAAATCTTGATAGTGATTGGTTGAAAAGCAATGTAAATTTCCTTAAGAATATGTATTCTCAAGCAAAATTTATTATTACTGGCACAATCTTGTTGGCATCTATTAAATCTGCTGAATCAATATATTATTTATTAAATCTTGCAGAGCAATTTGAACTTAAAATTGTTATTGATTTGAATTGGAGAGAAGTTTTTTGGAATAAGTCTAGCTCACAAAAATTAAATGAAAGAATTGATCCAATTGATAAGATTATGGATTTTTTATCTTTTGCAGATATCTTGAAACTCTCTAAAGAGGAAGCTGATATATTTTTTAAAAATAAAAGCCCACATCAGATATCAAGGAGTTTTCCAAAATCACCTGATGTTATAATCACAGACGGGGGAGATCCTATCCTTTGGTATATTAATGGTTTTGAAGGAATATCAGATTTTAAATATCCTGGGAAAATTATTGACACTACTGGAGCAGGGGATGCTTTTCTTGCGGGTCTTGTATCCCAAATCCTTTATCTAAAAAAAACAAATACTAAATCTGAAATACAAAAAGCAGTCAAATTTGCAAGTCTGTGTGGGTTTCTAACGTGTAAAGGGGAAGGGGCTATTGAACCGCAACCATTTTATGAACGAGTTCATGAATCTATTGATTTTTTATAATCACTGATTTTGTAATTTCTCCCGAATTTTTCACCATAACTAAATTCAATTAGTGAATATAATTCAATTATCGGTAAAATTAATTCTGGCCATTCAATAATCATAATACCCTTATTTTGATTTAATTCCTCTTCTTCTTCTAAAAATAATTCTTCTGCAGATAAACTATTATTTAATCTATAAAAATCCATATGTATTAAGGGTAGTCTCCCTGAGTAATAGTGATGAGACAAAGCAAATGTTGGACTAGTAATAGATTCTTTGATTCCTAAACCCTCGGCGATACCCTGAACAAAAGAGGTTTTCCCAGTTCCAATTGGCCCTTTCAACAATAGTATTGAAAGTGGTTTTAATCTCTGAGAGAAATTCTTTCCAAATAAAATCGTTTCAGATAAATTTTTGAGGAACACAAAAACCCCTTTAAATCATTTATAGTTAATAGATATATATTCTACAAAAATGGTTATAGCAAATTCGAGTATCACAACAATTCCTAATTATGTAATTAGTGATATCTCTTTAGCTGAATTTGGTCGTAAGGAACTAAATATTGCTGAAACTGAAATGCCAGGATTAATTGCTTTAAGAGATAAATATTCAGATTCTAAGCCTTTGCAAGGTGCAAAAATCGCTGGCAGCCTTCACATGACAATTCAAACAGCAGTATTAATTGAGACTTTAGTTGAATTAGGTGCACAAGTTAAATGGGCATCATGTAATATTTTCTCAACTCAAGATCATGCAGCTGCAGCAATCGCTAAAAGAGGAATTCCCGTTTTTGCAAAAAAGGGTGAGACATTAGATGAATATTGGCAATATACTCATTACATTTTAGATTGGGGAAATGATGCTCCAAATATGATCCTTGATGATGGTGGAGATGCTACTGGACTTTTAATATTAGGAAGTAAAGCAGAAAAAGATTTATCTGTTTTAGATAATCCTAAAAATGAAGAAGAAGTAGCTCTTTATAAATCAATCAAAAATAAACTGAAAAATGATAGTGAATTTTATTCGCGAATTAAAAGTAAAATAATAGGGGTTACTGAAGAAACTACTACAGGTGTGGCAAGACTTTACCAATTACAAAAGGAAAATGCTTTACCATTCCCTGCAATTAACGTAAATGATTCAGTTACTAAAAGCAAGTTTGATAATTTATATGGTTGTCGTGAATCTTTAGTTGACAGTATTAAGAGAGCTACAGATGTAATGATTGCAGGTAAAGTTGCTTTGGTAATTGGTTTCGGAGATGTTGGTAAGGGTTCCGCCCAGTCTTTAAGAGGTTTGGGTGCAATTGTAAAGATTGCAGAGGTTGATCCTATATGCGCTCTTCAAGCAGCGATGGAAGGTTATAGTGTCGTTACCCTTGACGATGTTGTCGAAGATATCGATATTTTTGTTACAGCTACAGGTAATTTTCAAGTAATTACTCATAAGCATCTCTTAAAAATGAAAGATGAATCAATAGTTTGTAATATTGGTCATTTTGATAATGAAATTGATGTTGCTTCCTTGAAAGATTATCCTTGGGAAAATATTAAACCTCAAGTTGATCATATTACTCTTCCAAGTGGTAACAAGATTATTCTTTTAGCAGAAGGAAGACTAGTTAATTTAGGTTGTGCGACAGGCCACCCAAGTTTTGTTATGAGTAATTCTTTCACTAATCAAGTTTTAGCTCAGATCGAATTATTTAGTAAAAGCAAAGATTATCTTAATGAGGTTTACGTTTTACCTAAACACTTAGATGAAATGGTCGCAAGACTTCATTTAGATAAAATTGGTGCAAAACTCACACAATTAACACAAGAGCAAGCAGATTACATTAATGTTTCTGTTGATGGGCCATATAAGCCTGAATTATATAGATATTAAATTTGAGCCTGTTATTCATTAATATTATTAGTTCCCTGCCTGATTTAATAATCAAAACTGTAGAAGAGAATTCCAGTCTTGCATATTTCGTAATAGGTTTTGCAATGTTTTTGGAGAATATAATTCCTCCAATACCCTCAGAAATTATTATGCCTTTGGGAGGATACTTTGTTTATCAAGGTAGTCTAAATTTCTATCTTTTAGTTTTATTTGGGACAATAGGAACTTTACTAGGATCTTTACCCTGGTATTTCCTTGGTAAAGCTTTAAATGAACAAAAGATTTCAAAATTCTTAGATAAAAAGGGAAAATTTTTAGGTATTTCTTCAAAGGATTTATCTAAAAGTAAATCATGGTTCGATAAATATGGTACTTTATTGGTTTTTTGGGGCAGATTAATTCCAGGTATTAGGACGTTGATTTCTGTCCCGGCTGGAATCGAACTTATGCCAATATCAACTTTTTTTATTTGGACTAGTTTAGGTACCGTAATTTGGGTGACCCTACTTACTTTTGCAGGCTATTTATTTGGGGAAAATTATCAAAATATTTCTTTATATCTTGATCAGTTTAAAGTTTTTTTAAAGCCTATATTTGCTTTATTATTTATTTTCTTATTTATAAAAATTTTACGAAACTACAGAAAAAATAATTAATTTTTTTAAAAAGGAATTTCATTTGATGAGTTCATTTGACTATTATTATCAGCTTCTCGCTTAGATCCTAATAAGTTTAATCTATCAACTCTGACTACTGGCTTGAATCTCTCTTCCCCACTACTCTTATCCTTCCAACTATCAATTTTAAAACTTCCAGTTATTCCAACTAATGAGCCTTTTCTGACATAATCTGCAGCAATTTGTGCTTGTTTACCCCATATCTCAAGATTAAACCAGTCAGGTTCTTCATCTCTACTTCTCCTATTGACAGCTAAAGTGAAATTAGCAACTATACTACCTGATTCAAAATATCTTACATCGGGTTCTCTCCCAGCTCTTCCAACAAGATTGATTGTGTTAATTTCCATAATATTTTTTTTTATATAATACTCATTTTTGAATTTTTTGCTTGTAATGTTGTGACCTATTGATACGCAAACAAAAATATTTAGTGGCTCTTTTTAAAAAACCTCTATTATTTGTAAAAGTAAAATTTTTATTGTGATCTTTAATCGTTTTAAATTTTCAAGAGACATTGGTATTGATTTAGGTACTGCAAATACACTCATACATGTATCAGGTAAAGGTGTTGTGCTTCAAGAACCATCAGTAGTTGCCATGGATCTTGAGGAAGGAGTACCACTTGCGGTAGGGAAGGATGCAAAACTAATGTTAGGGAGAACTCCTGGAAATATCAGAGCTGTTAGACCATTAAAAGATGGAGTTATTGCAGATTTTGATGCTGCAGAACAAATGCTCAAAATGTTTATTCAAAAATCTAATGAGGGTAGAGGTATACTGGCCCCTAGACTAATCATTGGGATACCAAGTGGAGTTACTAGTGTAGAGAGAAGAGCAGTAAGAGAAGCTGGTTTGGCTGGAGCTAGAGAAGTACATTTAATAGATGAGCCAGTTGCAGCTGCTATTGGTGCAGCGCTTCCTGTTACTGAGCCTATTGGCACTATGATTGTTGATATCGGCGGAGGCACAACAGAAGTTGCTGTTCTCAGTCTTGGCGGAACTGTTTTAAGCGAATCTGTAAGAGTCGCTGGTGATGAGATTAATGAGTCTATTGCTTTGTATCTAAAAAAAGTTCATAATTTGGTCGTTGGTGAAAGAACGGCAGAGGATATAAAAATTAAAATAGGATCTGCATTCCCTAATAATGATTTTGATAAAACTTCAATAGAAGTTAGGGGATTACATCTATCATCTGGTCTCCCAAGATCAATTAATTTAACTTCTGGAGAGATTCGTGAGGCAATGGCTGATCCTTTAAATAAGATTGTTGAAGCAGTTAAAAGAACTTTGGAAAGAACCCCACCAGAATTAGCAGCAGATATAGTTGATAGGGGAATAATGCTTGCTGGTGGAGGAGCATTAGTTAGAGGTATAAGTGACTTGTTAAGTCATGAAACAGGCATTTTCACACACATAGCAGAAGATCCATTATTGTGCGTTGTTAATGGATGTGGTGAAGTTCTTGATGACTTTAAAAAGTTAAGAAGAGTCGTTGACACCCCAGACTTTGCAAGGAATGCAGTAAGAGATTGATTGCATGATAGATACCCGAAGGATATCTTCAACACGTTGGTGGAATAAAAGGAATCTTTGGTTTTTGATATTATTTTTTTTAACAATATTTTCTGTAAGGATATCAAAAAATTATATTTATCAAGATCTTTATTATTTTATTTCTAAACCATTTTGGCCTGGTCAATTTCAAAGGGAAATTGTTCTAGATAGTAAATATAAAGAATTAAATATGAAAATAACTCAACTGAATAAAGATAATAAAAGATTAAGGGAAATTTTAACCCTTCAGAGCTCATCAGACGAAAGTAAGATAAACGCGTCAGTAATATCAAGACAAACTGGTAGTTGGTGGAAACAAGTACTTCTTAATAAAGGTAAAAAAGATGGAGTTGAGATAGGTGATGCTGTTATTGGTCCAGGAGGTTTAATAGGAATAATAGAGAATGCCTCTTTTTTAACTTCTTCAGTTAAGCTGCTAACTTCTACTGAGAGCAAAGTTGGGGTTTGGAATCAGAGAAGCAATATACATGGATTGCTTGTTGGTCAGGGAACTAATTCTCCTCAATTGATTTTTTATTCCAAAGACCTTGATGTTCAAGTAGGGGACTTTATTTTTTCATCTCCTGCGAGTACTCTACTCCCTCCTAATATTCCCATAGGAATAATAGAGTCTCTGGATAAAGATTCACAATCTACTCTAATAGCAGTAGTTCAATTAGTTGCTAGACCTGAAGCAATAGATTGGGTGCAAGTGTTAAAAATACAATTTTAATGAAGAAGATAATTAATAAAAATTTTTCTTTATTAACTTTTTTATTTATCCCATTTCTTTTTTTTGGGAATCCTAAATTCCTCACTTTGATGGGAGTTGAACCTTATTGGGCAATATTGTGGTTATTCCCTTGGTCATATATTAATGGACCGTTTAATGGTTTCCTTACTGGGTTGGCATTGGGAATTGTTCTAGATTCTTTGAATTCTGACTTTTATACTCATATACCTGGATTGGTAGCTTGTGGAATTTTGTTTGGTAGATTAAGTAGCTATAAGTTTGACAGTATAAATATATTTAAATATGGTTTATTTTGTGCTTTAGGAAGTCTTATTTGCAATTTTTTATATTGGGGTCAGATATTTTTTAATAATTATTCTGATATGAATATATTGTTAGTCTCTCATGGAATAAAAACAATCTTTGCACAAGTATTTATAACGGGCATTTTGGCACCTATTGTATGCACTTGGCTATTTAACATTTTTAAAAAAAAATAATTTATGCAGTCATCTAAAACTTCTGGATCTACAATTCGAAGCTTAAATTTAGAATATGATTTTAAATTTTAAAAAATTAAAAAATTTAGTAATTATAGAATTTATAACTTTTACTGTACTTAATGTTATATTTTTACTTGTTAGATTATAAAAACAAACTATTCAACGCACTTATGCTTTGAATTAAATAAGTAAACTCTTTTTATCGATGTCAAAAGCAAGTATTTTAGTAGTTGATGATGAACCAGCTGTATTAAAGGTTTTAGTGACTAGGCTGCAATTAGCTGGTTATGAAGTTTTTTCTGCAACTAATGGTGAAGAAGCTATTGAGGCTTTTCATAAACAATCTCCAGATCTGATTGTACTTGATGTAATGCTTCCAAAAATGGATGGATTTGCTGTTTGTAGAAGAATTCGAGCTGAATCAGTTGTCCCTATTATATTTTTAACTGCTTTAGAGGCAATTTCTGAAAGAGTTGCTGGATTGGATTTAGGAGCAGATGATTATTTATCAAAACCATTTAGTCCTAAGGAATTAGAGGCAAGAATTGCAACTATTCTTAGACGTATGGGTCCCAGTGTTGCAGTTGCTGAAACCAAAGAAGTTCCTTCTGGGAAAGGGGTGATGAAATTTGGAAACTTAATTGTAGATACTAATAGGAGACAAGTCTCTAGAGCTGGTGAACGAATAAGTTTGACTTATACTGAATTTAGTCTTCTTGAATTACTTTTTGATGAACCAGGAAAAGTAGTTCCAAGAGCAGAAATTTTAGAACAACTTTGGGGCTACCCACCTAGGCGTGCTGCAGATTTAAGGGTAGTAGATGTTTATGTCGCAAGGTTAAGAGGAAAATTAGAGCCTGATCCAAGGAATCCAGAACTTATACTTACTGTTAGAGGGATAGGATATGCTTCTCAAAGAGTAGGTGAAACTGCAACATCTTTGGCAAGTTGAAAGTTATTCTGATAACTTAATTAAATAAACTATAGTAATTACAATTTTGTCTGAATTTAGAGAAGCTCGCTTGAGTAAAGCTAAATCATTATTAGAAAAAGGATATGAACCTTATTGTGAGAGTTTTAATGTGACTCATTCGACTAAATTTTTAGTTGATAATTATAGCTATCTTGATAAAGGCCAAGAATTTCAAATAGATATCTCAATAGCTGGAAGGGTTCTTGCTAAAAGAATTATGGGCAAGATTGCATTCTTTAGTATCTGCGATCAAGAGGGCCCTATCCAGCTATATTTAGAGAAATTGATTATTGATAATAATAATAATTCAAAATTCCTTTCTTTTGATGATTTGAAAGAGTTAGTAGATATAGGAGATTGGATTGGTGTAAGCGGGATTATAAAAAAAACGAATAAAGGTGAATTGTCAATTAAAGTATCTTCTTGGCAAATGCTATCAAAATCTTTACAGCCTTTACCTGACAAATGGCATGGACTTACAGATGTTGAAAAGCGTTACAGACAAAGATATTTAGACTTAATTGTTAATCCTGAATCAAAACTTGTATTCCAAACAAGGGCGAAATGTATTAGTCTCATCAGAAGGTGGTTAGATGATAAAAATTTTATAGAGATAGAAACTCCCATACTTCAATCGGAAGCAGGAGGAGCTGAAGCAAGACCTTTTATCACTCACCATAATACTTTAGATATACCTTTATATTTAAGGATTGCTACAGAATTACATTTAAAAAGAATGGTTGTTGGAGGTTTTGAACGGGTTTATGAATTAGGAAGGATTTTTAGGAATGAAGGTATTAGCACAAAACATAATCCTGAATTTACTTCAGTAGAAATTTATAAAGCTTTTTCTAATTATGAAGATATGATGGAAATGACTGAAGAACTTATATGTCATATAGTTTCTAATACTTGTAAATCTCTAGTAATTGAATATCAAAGCCAAAAAATAGATTTTTCCCAAAAATGGCAAAGATTAACAATGAAAGAGGCAGTTATGAAATTCACAGGAATCAACTTTGATGAATTCAAAGGGGATTTTAACCAGGCAATTTCTTGTTTAGAGGAAAAGAAATTTGTCATACCAAAGCAAATAAATTCAGTGGGTAGATTATTAAATGAAGTTTTTGAACAGAAAGTTGAATCTCAGCTTATTCAACCTACTTTTATTATCGATTACCCAATTGAAATTTCACCTTTAGCCAGAAGACAATCTTATGACAACAATTTAGTACAAAGATTTGAATTATTTATTTATGGGAGAGAAATCGCTAATGCTTTTAGTGAATTAATTGATCCTGTAGATCAGAGGGAAAGATTAGAGTTGCAACAATCTCTTCGAGATGCGGGAGACTTAGAAGCTCATTGTATTGATGAAGATTTCTTACAGGCTTTAGAAATTGGTATGCCTCCAACAGGAGGGTTAGGTATAGGTATTGATAGATTGATAATGCTCGTAACAAATAGAGCTTCAATTAGAGATGTTATACCATTCCCTTTATTGAAACCGGAACTTACTTTGAATAAATCTCAAAAATTAACCTTGAATGAAGTAAAATAGGATTTGATCCAATACGATATTTTTTAAATGAGTGGTGAACGTGTTGGTTTCCGCTTCAAGCACACAGATGCGGTTGTGAAAAGAAATCCTCAAGGCCGATCTAGAAGAGGCTGGGTTATGGAACCAGTAGAACAAACTACAAGTAGGGGTACCAAGATGCCTGCTTATAGAATTCGCTGGAGAGATAGCGAGAGACCTGAAATAGTTTTGCAACATATGTTAATCGCTGATCCAGATCCTTCTCCTCCTCCAGATTCAGTAAGTTTAGATCCAGAATAGAATAGTTAATCATCGTGCTAGAGCTGATCTTATTTCTCGGTTGATTGATTTTTTCTTGTCTGCTTGCCTTTTATCATGAAGTTTTTTACCTTTACCTATTCCTATCTTGAGCTTTATCCAGGATCCTTTCAAGTATATTGATATAGGAATGATTGTTAGTCCTTTTTTCTCTACAGTATTTTTAAGTTTTAGGATTTCTTTTTTATGTAACAGTAGTTTTCTTTCTCTGAGGGGATCATGATTAAAATAAAGCCCAACATTTTTATGTGGGGAAATGTGAACATTCTTTAGTAAAATTTCACTTTTTCTAAAGGTGCAATATCCATCTCTTAAATTTGCTTTGCCATTTCTTATGGATTTAACTTCTGTTCCTAAAAGTTCAATGCCAGCTTCAATTGTCTCTTGTATTTCATATTGAAATTTTGCATATTTGTTTTGGGCAAATAATTTAATTATGGAATCTTTTTTAGAAGTTTTTCCCATTTTACTTTAAGAAATGTTTCTTCAATCCAAAAATGCTATTAATCTTGCATTATGGCAATAATATCTTCAAGTTTAAATGAATCAAACAATCCTCGCTCAAATAAGGAGCTTAGGATTGTAGGTTCAAGAAAAATTGATAAAGACAATAGTATTGAGACTTCTACTTCATCCCGACCAAAGTCTTTAAAAGAATTTATTGGACATGACCATTTAAAGTCTTCATTAAAAATTGCAATTGATGCAGCTATTTTTCGTAATGATTCTTTAGATCATTTACTTTTTTATGGTCAACCAGGTTTAGGTAAAACAACACTAGCGTTGCTTATAGCAAACGAAATGGGAACGAATTGTAAAATGACTAATGCTTCTTCAATTGAGAGACCAAGAGATATAATTGGCTTAATTCTTGGATTGAAAGAGGGTGAAATATTATTTATAGATGAAATACATCGCCTTAATAGATTAACAGAGGAAATTTTATATTCAGCTATGGAAGATTATAGGCTGGATTTAACAGTGGGAGCAAATAGAGGTACTCGCTGTAGGACAATTAATTTACCTAAATTTACTTTAATAGGGGCAACTACTAAGTTGGCTGCAATTAGTAGTCCATTAAGAGATAGATTTGGAATATGCCAGAAGATTAATTTGTATTCTGTAAGTGATTTGCAGAAAATTGTTCATAATTATGCAAATTCTATAGGAATTAATTTATGTAAAGAAGCAGGTATAAAGTTAGCTCAAAGTTCAAGAGGGACACCAAGAATTGCTTTGAGACTTTTAAAGAGAGTAAGAGATTATGCTCAAGTTTTGAATAAAAATAATTTTGTTTCTAAAGAAATAGTCGATAATCTTTTGAAGTATCAGCAAATTGATAATAAAGGTTTAGATGAGACAGATCGAAAATTCCTAAGTTTCTTAAAAGAAAATAATGGTGGTCCATTAGGGTTAGAGTCAATTGCTGCAGGGTTGGGGGGAGATTCATCAATGTTAGAGTGTATTATTGAACCTTATTTGATTCAATTGGGTTTTATTTCAAGAACTCCAAGAGGGAGAATTCTTACATTTCAGGGTGAGCAATATCTCATCAATTTAATTACAGAAAAATGAAATTAAAAAATATTTTAATTATCTTTTTAATCTTTATTTTTGTATACAAAGTTCCTAAAGTTTATTCTTTAGATTCTAGACAGGAATTATTTGAAGAAGCTTTATTGCAAAGTTCTAATGGAGATTTTATTTTAGCTTTAGAAAAGTGGAACAAATATTTAGAAATTTTTCCTGAGGATGCAGCAGCTTTAAGCAATAGAGGAAATATAAGGTTAGTTAACGGTGATCCAAAAGGTTCAATTCAAGATCAAGATAATGCTATTCACTTAGATCCTAATGAATTGGATCCTTATATTAATAGAGGAATAGCTGAAGAGGCTTTAGGCCTTTGGGATGAAGCAAAAGGTGATTATTTATATGTTCTTTCAAAAGATGAAAAGAATTTTTCGGCTTTATATAATCTTGCAAATGTAGAGGGTTCTTTAGCTAATTGGAAAAATGCAAGAGATTTATTTAGTAAAGCTTCACTTTATAATCCTGGCTCTGTTATGGCAAGATCAAGTATGGCTTTGGCGGACTATGAACTAGACAATTATGAACAATCTGAAAAAGAATTAAGAAAATTAATAAGAAAATATCCAACTTTTGCTGATGCTAGAGCAGCGCTAACAGCCTTAGAATGGTCGAAAGGTAACTATGGAGAGGCTGAAAGCAATTGGATAGCTGCTGTAGAATTAGATCCAAGATATTCACAAGAAGATTGGTTGCTAGAAGTAAGAAGATGGCCTAATAAACCAACTAAAGACCTTATGAAATTTATTTCAATCAAATAACTTATGTCCAAAGATGACTTTAATAAAAAGATTGAATCAGTAATTTCTGAAATTATTAGTTTGAGAAGACATATTCATGCTCATCCTGAGTTAAGTGGTTTGGAGTATCAAACGTCAGTTCTTATTGCTGGTTATTTAAAAAAGATTGGATGGAAAGTTACAGAATCTGTTGGCAGGACAGGAGTCGTGGCAGAGTATGGACCTAGTAATGATGGTTTTATTGGACTAAGAGTTGATATGGATGCATTACCTATTGATGAGAATACAGACTTAAGTTACTCATCTAAAGTAGATGGGATTATGCATGCATGCGGCCATGATATTCATATTTGTATTGGCTTAGGAGTAGCTAATTTATTAAAAGATTCTGATTTAAGGTACGGAATAAGAATAATTTTTCAACCTGCAGAAGAAATTGCAAGTGGGGCAAAATGGATGATAAGTGATGGTGTTACGCAAAATCTAAGAAAAATTTTAGGGGTACATGTTTATCCGGATTTATTAGTAGGCAAAGTAGGAATCAAAGAAGGAAGTTTGACGGCAGCAGCGGGTGAATTATCTGTAGAAATTATTGGTCAATCAGGTCATGGAGCTAGACCACATGAGGGAGTAGATGCCATTTGGGTAGCATCAAAGATTATTTCTGGCATTCAAGAGTTAATAACAAGAACATTGGATCCTTTAGATCCAGTAGTAATTACTTTTGGAAAAATCAACGGAGGTAAAGCTTATAATATACTTTCAGAAAAAGTAAATATATTGGGAACCGTTAGATGTACTAATTTGAATTTATTTGATACTCTTGGAGATTGGTTAGAAGAAAA
>Ga0163110_10001332_pt1 | contig 12549 bp, 7 predicted proteins | sample CRUFie1St17metaG_FD_108703 | JGI IMG/M metagenome (GOLD analysis project Ga0163110, IMG submission 108703) | Marine microbial communities from the Costa Rica Dome - CRUD Field 142mm St17 metaG | ecosystem: Environmental > Aquatic > Marine > Oceanic > Photic zone | place: Costa Rica: the Eastern...
CCAGAAGAGCTCGCCGAATTCCCCAAGAACTCATAGACGACAAAATAGACATCATCGTATTCCAAGAAGCCTTCGACCCCAAAATCAGAAGAATCCTCAAAAGAAAACTCCGCAAACACTACCCATACAGAGTAGGGCCAGCCAACTACAAGTTCTTTAGCATCAAAACCAATAGCGGAATCATGATGTTTAGCAAAACCCCAATCTATGAAATGGGAACAGTAGACTTCTCCCGCTGCGAAGGCGAAGATTGCCTCGCCCGAAAAGGCGCACTCTTAGTCGAAGGACACTTCAACGACCACCCCTTCCAACTCCTAGGAACACACCTAGAAGCAGGAGGGCCTTGGGACATCAAAACCAGCCAATACCAAGAACTACGAGCATTAATAGACAAACATCAACAAAACAAAGTTCCTCAAATCCTCTGCGGAGACTTCAACACCAGCAAATACCGAACCCCCGAGAAATACAAAACCATGCTCGAAATGCTCGATGTACAAGACGGTCCCCTCACAGGACCAGATCGATACACAGCAAGCGGATACAAAATGGACCTAGATGGCCGACCCAAACACGATGGAACCCTCATCGACTTCGCATTCTATCGCCCAAATGGCATCACCCCCGACTTCATCCAAAGAACCGTTCGCATCTACACCGAACAATGGAGCAAAGACCACAAAAGCCTATCAGACCATAACGCAGTCCTCCTCCGACTCATCTTCAAATAACCCCCCAATATCATCCAAAAGCAGGGGTTGTATGAAAATCCCCAAACATCCACAAAGGGAGAGGCCAGCGCGATGTCTCCCCTCCTCGGGAGGGGGCGGGGGTGGGTAAGGAACTGGTATACAGATTCTTAACGCTAAAAACACAACCCTTCAACACCACCTAGCAAACGCCTCGCCCATAATCCCGCCTACCTCGACAGGTACACTGCCTACCAAGACAAGTACGCTGCCTACCAAGACAAGTACGCTGCCTACCAAGACAAGTACGCTGCCTACCAAGACAGATACGCTGCCTACCAAGACAGATACGCTGCCTACCAAGACAGATACGCTGCCTACCAAGACAGGTACGCCGCCTACCAAGACAGGTACGCCGCCTACCAAGACAGGTACGCCGCCTACCAAGACAGGTACGCCGCCTACCAAGACAGGTACGCTGCCTACCAAGACAGGTACGCTGCCTACCAAGACAGGTACACTGCCTACCAAGACAAGTACGCCGCCTACCAAAACAGGTACGCCGCCTACCTTACCCTACCCCATCCCCACAAAAAACAACCCCCTACCTCCCATCCCTAAAATCCCATTTGACACTGTAAGAATACGCCCCATTTCCCCCTAAAAACAAACCCAAAAACACCGTAATTCGCCCCTAATTCCAAGCTATCTCACGAATTATATTTTTATATAAACATTCCTTTTTAGTAATATAATGCGTTAGATATGAGAGGATTATGACCATACAATTCCAACGATCTTCCCTAAATTGTCCCCAAATTAGCTATTCGCCCACATTTATCTATTCACCCTACCGAACCAATCTCGTATGAAAAAATCATTACTCCTATCCATTATAATTACAGTATTCGTATCAAATACCTTCGCAATCACCATCGCATCCCCCAAACGAATATATGTCGACCAAAACGCCATCGGCACAGGTCTAGGCTTATCTTGGGCAAATGCCATGACCGACTTCCAAACAGCCCTAGATAACGCAACCGATGAAGACAGCATATTCGTGGCAGCAGGAACCTACTACCCCTCTAAAGATCGATTCGGAGGGACAACCACCGCACAAGAAGCCACCTTCTTCGTCTCTACAACACCCGTAATCCTCGGCGGCTTCATCACAGGAGGGAGCCCCCTCAACCAACGAAACCCAACCCTAAACCCAACAACCCTATCAGGAAACCTCGGTTCCCTAGGCGATTCCTCCGATAACGCATTCCATGTCCTCTGGTTCGACCACCTTGATAGCACCTTCGTCCTAGACGGTTTCATAATAACCGAAGGCAATGCCAATGGCAGCTTCGCCGATGAACAAGCAGGCGGAGCAATATATAACGATGGCAGCGGATTTGGCCTCTCATCATACCCCCAAATCCGAAACTGCATCTTCTCCCAAAACTGCGCAAACACAGACGGAGGTGCCATCTACAACCTCGCAACCAATGGCACAGCCTCTCCCATCATCTCCAATTGCAGCTTCCTCCAAAACGAAGCCACAAACAACGGCGGAGCCATCTATAACTACGCCTTAAACGGAAACGCCTCCCCCCGAATTACCCGTTCTACCTTCTCCCAAAACCGCGTCTCAAACCAAGGGGGAGCAATCGCAAACCACAGCGAAGGAATCGGTACCTCAAACACCTATATCGAAAGCTGCTTCTTCACAGGAAACCAAGCAGGATATGGCGGGGCAATCATAAACTACGTGACCAATGGCGGAATCAATACAGCCACTGCCATTAACCTATCCCTCACCGCCAACCAAGCCGACTTCGGCGGCGGCGCAATCACCAACTGGATCCAAAACTCAGGCACAAACACCTCCCAATACATCAACTGCTCTTTCTCCCAAAATATCGCAGGCTTTTGGGGAGGAGCCATGAGCAACCACCTCTTTAGCGGTGGCTCCCTAAACCCAACCATCCAAAACTGCATCCTCTGGGAAGACAGTGCCGCCCTATCCGATCCCGAAATATATGCCAATGGCGTTACCGTCTCCCTCTCCGACTGCCTCGTCCAAGGAGGATTCGCCTCGGGCACAAATGTCATCGACACAGATCCCTTATTCGAAGATCCAGATGGCACAGATAACATCATCGGAACCCCCGATGACGACTTATCCCTCTTAAACGGCTCCCCAGTCATCGACCAAGGCATAAACAGCCACCTTCCCTCCAACATCAACCAAGACATCGTCCAAGCCAATCGAATTAGCGGCATACGCGTAGACCTTGGCGCATACGAATACTCTCCCTGCACATTCTCTGCCCGTTTATACGTCGATGCCGATGCATCAGGCCAAAATACAGGCTTCTCTTGGACAGATGCCTTCCCCAATTTCCAAGACGCAATTGACCTCGCCCGCGCCTGCGGAAACATCGCCGAAATATGGGTCGCACAGGGCGTCTATCTCCCAACCCGTGACACAACTAGCACCCAATTCGGCCGCCATAATACCTTCTACCTCCCCCTCGAAAACCTCCATATCTATGGAGGCTTCTCCCCAGGCGACTCCCTCCTAGCCCAACGAGATTGGACCAACCAACCTTCCATCCTCAGCGGAGACATAGGAACCCCCAACGATTCTACAGACAATGCCTATCATGTCCTATTCATTGACCGAGTCGATAGCTCTACCGTCATAGACGGCCTACATATCATGCATGGCAATGCCAACGGCTCTACCACATCAACCAGACACGGTGGCGGAGTATATAACATTGTCGGTGCCAATAGCGAAACCAGCTTCCCCGTCTTCCGCAACTGCACCTTCGCCCATAACCACGCCCATTATGGCGGGGCAATCGCCAATTACGCCTCAAACGCCGCCGATGTAAACATCTTCATCGAACGCTCCATCTTCGAATACAATTCCGCCGACTCAGCAGGAGGAGCCATCTACAACTACGGAACCCTTAGCGGAACCGCCAACCTCTTCGTAAACTACTCCCTCTTCCACGCAAACCAAGCCACAAACTACGGCGGAGCCATCCATGCCGAAGGCAATACGGGCCTCGCTTCGCCTAGACTCATAAACAACCGCTTCTACGAAAACACAGCCGCTTACGGTGGTGCCATCACCAACTACGGCCGAACGGGCTCCCTCACTGCCTCTATCATCAATTCGCTCTTCTCTGGCAATGCCGCAAACTTCGGCGGGGCAATTGACAACTACGGAATCGCAGGAGGCGCATCTATCCCCCAAATCATCAACTGCACCTTCTCCCACAACCAAGCCGCAGCAAACGGCGGCGGCATCAGCAACCGATCATTCGGCGGCAATGCCCTTCCCACAATCACCAACTGTATCCTTTGGGGCAATGGCGCAACAGCAGGCGAAGCCGAAATCTACGACGATGGCAGCTTCAACAATGTAAGCGATTGCCTCATCGAAAATGGATACGTCAATGGCACAAACATCCAAACAGCCAATCCCCTCTTCGTAGACGCAGACGGCTCCGACAATATCCCTGGCAACCTAGACGACAACCTCCGTCTCCGCCTCTGTTCCCCAGCCATCGAAACAGGAAATACATTCGTCAATACCTCCAACCACGAACTTGACGGCAATTCCCGAAACATCGACCTCATCGACCTAGGCGCATACGAACACCAAGGCGTTCCCCCCATCTCCACCCTCAGCCAAGCCTCCCAATCCATCCTAGCCGACGTCGAATACACAGATGCCCAAGGATGGACACACTACTTCGACTGCGACAACAACATGATTCTCCTATCCATCAAAAAGGACGGCCAAAACTTTGGCGAAATAAATGACGGCACCTTCCTCGTCCAACAAACAACCAACGGACAATACGGCAGCGGCTCCGCAACCAATCTATCCGCTGCCCAGTACACAACCACAGGCGCATGGTACGTCTTCAACCGCCATTGGGACGTAACCCCCAACGGCTCCCTCTCCCAACCTGTCAAAGTCCGCTTCTACTACACCTCCCAAGACCATTCCGACCTCATTGGCTCAATTCCTGCCATTGGCATCGAACAAGATATGGTCTTCTTCAAGGTCGATAGCACAACCTCCGCCCACGACCTCAATGTCGCTCCACATAATATTCACGTATACACCCATGATACTATTTCCTCCTTATCTAGATGGACAAGAGGCTTATACAGAACAATTCCCTACAGTGAGTATGAAGTCGCAAGCTTCTCAGGCGGTGGCGGAGGAGGAGGCGACGGACTTGGCTACACCCCATTTCCGCTACACCTCCTATCCTTTACAGGCAGCCAAAACGACGGAATGAACTCCCTCCAATGGCTAACTGCCCAAGAGGACGGCACCCAAACCTTCTTCATCGAACGAAGCCCCAACGCCCAATCTTTCGAATCAATAGGAAGCGTCCCAGCCAATGGCAACAATCTCGGCACCACTTCCTACACATTCGACGACGATTCTCCCCTTACTGGCACCAACTACTACCGCCTCCGAATCCTCGACCACGATGGCCGAATCTCATACTCACCCATCCTCGAATTATCCTTCTCCCCCGAACCCTCTTTCGCCCTCTACCCAAACCCTGCCACCACCGAATTAACCCTCGCCGCCCAAGGCCTAGAAGCCCCCACCCAATTCTCCCTCTACGCCCCCAACGGCAAACGAATTCACCAACAGGCATGGACGAATAAATCTCATTTTTTGTATAAACTTGACTTGTCTCCATACCCCAAAGGCTTATACATATATCAGTTCATGTATAATGGAGAGTCGTACCAAGGAAAAGTTATAAAACAATAAGGTTCACCCCATAAGATATACCAAGCCCTCATTTCATTTGTAAATGAGGGCTTAGTTATTAGAGGGATAAAATCTCTATAAGTCTACGATTGATTAACCTTTAAGCCATAATTAAAGGAATATGTCAGTGTTTTTTTAGAAAAAATAATAGATTATTATTTGACAAATAAGAATATTATATCTTTCTTAGCAGTCGTAAGGAAATGATGACTGATTTTTATCATCATCTTATTAAATGCAATAGCTAACAATTGAGCAACCATAATGCTCACAAATTGCATAGCTATAGTTGTATAAAAGGGCGAATTTTAGAACGAACAGCTTCTGGTTTTTAAGCGACTTATCAGGGATGATAGGTCGCTTTTTCTTTACCTATATATCACACTCAAACTACCTTCGCATGACATCTCCTTTGTACCTTTAACCTACATAATCGAACACATGGACACCCAAACTATCTCCCACCCAATGCGGCGGCTCTTCTCCTATTTACGCATATACCAAACCCGTTTCTTATGGGCTGTAAACAATAGCGTAATAAACAAAGTATTCGACCTCATGCCGCCCATTCTCGTCGGATGGATCATCGATACTGTACGAAAAGAGACACCCCCATGGATCATCTCAGTAACAGGAACACAAGATAGCTGGTCGCTCGCTCTCTTCCTTGCCACCCTAACTGTCGTAATCTTCGGAGTCGAAAGCTTCTTCGAATGGCTATACCAATCAGGCTTCATGCGCCTCGCCCAAGACCTCCAACACTCCCTCAGAACCGATACCTACAACCAACTCCAAAAGCGAGAATTGGCCTTCTTCGAGAATGAACGAACAGGGAACCTCCTCGCAATCCTAAATGACGACATCAATCAGCTTGAACGCTTCCTCAATACAGGCTTCAACCAAATCCTCCAACTATTGGTACTATTCGTATTCGCAGGCTCTGTCCTATTCTATACATCTTGGGAACTAGCCCTCGTCGGTATGGCGCCTATCCCTTGCATCCTCGCAGGTAGCTTCCTATACCAACGACTCATCGCACCCCGATACACAACCCTCCGCGAAAAGGTCGGCCAACTCAGTAGCCGCATCGAAAACAACCTCTCAGGCATTAAGGTCATCAAAAGCTTCACCGCCGAACCCTTCGAGTCAAACCGTATCCACGATAGTTCACAAGCATACCGCGATGCAAACTACGCAGCCATACGATACAATGCCCTCTACATCCCTCTCATCCGAAGCTTCATTACGCTCGGATTTGCAGGCGGGATTCTACTAGGCTGTTACTGGATTCTCAATGGCTCCGACAAACTAACCGTTGGCGAATTGGTGCTATTCTCCATGATGATTCAACGCCTCCTCTGGCCCATCACATCCCTCGGACAAACCCTCGACAATTACGAACGCGCCAAAGCAAGTGCTGTAAGGGTATTTCGCCTATTAGACACGCCAGCATCCATTACAGATCCTGAAAGCCCTCTCCCCACCACAACCGCCAAAGGATCGATTGACATACAAAACCTAAGCTTTGCCTACACTCCCGAAATCCCCATTCTAAAGAACCTCTCCTTCTCCATCAAACCAGGACAAATAATAGGGGTAGCAGGCACTACAGGCTCAGGGAAATCTACCCTTATTAAACTGATCCTCAGATTCTACGATCCCCAATCAGGCGCAATCAAGATAGACAATAAGGACATTAAGCACCTCCGAATCAAAGACCTCCGTCAACAAATCGCCTTAGTTAGCCAAGATACCTATCTCTTCTATGGAACCATTCGGGACAATATCGCATATGGCAGCGAAGATACCTCACTCGAAGCAATCGTCAAGGCTGCAAAAGCCGCCGAACTACACGACTTCATCGCCCAACTCCCACAAGGCTATGACTCCGTCGTAGGCGAAAAGGGGATTAAGCTCTCGGGTGGCCAACGACAACGCCTAAGCATCGCTCGTGCAATCCTCAAGGATGCCCCAATCCTCATCCTTGACGAAGCAACAAGTTCCGTCGATACAGAAACCGAACGAAGCATACAACAGAACCTCAATAAGTTCTCCGCAGGGAAAACGGCCATCGTAATCGCACATCGTCTCTCAACCATCCGAAACGCCGACCGAATCCTCGTCCTCCATAACGGCACCCTAGCCGAAAGTGGCACCCACGAACAACTAACTGAAAAGGGCGGGATCTATGCCGACCTATGGAAAGTCCAATTAGGCGAGAGCCATTAAGGAATTCTCCCCAACATTTGCTCTCTTTCCGCTTTCCCCGTAATTTATGCGAACATTAACTCAACTAGACCCACCAAATGGAATATACCACCATCTTATACGAACAAATAGGGGCAATCGTAAAGATTACCCTCAACCGTCCCAAAGTCTTGAACGCCCTCAATGCAGACATGGTCATTGAACTCAAACATGCGATTGAGCGTATCGCACAAGATGACTCGGTCAAGGTCATGATTGTGACAGGGGCAGGACGCGCGTTCTCCGCAGGCGTAGACCTAAAAGCAATGAACCAACAATCAGGCATAAAAGGCGGATTATTCGAAGGCAATTCCATTATAAGCCTCGGCAATGAGATGATCGAAACCATGCAAACCATGCCCAAGGTTACCATTGCCATGGTCAATGGCTACACCTTTACGGGAGCAATGGAACTTATGATGACCTTCGACCTTATCCTTGCCGCAGATGAAGCCAAGATAGGCGATACCCATGCAAAGTGGGGAATCATGCCTAAGTGGGGCATGACCCAACGACTTCCCCTCCTCGTTGGGATCCTAAAAGCACGGGAACTATCCTTCACTGCAAGAGCTGTCACAGGCAAAGAGGCCGAACGACTAGGGCTCGTAAACCGCTCTGTGCCCCTCGCCGAACTCGAATCCGCAACCATGCAAATGGCAGGGGCTATCCTCCAAAATAGCGCCCAAGCCATTGCCGCAATCAAACTCCTCTACCACAAAGGGATTCACACAACCCTAAAAGAAGGCCTCCAAATAGAGCAAGACACCAACACAGAGATTACAGACCGAAAAGAATTCCTCAAGAACTTCGAAAAGAATAAAAAGAAATAGCACCATGATGAAAGCGGTACTTTGCGACGCATATGGCCCCATAGATAACCTCCGAATCGCCGATGTTCCCATCCCTGAGCTAAAGCCAGGCCATGTCCGAATTGACATCAAGGCGGCAGGACTCAACTTCCCTGATATCCTAATGATTATGGGGATGTATCAAGCAAGCCCCCAATTCCCCTTTATTCCAGGCTCCGAGCTGTCGGGAGTCGTTGAGGCCATTGGGGAAGGCGTTACCCACCTCAAAGTGGGCGATCGTGTCACAGCCTCTGTCCCAACAGGAGCATTCGCCGAAAAGATTGTGATACCTGCATATACCTGCCTCCCCCTCGGCAACAAACTCGACTTCGAAACAGCATCTTGTTTCCTCATTACCTATGGTACTGCATATCATGCCCTAAAGGATCGAGCGCATATTCAGGAGAACGAGTCACTATTGGTACTAGGAGCGGCAGGCGGTGTGGGGCAGGCTTGCCTTGACCTCGCCCGACTTATGAAAGTTGAGTCTATTGCAGTTGCATCCACAGAGGAAAAACTCGAACTCTGCCGCTCTTATGGCGCATCTCATACCATTAATTACCGCGAAAGCGAACTCCGCCAAGCCATCAAAGGGCTCAACCGTCCCCGCAAAAACGTAGATGTGGTATTCGACCCAGTAGGAGGGAAATACTCCGAACTGGCATTGCGATCCCTAGCGTATGGGGGCCGCCATTTAGTGATTGGGTTTGCAGCGGGTAAGATCCCTAAAATCCCCCTGAATCTCCCCCTCCTCAAAGCCTGCCAAATTGTAGGAGTATTCTGGGGGCATTTCGCCCAGCGTTTCGCTAAACAAGCGTATAAAAACCATATACAACTTATTGAGTGGATTCACGAAGGAAAATTGAAGCCTTACATCCAGAAAACCTTTCCCTTAGGAGAGGTTAAAACAGCCCTTAAGTGGATTGCAGCACGCAAAGTAATGGGAAAAGTAGTATTGTCAATGAAGGACTAAACAATGGATATCCTCCTCATATTCGTTTCAGGTGAGGAGGATATTCTATGAAACCTGTGGAGCTTGAATGAACTCCTTCGCAATAGTGAAGTGGAAGGTTGTCCCTTCGCCTTGAGCCGAATCTAACCAAATCTCTCCTCCATGTTGTTCAACTACCTTCTGACAAAGGGCTAATCCAATGCCCGTTCCCTCATATGTATCATGGCTATGTAACTTCCTAAACAATAGGAAAATCTTCTTATGGAACTCTGGGGCAATCCCAATACCATTATCTCGAACCGCAAATTGCCAATAAGCCTTTTCCTCCTTTGCCGATACCCAAATGCGTGGCTGTTCATTGGGTTTATGAAATTTCATCGCATTGGTGAGGAGATTCTGGAACAATTGCCTTAAGCGGGTCGAATCCCCGTTAATCCACTCAGGCATCTCTCCAATTTCGATTTCAGCCCCTGTTTCCCGAATGGGAATCCGCAGGTCTTGGATAATCCGATTAAGAATCAAGGGGATTAGTACACGACTTTTAACGAAAGCTTGTGAATTTACACGAGAGTAGGCCAATAAATCATTGATTAAGCTATGCATTCGTTTCGTTGCGGCAACAATGAAGTCGAGAAATTCTTTCTCCGATTCTCCAAGCTTCCCTTTTAAGCGTCTCTCCAACAGCTGTGAATAACTGACAATTGTTCGCATGGGAGCCTTTAAATCATGAGATGCCATATATGCAAAGTTCTCCAATTGCATATTGGACTCAATATACCGTTGGAGCTCCTCATTCTTCTTGTTAAGCTTGGCTACATTATCCTGAATAATCTGTTCTTGTTGTTTACGAGCCGTGATATCTTTGACCAAACCGATAATAAAGGTCTGATCATCAACTTGCTGCTTGATACTATGCACTTCTGTTGTAAAGCTACTCCCGTCTTGTCTATGGCTCTCCCACTCAAAGTGACTTCGACCTTGGGTGAGAATTTCGGAGGCATGAAAGAGGATTTCATTGCTCGATTTCTTGCCGTTAGATTGATATTCAGGAGTAGAGAGGAAGGGATTACTCGTAAAGAACGCCTCTTTGTTGTTGAGTTTTAATAGCTCCAATAATCGATTGTTACAATCCTCAAATACCCTTTCACTATAATTGTATACAAAGATACCATCAAACGCATTATCGAATAGCATCCGATAGCGTTCCTCACTTTCAGCAAGGGCTTCCTGCGTACGCTTGATATCCGTAATATCAACCGCAATGACCGAACACCCAATGATAGTTCCCATATTATCCTTCACAGGCGAGAAGGTGACATTGTAGTACTCATCTCCTCCATCAAACTCCCATTTATTCATCACAGAAAAGGTCTCTCCTGAAAAAGCTCTTTCATATAGGGGCAATATGAATTCATACACCTTTTCTCCAAAACATTCTGAAACATGTTTGTGTAGAGCTACTTCTCCCTCAAACAAGCGTCGGATAACCATCTTGTACTGTGTATTACACAGAATATACCGATGACTTCTATCAATGGCATAAACAGAAGCATTCGAACTATTCACCACAGCATTAAGGGTTCCCTTACGCTTCACCAAATCAAGCTCTACTTGTTTCTTCGCAGTAATATCAATGAAAGTAAAGGCCAATTTGGTGTCTCCAGTCTCAGGATCATACTTTGCCCCAAACCATAGAGTCTTAGGATTCCCTTTGACGGTGCATACATTGAGTTCTCTATCCAAGAAAGTATTGGTTTGGAACAGACTTTCAATTTGATCAATCAAGGCATCCTTAGATTGGGGGAGAAAAAGCTTTTCCATAGCTGGGGTAAATTCCTCTGCTTGTTCTGCTTCAAGCATTGCGAGAATTGCCTGATTCGTCTGTAGTATCTGAATGGATTGCAGCAATTGTGTGATGAGGCGAGGATGGGATTCTATATGCGCTCGAATATCCGAGATTCCTTTTGACTTCAGCCGTCTTAGGGTTCGTAATACATCCTTCACATCTACTTCTAAGATCCCCACGACACTCGTCTCAAACAGATTTCGATAGGTCGCTTCGCGTTCTTGCAGGCTTTCTAATGAAATGAAGTAGAGATAGCTCAAAAACAATAACTTATACAGGAAGACGACTGTGCATAATAAATAAGCATACAGAGCAATATCATCTTTCATGGAAGACCTAATGGGAATGAACCCCTCCTCCTTATAGACAGCAAAGAATAAAAAAGAAGCAATACACAAACAGGCAATCAAGTGAGCCTTCCATCTATCACTAAGAAAGTATATATAAGAAGTTAGGCTCAGTGCTAAGAAAATAATATGGAAAAGAAACTCTGATCCTAGAATGAGAGAATTAAGCACAAGGATAAACCATGGAAACAGACATCCTAGAATACTAGCCCAAGCATGTTTATGGATTCCATTGAGGTAAAATGTAAATGCGAATATGGCAGAGTAACCTAACGATGCGAAATAGACCCAATAGACATCAAAACCAATAGATGCATAATATATAATGGCAAGAATAGGCATAATGATGCCCGCAACACAATCGATATTTAAGAACTTAATTCTGAGTCCCGTTAGATTGTCGAAACGATCATCTACACCCGAATTTATGATAGAATTCAGCCCCATTTGCATGACAGTTTTTCTTAGTTCTTTTAATCTAAAAAAACATTTTCATTATAGTAATATGCTTGAAAGGAAATGAGATCCCTATAAGTGTAAGATTTCCAATAAATATGAGGCATTTATCATATGCCAGTTGCTTAATAGGAATAAAGGAACAAAACACGCAAACGAATGAATAGGAAAAGTGAAGACTTATACATTAAACCGTTATGATATTTTGTTCATCTCTACATCCTTTTTGATAAGATTATCCCTATCTGTATGCGGATACAAAGGAATAAGTATGTAAGTTTTTATCCCTATTTCTTACATATGCCATATGAAAGAAGACAGTGGCTTCATGATAGACGCAATAAGCAATTATAG
>Ga0163110_10001334_pt1 | contig 12542 bp, 10 predicted proteins | sample CRUFie1St17metaG_FD_108703 | JGI IMG/M metagenome (GOLD analysis project Ga0163110, IMG submission 108703) | Marine microbial communities from the Costa Rica Dome - CRUD Field 142mm St17 metaG | ecosystem: Environmental > Aquatic > Marine > Oceanic > Photic zone | place: Costa Rica: the Eastern...
AAGCATGTAACTCATCTAAAAAATGAGCATGCTATCGTGCCTGGTTTGGCAGTTGTCCTGGTAGGAGAAGATCCTGCTTCACAAGTTTATGTTAGAAATAAGGGTGAGCAAACTAAAGCTGCCGGTATGAAATCGCTTGAATTCAAGCTCGAGGAAAATACCTCAGAGAAAGAATTATTAGAACTAATTGAGAAATTAAATCAAGATAGATCAATTCATGGTATTCTTTGTCAATTGCCTTTACCTGCCCACATAAATGAGGAGCTTGTGATAAATTCAATAGCACCTGATAAGGATGTTGATGGGTTTCATATTTCTAACGTTGGCTTATTAGGCACTGGTCAAAAATCGATGGTTCCTTGTACGCCTTTAGGTTGCTTAATGATGTTAAAAGATCATCATGGAGATTTGACTGGCTTAAATGCTGTTGTGATAGGCAGATCAAATATTGTAGGTAAACCCATGGCTAATTTATTATTAAAGGAAAGCTGCACTGTAACAATTGTTCATAGTAAAACTAAAGATATTAGAGAAATTTGTAAGAAAGCCGACATACTTATAGCTGCTGTTGGTCGTGCAGAGATGATTGATGAAAATTGGATCTCTGAAGGTGCTACCGTCATAGATGTGGGCATTAACAGAATTCCTAATCCAGAAAAACCTGGTAAGTCTAAATTAGTGGGTGATGTAGATTATCAAAGTGCCATAAAAGTCGCTGGTGCTATAACTCCTGTACCTGGAGGTGTTGGGCCAATGACAATAGCATGTCTTTTGGCAAACACTGTTACTGCTTGTTGCAGAGCCAATAATTTGCCAGAGCCTGAAAGACTGAGTGTCTAAACAACAACTTTAACTTAATCGAATTTAATTAGACTATTGTTGCCTCGGTGACGGCGCGAACTTCATCCATTAACACATCACTGGCGAGTTCAACAACTTTTAATCCTCCTGGGACAACATCAAGCACCGCAAGATTAGTTATTATCCTGTTGACTACTCCTTTACCAGTAAGCGGTAAAGTACAGCTTTTCAATAATTTGCTTTCTCCGCGCTTATTTGCATGATCCATAACGACGACAACTCTACCTACACCAGCAACTAGATCCATGGCACCTCCCATACCTTTTACAAGCTTTCCAGGTATCATCCAATTTGCCAGGTCACCATTTTCAGCCACCTCCATTGCACCGAGAATTGCCATATTTATTTTCCCCCCTCTTATCATAGCAAAGCTGGTATCAGAGCCAAAGTAAGCAGTTCTTGGAAGTTCAGTGATTGTTTGCTTGCCAGCATTTATTAGGTCTGGGTCAATTTTATCTTCAGTAGGAAAAGGACCCATTCCCAGCATTCCATTTTCTGATTGTAATGTTACGTCAATGCCATCAGGGATATAGTTAGAAACCAGAGTAGGAATGCCTATTCCTAGATTAACATACCAACCATCCTGTAATTCTTGTGCCGCTCTGGCTGCCATTTGATCGCGGTTCCAAGCCATATTTTTCTCCAATTATCAAATTCTGTTAAGGGTAATGTATTATCTTGTTCGCAAGCCCTGCTAAGGTGTTTGTATAGTCCTTTGTTCAATCCTTTTTTCATGTTTACCCTGGATAATTCTATGAACATAAATTCCAGGTGTATGGATTAAATCTGGATCTAACTCACCACTTCGTACTATCTCTTCTACTTCAGCTACGCAAATTTTCCCACAGGTAGCGGCGGCGGGATTGAAGTTTCTACTGGTTTTTCGGTATATTAGGTTACCAGTTTCGTCTGCTTTCCATGCTTTTATTATTGCTAAATCAGTTTTTAAGCCTGTTTCTAAAATATAGGTTTCGCCATCAAATTCTTTATGCTCCTTGCCCTCGGCTATTACCGTGCCTACACCTGTCTTCGTATAAAAACCTGGTATTCCGGCACCGCCAGCTCGCATCCTCTCAGCTAAGGTTCCTTGTGGATTAAATTCTAATTCTAATTCACCACCCAAGTATTGTTGCATGAATATATCATTTTCGCCAACATAGGATGAAATCATTTTTTTAACTTGTTTCGTTTTCAAAAGTATACCTAACCCAAAATCATCCACACCTGCATTGTTTGATGCAACTATAAGATTTTTTGTTCCTGCATTCTTTATGGCTTTTATTAAAATTTCTGGAATTCCACACAAACCAAATCCGCCAGCTGCAATAGTCATTCCATCGAATAACAAATCTTTAAGAGCTTCTTCCGCGGTATCATAGATTTTACGCATAAATTTCTTCTTTCTATTTATTTACTTGAACAAAATTTAATTTCTATTTCAAAAATAACTCTTCCCAATCACTTAGCAATCCATTTATCATTTTTTCAAAACGCTCACCAGGTTGCCTTAATTTGAATAGTTCCTCATAAGGATCTTTTGCGATTCTCCTACTTCCAGATAATTCTTCAACAACAGCATGCCCACAGAATGGAACATACACTTCTGAATACCCTCCTTCATGAACTAATGTTAGTTTTCCATTGCAATTTTGATCAGCCAGATTTTGTGCTTTTCTTGTTAATAACCTATATGTTTCGGCGGAGCATAACATGCTCGATAATGGGTCAATCATCGCTGCGTCAAAACCGCAAGCAACAATAATAATGTCTGGAGAGTAATTATTTACGATAGGTTTAATTATTCGATCAAATAAATCAATATAGGCTTGATGCCCAGAGCCAGCTGGCAATGGAAGATTAACGTTATAGCCCAGTCCTTTTTTCTCACCCCGATCGGTTTCTGCTCCTGTATCAACAGGATAATTTCGTTCCTGATGGATAGAAATAGTTAGAACATCATTTCGGTTGTAAAAAATTGCCTCTGTTCCGTTTCCATGATGAACATCCCAATCAATAACACAGAACTTTTTTGCTAGTTTATTTGCGATACTGTGTTCTATTGCTATAGCAATATTGGCTAATAAACAAAAACCATTTGGATAATCGGGTAAGCAGTGATGTCCTGGAGGCCTGGATAATGAATATGAATTTTTATATTTGCCTTTCAATACGTCTGAAACTGCTGAGATTGCTAGGCCACTAGACAGGGAAGCAATATCAAAGCCATCTTTGGCAAATGGTGTCCTTAACCCCAGTATACCTCCATCTATTTCAGACAAGGCTTTGAATTCATCTAAATACTCTTTGCTATGGACTTTAAGCAAATCAGACATTGTGGCGGGATCACTCGATTGAAGATCAATATCTTGAGTAATACCAGTTACGTCCATAAGGTTTTTTAATCGCCTTTTAGTTTCTGGATTTTCAGCCAAGCCACCCGCGGCAAGTGGTTGAACGAGATTGCCGACTGGTTGAGTGAAGGCATAATTGCCACCTCCGTGCCAAAAACATCTTTCATCCCAGTAAAACCCTGTTTGTGACATATATGCTCTTCTTTCAATTCATTAGAATAAAAAAATTAATAAACTACGAATTCAATAGAATATATGATATCAATAAAAGCAACCAAATAGTGATATATTTTTCAATAACTAATTTACATTAGTCTCATTTCATATTGATTGATGTAGTAAGTATTGATAATTGCTTATCTTGAGATAAGATTGAGCGTTCAAATAATAACTTTATATAGTGATTTGCTGAATGTGTATAACTTTAGAGGAGAACAAGTGATGCCAATTGCTAAAACACTTTATGATAAGATATGGGATGCACATATCGCCCATGAAGATGAGGATGGCACATGTTTATTGTACATAGATCGGCATTTGGTTCATGAGGTTACAAGTCCCCAGGCATTTGAGGGGTTGAGAATGGCGGGAAGGACTGTACGTGCTCCTCATAAGACCATTGCTGTACCTGATCACAATGTACCAACTACGTTAGATCGTGCTAAAGGTATTGATAATGTGGAAAGCCGTATTCAAGTAGAGGCATTGGATAAAAATGCAAAAGATTTTGGGGTGCATTATTACCCAGTCTCAGATATCAGACAGGGCATTGTGCATATTGTAGGGCCTGAGCAAGGCTGGACTCTGCCAGGAATGACTGTTGTTTGTGGAGATAGTCATACTGCAACTCATGGAGCTTTTGGAGCTCTAGCTCATGGGATAGGAACTTCAGAAGTAGAGCATGTTTTAGCTACTCAAACTTTAATACAAAAAAAATCAATGAATATGAAAGTGCAAATAACAGGTAGTCTGAAGCCAGGTGTAACTGCAAAGGATATTACACTTTCTGTGATTGGGAAAACTGGTACTGCTGGTGGGACTGGTTATGTTATTGAGTATTGTGGAGAGGCTATCAGAGATCTTTCAATGGAAGGACGAATGACAATTTGCAATATGGCTATTGAAGGAGGCGCTCGGGCAGGACTGATAGCACCTGACGAAAAAACCTTTGAATATTGTAAAGGGAGACCACATGCGCCAAAAGGTAAGGACTGGGATAGAGCGTTGGATTATTGGAGAACTTTGTTTTCCGATGAAGATGCACATTTTGACAAGGTGGTAACAATTAAAGGCGAAGAAATCGCTCCTGTCGTTACTTGGGGAACTTCGCCAGAAGATGTTTTGCCAATTAATTCAAAGGTTCCAGCGCCAAATGATTTTGAAGGCGGGAAAATTGGTGCCGTGGAAAGGTCACTTGAATATATGGGATTAAATCCTGGAACACCTTTAGAAGATGTAACAATAGACACAGTTTTTATTGGTTCTTGCACTAATGGCAGAATTGAAGATTTACGTGCAGCGGCTGAAATTTTAAAAGGTAAAAAAATAAAAGAAGGTCTTCGCGGTATGGTTGTTCCTGGCTCTGGATTAGTTAGAGCTCAAGCAGAAGAAGAGGGATTAGCCGATATATTTAAAGATGCAGGCTTTGAATGGCGTTTAGCAGGATGTTCTATGTGTTTGGCAATGAATCCTGATCAACTCAAACCAGGGGAACGCTGCGCAGCAACTTCAAATCGAAATTTTGAAGGCCGGCAAGGTAGAGGTGGTAGAACTCATTTAATGAGTCCTCAAATGGCTGCTGCTGCTGCTGTTACTGGTAAATTAACAGATGTTAGAAATTTAATTTAAGATTTAGATTTTTGACTGAGTATTTTAAAAAATCTAGGTAGGAATAAATATGGAAAAGTTCAACAAACTAACTGGAATAGCAGCTCCAATGCCTTTGGTTAATATTGATACTGACATGATAATTCCAAAACAGTTTTTGAAAACAATAAAACGTTCTGGATTGGGGGCTAATTTATTTGATGAGATGCGGTTTGATCAGGACGGAAAGGAAATTCCAGATTTTGTTTTGAATAAGAAGGCATATAGAAATGCTGAGATCATTATTGCAGGAGATAACTTTGGTTGTGGTTCAAGTAGAGAGCATGCTCCATGGGCTTTGCTTGATTTTGGAATAAAGTGCGTAATTTCAACTAGTTATGCCGACATATTTTATAATAACTGTTTTAAGAACGGTATCTTACCAATAGTCTTAAAGCCTGAAGAGGTTGAGTTGTTAATGGAAGATTCAAAAAAAGGTGAAAATGCTAGAATTTCAATAGATTTAGAGAAACAAATCGTGCAGTCTAGTGAAGGTATCGAATTTTCGTTTGAAATAGATGCGTTTAAGAAACACTGTTTATTGAATGGTTTAGACGATATTGGCTTAACTATGGAGAAAGTATCAAGCATAGATAAGTTTGAAAAAAGTTATCAAGAAGAAAAGCCTTGGCTATAATCTATTTTTGAAAAAACTATTTGAACAATTATAGGGCTGATTTTTACGATATAACTTAAATTTAGTTCATAATTATTGTCTTTATAAAGGAAAATAAAATGTCAGAATATTCAATATTAATACTGCCTGGAGATGGAATAGGCGCTGAGGTTATGGATGAGGTTCGTAAAATTATTGAATGGTTTGACGATAAAAGAGGTCTTAATTTCAATATATCTGAAGATTTGGTTGGTGGTGCAGCCTATGATGCGTACGGGGTACCACTTGCAGATTCAACTATGCAAAAAGCGCAAGAAGTTGATGCTGTTCTATTAGGTGCGGTTGGAGGCCCAGCCTATGATAATTTAGATTTTAGCTTAAAACCTGAGCGTGGTTTACTTCAGATCAGAAAAGAGATGGATCTATTTGCTAACTTGCGACCAGCTCAATGTTTTGATGCTCTTGCAGATTTTTCAAGTTTGAAAAAGGAAATTGTTTCGGGGTTGGACATAATGATTGTTCGTGAGTTAACTTCTGGTACCTATTTTGGAGAGCCTAGAGGAATAACGACGGAGAACAATGAGCGTATTGGAGTTAATACGATGCGTTATACTGAATCGGAAATTGAAAGGGTTGCTCGGGCTGCCTTTGAGTTAGCAAAACGACGAAATTGCAAACTATGCTCAATGGAAAAGGCTAATGTTTTAGAGGTCGGCGTATTATGGCGCGATATCGTTGATGAGGTTCATAAATCTCATTACCCCGAGATTGAATTAAGCCATATGTATGCTGATAATGGAGCCATGCAATTAGTTAGAAAACCCAAGCAGTTTGATGTTATTTTAACGGATAATCTTTTTGGAGATTTATTGTCAGATTGTGCTGCAATGTTGACAGGATCATTAGGGATGCTTCCATCTGCTTCATTAGGAGCAAAAATGGAGAACGGTAGACCGAAAGCAATGTATGAACCTGTACATGGTTCAGCTCCTGATATAATGGGCCAAGGAAAAGCAAATCCATCTGCTTGTATATTGAGTTTTGCCATGGCTTTGCGTTATTCATTTGATCAAGGTGATGAAGCGGATCGTTTAGAAAACGCAATCCAAACTGTATTAGCTAGTGGAATTAGAACTCCAGATTTGATGCAGAGAGCGGGTGATGTACCTGTAAGTACAAATGAGATGGGAGATGCAGTTATTAAAGCTTTGGATAACAGCCTATAATCTCATTACAAAATTTATTATCCACCTTTTATTCGTTGCAAAAGGTATATTTCATTCTTGCTGTTTACGGACTCAGTTAAACTATAGGCTATTACTTTGCCATCAATTACTATGGATACCCCCGCATCAAAAATTTCTTGAAGTGACGGGTATTTTTCAACCAAGGAAATCAAAATTTCACCCGTAGTATTTGCGTAGATTTCAATTTCAGTGATCCCGTTTGTATGATTTTTTAAGCCAGACCAGAGATTTACTTTTAATTTATGTTTTATTTTTAATAGCCTCCAATATTCTGACGGGGGACATTGGTAATTCTTTCAATCTTACTCCAGCAGCATTGGATACAGCATTTGCTATAGCAGCCAATGGTGGACATATTGAGGTTTCACCTACTCCCCTGACACCATATGGATGACCTGGATTTGGCACCTCTATTATTACCGTGTCGATCATAGGTAAATCTGAAGCAACGGGGATCCGATAGTCTAAAAAACCACTATTTTGTAACCTTCCATCTTTACCATAAATGTACTCCTCATTTAATGCCCATCCGATACCCTGAGCTGCTCCTCCTTGATATTGACCTTCAACGTAAGATGGATGAATAGCTTTACCTGCATCTTGGATTACTGTGTATCTCACGACATGCGCACGGCCTGTTTCTTGGTCAACTTCAGCGTCTACAAGGTGAGTGGCGAAACTGACGCCAGCTCCTTCTGGTGTGGCTTCAAAATGTCCAACTATAGGGCCGCCTGTTTTACCCATACTCTTGGTAAGTTGTGCTAAGGGAATTGGGTCAAAATTACCTGCATTTGGACCTGATGGTTTGGCAAAACCATCTTCCCAAATTACTGCTTCTTCATCTATATCCCACTTTTTGGCTGCTCTTGCGCACAGTTTTTTCACTGCATCTCTCGCAGCTTTTATTGTGGCTAAGCCGCTAGCATAAGTTACTCGGCTACCGTGACTAACTTCGTTATATCCAAGGGTTGCTGTATCAGCGATAGTTGTTCGCACCTTATCGTATGAAATCCCCAATTCCTCCGCAGCCATTTGACACATTGAAGCGCGACTGCCTCCGATGTCTGGAGTGCCGACAGAAAGCGCAGCTGTTCCGTCCTCTGACAAGGCTAAAGTTACGGCAGTTTCCCCGCCATGATTAAACCAAAATCCTGAAGAAATACCTCTACCTTGTCCTTTTTTAATAGGTGCTGAATAATGAGGATGTTTTTGTGCAGCTTCTAAGCATTCTACGAGGCCAATTCTATCCCATGTCGGACCAAAACTAGCTTTTGTTCCTTGTTTTGATGCATTTTTCAGTCTTACTTCTATTGGATCCAATTCAAGTTTATTACATAATTCGTCAATAACCGATTCTACGGCAAAAGCGGCCATTGGCGAACCAGGCGCCCTATAAGCGGCTTGTTTAGGTCGGTTGGAAAGCACATCATAGCCTATCTGTTTAACATTTTCTAAGTTATATGGCGCAAATGCACACATCGCAGTAAATTCCATAGGTGCACCGGGAAAAGCGCCACCTTGTAATCTAAATATTCCGGAGCCAGCGGTAATTGTACCATCTTTTTTCATACCAATTTTGATATCCATCGAAGTCGAAGATGTTGGTCCGGTCGCTCTAAAAACTTCTGATCGGCTCATTACTAACTTTACAGGTCTATTTGTCTTCCTTGAAAGAGCTAGAGCAACAGGTTCAATAAATATTGCTGTTTTTCCACCAAAGCCGCCACCTATTTCTGAGGCTGTAACACGAAGAGCGCTTGTTTCTAGATCTAAAAGAGCGGCACAAGTTTTTTGAACATGGAAATGTCCTTGAGTACAACACCAGAGCTCACCTTTTCCATCGCCACCTAATTGAGCAAGGCATGCATGGGGTTCTATATAACCTTGATGTGTAGCTTCTGTTTTGAATGTGTCCTCAAGTATTAAATCAGCTGCATCGAAACCATTTTTCAAATCGCCATGTCCACTTTCATGATAACGTACAATATTAGGGTGCAGACCTTTTGGCACTGATGAATCAGCAGCTCCAACTCTTATAACAGGCGCATTTTTTTTCATTGCTTGATCTACATCTGTCACATGAGGTAAAACTTCATATTCTACTTGAATAAGTTTGATGGCATCCCTGGCAATTAGAGTAGAGGTTGCGGCTATTGCGGCTATTGCATGACCATCGTAAAGTGCAACATCGCCAGCCATTACATTCTCTAATACATTCCAATTTTCGCCTGTTACCATTTTTGAAAAATCTTTTCTAGTAACAACGGCTTTAACTCCTGCTAATTTTTCAGCCTTTTCAGTATCTATTTTTAATATTTTGGCATGAGCATGAGGTGATCTGAGTATGGCAGCATGAAGCATCCCTGGTGCATAAGCATCAGCTCCAAATTTGGCTCTACCAGTTACTTTATCAATTCCATCGGGCCTGTCGGGGCGTGTTCCAACAATTTTGAAATCTCTATTTTTTTGATTATCAAGCGCCATTAAGAAGCCTCCCTCAAGTCACGCGCGGTGTCCATCACCGCTTTGATTATTTTGTCATACCCAGTACATCGACATAGATTGCCTGCTAACCAGTATCTAACTTCAGTTTCTGTTGGATCTGGGTTTTTCTCTAGAAGAGCTTTGGTTGCGACCAAGATTCCAGGTGTGCAGATTCCACATTGTAATGCTGCATGTTCGATGAATTTTTGCTGCAAAGGATGGAGCTCTTCTCCTTTTGAAATACCCTCTACTGTACCAATAGATTTACCATCCGCCTCTGCGCCTAGTACAAGGCATGAACAAACTAATCTGTTATCTAAAGTTACAGAGCATGCACCACAATCACCTGTCCCACAGCCTTCCTTTGCCCCAGTTAAATTCAACCGATCTCTCAGGGCGTCTAATAAAGTTTCCCTTGGATCACATAAAAATTCTAAATGATCGCCATTTATAGTAGTGTTAACATGTATTTTACTCATCTATTTTCCTTCGCTCGCTCATAAGCAATTTTGGCCGTTCGTTTAGCAAGAACACCCGCAACATGTGTTCTAAACTCGATAGTACCTCTTTTGTCATTTATTGGATTGCATGCTTTTGAAGCCTCTTCAGATAACAGTTTGAGGGCTTGGTTATCTAATTTTGAACCAATAATTTTTTGTGCCGCATTTTCTAATAATAAAGCTGTGGGCGCTACCGCTCCTAAAGATACTCTGGCTTTGGTAATTATTTCGTCATGTAATTCTAAATTAACGGCGCAACCAACTACTGCGATATCCATTTCTGTTCTTGGTATAAACCTTAAATATGCATCACCTTGATTATGCTTTCTTCTGGGAAGATGAATAGCTGAAATAACTTCTCCCTTCCGAAGACAAGTTTTACCTGGACTAATGGGCACATCTTCCACCTTAATTTTTCGTGTACCTGATGGCCCTGTAATACTCACATGTGCACCGGCTGCTATCAATGATGGCACGCTATCTGCTGCAGGGGATCCATTGCATAAATTTCCTGTTAAAGTTGCTCTACCCTGAACTTGCGTAGACCCTATTAGATCCATTGCTTCAATTACCCCAGGCCATTCTTTTGAAAGTTTTTGATGCTCACTCATTTCAGCACCTGATACGGCGACTCCAATTTGCCAGCCGTCACTATTTTCTAATATGTCTTTTACGCCACTTATGTATTTCATATCGATAAGTGTGTCAGGGGTTAAGATATCACTTCTAAGTTGTACTAATACATCTGTGCCTCCTGCTAGAAATCTAGTTACACCATTATTTCTGCTGGCTATTTCAGTAGCTTCTTGAAAACTTTGAGGTTTATGATATTCCATAATTTCTCCTAGTATTTTATAATTTTTTTTAACTATTATTGAGCCCAAGATTAACAATAACTTCAAGAGGAAAATGATTTTTTTAATAAAGTATCTATATGTCTCTATATTTTCCTTAAATTTGGCTTATTAGATATTTGGAGCTATATAGTCTACTATAAACAAAAATGTGAGAATTTTATTTGCGAATCGATAACTTACAATATGCGAACTGGTCTCTAAAGATATTTGAGCAGCTTAGAGAAGGTGGAATTGACGCAGTACATGTGACCATTAGTTATCATGAAAATTTTCGAGAAACTGTTTTAAATTTTGAGAAATGGAACCGGTGGTTTGAGCTTTATCCACATTTGATAATGCCAGGTTATGAAGCGCAAGATATTGATGTAGCTAGAGATTTGAATAAGACCGCTATATTTTTTGGATTTCAAAATCCGAGCCCTATTGAGGATGATGTGGGATTGATAGAAATTGTGCATCGCTTGGGTGCTCGTTTTATGCAACTTAGCTATAACAATCAGTCTCTTTTAGCCAGTGGTTGTTATGAAAACGAAGATGCTGGTATTACTCGAATGGGAAAGCAAGTGATCAAGGAGATGAACAGAGTGGGCCTTGTCATAGATATGAGTCATTCTGGTGATCGTAGCACTATAGATGCTGCTGAATTTTCTGAAAGGCCTATAGCGATCACTCATGCAAATCCATATGCTTGGCACCCCGCCCTGAGGAATAAACGTGATAAAGTAATTGAGGCTGTAACATCAAATGGTGGGATGATTGGTTTTTCAATTTACCCCCATCATTTAAAAGACAAATCTGAATGTACGTTAGAGAGTTTCTGTCAAATGATTGCAGACTCAGCAAATAAATATGGGATAGATAATGTTGGTATTGGCTCTGACCTGTGCCAGGATCAACCAGATAGTGTTGTCGAATGGATGCGTATTGGGCGGTGGTCTAAAGAGATTGATTATGGTGAAGGTACAGCATCTCAACCGGGCTTTCCGGAACAACCTTCTTGGTTCAAGGATAGTAGGGACATGTCTAACATCGAGGAAGGATTGTCATCATTGGGAATGCACCACGATGAAGTTAGCAAGATAATGGGCCAAAATTGGTATAATTTTTATTCAGCAAACTTTAGTCCAAACAAGGTTAGATAAATGCTCCATTTTGAGGAAAAAATAACAAGGCCCTTACGAGATCCTTCTGAGGTTATGAAATTATCCAGAATGGGTAGCTTTCATCAGTCCAGATTGTCATTTATGCGGATATTGATGCGCCAAATAAGAGATGAGAACTGGACGTTCGTGAGACAAGAATTTGACTTAGATCATAATGGTGTAGGCTACGCTGTTTACAGCGCCAAAGGTCCTGAAAACACTTATTCATTGGTGGCTTTTTCTCATGATCTTCCAGATGAAAAGAGATCAGATCGTGTAATAGCTGATGCTTGGGATGCGACATTTACATTGTATGATGGATATCCTTCTGAAGACGATATTGAGAGATTGAGAACAAATGTACCACTTCAAGAAGTTGGTAGAATATCTGAAAATGAGTTATGTTTAAGTCGCGCAAATAAATCTGTTAGGCTGTGGGATCACGTAGTTTCCTCACTTTCTGAGGGGCGTCAGCCAGATATAGATCAGATAGACTCGGTTGGGTACCTTATGCGAACAACCGCAGTTTATGGGTCCGGAAAATTTGGAGCTGTTGATAGGGATTTTGTTTCTGACCGGAAAGAGTTTGCCGCACCGTTTCAATATGAACTTTTATCT
>Ga0163110_10001335_pt1 | contig 12535 bp, 2 predicted proteins | sample CRUFie1St17metaG_FD_108703 | JGI IMG/M metagenome (GOLD analysis project Ga0163110, IMG submission 108703) | Marine microbial communities from the Costa Rica Dome - CRUD Field 142mm St17 metaG | ecosystem: Environmental > Aquatic > Marine > Oceanic > Photic zone | place: Costa Rica: the Eastern...
ACAAAATATCGAATTTTTACTTCAACCGACTAGGATATAATGTCATTTACACAGTTTACAAACCTAGATTTCAATACTTTAAGGGCTCAGATCAAAGATTATTTGAGATCAAACTCAAATTTTACTGATTTTGATTTTGAAGGATCTAATTTTTCTATATTAATAGACACTTTAGCATATAATTCTTACATTACTGCTTACAATACAAACATGGCTGTTAATGAGTCATTCATTGATAGTGCAGTTTTACGTGAAAATGTAGTTTCTTTAGCAAGAAATATAGGTTATGTACCAAGATCAACCAAATCATCAACTGCAACCATTAGTTTTACTGTAGACGTATCATCTTTAGATGCACCATCTGTTAGATTAAATGCGGGTTTGGTAGCATTAGGTGCAGTTCAAGGAGGTAATTATACATTTTCAATACCAGAAAATATTACAGTTACACCAACCAGTAATGGAATCGCAAGTTTTAATAATATTTCCATATTTGAAGGAAATTATTTAACTAAACTTTTTACTGTAGATAGTTCACAAACAAATCAAAGATTTATTTTACCAAATCAAAACATTGATACTTCATCAATTCGTGTTGAAGTGGTTGAAAACGGAAATAGTTTTGCATATACTGCATATACAAATATTTTTGAAGTCAATTCCCAATCAAGGTTATTTTTAATTCAAGAAGTAGATGATGAAAGATATCAAATTATGTTTGGTGATAATATTTTAGGTAGAAAACCATCAAATGGATCTGTAATTAGAGTATCATATATCGTCACAAATGGAGTGGAGGGGAATAATGCTACTAACTTTACCTTTTCTGGTAAATTAACTTATCCTGTTGGTGGTGTCTCCACTAATATTACAAATAACGTATCTCCTATATCAACTATTCAGAGATCTGAAAATGGAGATTCTATAGAATCTATTGATAATGTCAAATATCTTGCTCCAAGAGTCTATGCATCGCAGTATAGAGCAGTTACACCCAACGATTATAAGAGTCTAATACCCTTTTTATACCCAAATGTTGACTCAGTAAGTGCTTATGGTGGTGAAGAACTTGATCCACCTGAATTTGGTAAGGTCTATATTACAGTTAAACCAAAAAATGGTGAAGTTTTATCAGCTGTAGCAAAGGATTCAATTAAAAATGACTTAAAAAAGTATACAGTAGCTGGAATTAAGCAAGAATTTTTAGATTTAATGTATTTGTATGTTGAATATAATACAACTGTTTCATATGACTCAGGATTTGTTTCAGATTCATTGAATTTACAAACTAGAATACAATCTGCAATTCAATCTTATGCAAAATCACCAGATATAAATTCTTTTGGTGGAAGATTGAAGTATAGTAAGTTACTTTCTCAAATTGATAAGGTTGATACTGGAATAACTTCAAATATCACAACTCTTGTAATGAGAAGAAACATGATTCCAGCATTTAACACTCTTGCAACTTACGAAATTTGTTATGGAAATAAGTTTCATGCTGATTTAGAAGGATTTAATGTTCGTTCTTCTGCATTCAAACTTGAATCTGTTGATGGGAATGTATTTTTGACTGATTTTCCAAATAATGACCAATTGACTGGAGTAATTAAGTTTTTTAAAATTGAAAATGGAATAATTACTTATATTAATAATAATGCAGGCACTGTAGACTATGAAAAAGGTGAAGTAATACTATTTCCAGTGAATATTTCGTCTACATCACTATCTAATCGTATTGAAATTGAAGTTACTCCAGAATCAAATGATATTGTGGCAAAAGAGAACCTTTATATTGTGCTAGATACTACAGGAAATAGTAAATTAAACCTATTAGAGGATGTTCTTGTTTCTGGTTCAAATATATCGGGAACAAATTACATACCACCCTCTAGTTTCATTAGTAATAAAAAATATACAAGATAAGAAATGTCTGATAAAAAAGTCAAAATTTCAAATATTCTGGGAAGTCAAATACCAGATTTTATACAAGCAGATAATCCACTTTTTAAAGAGTTTTTAACTCAATACTATGAGTCTGAGGAACATGAGTATGGAACAACATATTTAGCTGACCATATTTCATCACTAAAAAAGATATCTACTGTTGCAGACATTTCTTTGGTCGAAAAACAGACAATTCCTGTACCAAATAGTAACGCACCAGAATCACCAGTTATTTTAACAACTGAAATTTTTGCTTTTGATGATATAATTAACGTAAACCAAACAACAGGATTTCCAGATACGTACGGACTATTAAAAATTGGTGATGAAATTATCACATACACTGGAAAAACTGCTACTTCATTTACAGGATGTGTTCGTGGATTCAGTGGTATCTCTGCGATTGAAACTGCTGGTAATCCTGAGTTTTTGACATTTAGTGACACTAACGCATCAGCACATAACGCAAATTCAGTAGTTCTTAATTTAAGTTTTTTATTTGTAATTGAATTTTATAAAAAATTCAAGAAAAACTTTTTACCTGGTTTGGAAGATAGAAGTCTTGCCTATGGATTGAATATAGAAAATATTTTATCAAGAGCAAGAGATTTTTATAGATCAAAAGGAACAGATGCATCTTTACAAATTCTTTTTCAAGTTTTATATGGTAAACAAGTTGAAATTATCAAACCTTTTGACCAAACAATTATGCCATCAGAAGCTGAGTGGGACGTAACTGATGATATTGTAGTTGAAGTTCTCTCTGGTGACCCTTTAAATCTGGTTGGTGTTAAAATATATCAAGATTCTTTTATGAATCCAACTGCAAGTGGTGCAGTATCAAATGTAACAACAAAAGTATTAGGAAATACCAAATATTATCAAATATCTTTTTCAAAAGGAACAATTCAAGATAAATTTAATGTTTCAACAAAAACAAAAGTAGTTGGCACAGCTTCAACAACAGAAATTCTTACAGTTGACTCTACCATAGGGTTTGGAGAAACTGGTAATTTTTATTATCCAGATGCAGATAATGTTTATACATTAGGAGAGTATACATCTAAGTCAAGTAATCAATTTTTCGGATGCACTGGTATATCAAGACTTTTATCAGAATCTGATCCAGTTATAGACACTAATTTTGTATATGGTTATGAAAATAATGACATAACTAAGATTTGTATAATGAGAATAACTGGATCTATTTCTGGTGCAGCAGATAATATAAGTGTTACTAAGTATTTTGATACAGATGATTCTATTCGTGTCAAACATTTAGGTGAAAAGTATGATGTGTCCAATAAAAAATTTAATACTTGGTTTTATAATAACTTATCATACGTTAATGTTCATGAACATGATGCTGGCTCCCGTAGTTTTACAACTTTAACAGAACATTTTTTAAAAATAGGTGATATTGTAGATATTATTTTTACAAATACAGAAGGTTTAATAATACAAGATGCTGTTATTAGTGAAGTATTTTCTCCAACTCGTTTTTTAATTAGTGGAGGAATTTCAATAGGTTCTATAGTTTATGGTGATTATACCATTAAAAAGAAACTAAATTATGCATCATCTAATTTTGGAATTACCTCTTTATTATCAAATATACAAAATTCATTTTCTGATGTAGATAAAAACACTTATGTTGCATTTTCAGGATATCCGTCTTTTGATACTCAAACCACAGATAGATCAAAATCTGTTTTATCATCAGGAATTAGCACAAACACTGGCACAATTACAATACCTGATCATAATTTTATAAATGGTGAAAGAATATACATGAAAATTTCTGATGATTCTAGTTCTGGAGTCATTGGTAGTACTAGTGGATATTTTTATGTAAACGTAGTTGATAATAATAATATAAAATTAGCATTAAATCCTTCAAATCTTTATAGGAATGTTTTTGAGGAAATTAAGTATGATGGTGTAGGAATTGGTACACATATTTTAACACCCGCTTCGTTATTTGATGGTAAAGAGTTAATAAACCAGAATAATTTTAAAAGAATTTTAAAAAATCCCCAAATAAGAAAAAACAACAAAAATATAATTGGCCCTATTGGTGTATCATTAAATGGTATAGAATATCATTCACCTATTTCTGAAGATTCAGTTTTTTATGGTCAAATAGATGAATTTGAAGTTTTAAACTCTGGAAAAAATTATAATGTTGTAAATTCACCTACTTTATCAATCATAGACGATACTGGAAGCGGTTGTGAGGCACATGCAAACTTTTCTGGTGGTTTATCTGAGATCATAGTAAATGAGAGTGGATTTGACTATTCTGAAGTCCCCTCAGTCAGTATAATAGGTGGTAATGGAACTGGTGCTGTCTGTGAAGCAAAAATGAGAGGTTTTACTCATAGCAAAACATTTACTGAATTTGAAATCAATTTAACAAATCACACTTTAGTGGGTGATCATAGATTTTTAGATGGAGAAAAGGTCACATATATTGCTACAGGAAATCCGATTGGAATTGATACTGGTTTTCCAGGAACACCAGCTGCTGTTAACGTAGGATTTAATACTGATTTATTATCTTCAGGAAGTAATTATTTTGTATCAAAAGTAGATAATAACTCCTTTAGACTAGCAATTACTAAAGATAGAGCTTTAGCTAAAACTAATTTAATTGAGTTTCTTGATAATGGAACTAGAAGTCATACTTTTAGATCAAATAAAAATAGACAGATTATTGATAGAATAGTGATTAAGGATGTTGGGTCATCATATTCCAATCATAAAGTTATAATAGATTCGCAAAAGTATCCTACTTCTGTTAAAGAAGATTTATTTAAAACATTTGTAGGTATAAACACGTTTAATAATTACATATATGCAAAAAATCATAATTTTAGTAATGGAGATGTATTAGAATATATTTCTGACGGAACTGTTATTTCTGGATTATCAGAATCTTCAGTTTATAAAGTAACAGTTATTGATAGTGATAAGTTTAAATTGAGTAATGCAGGAACAGCAACAACTATATCAAATGTTGATTATAATAGAAATATATATGTTAATTTAAACAGCGTTGGATCTGGAACTCACACATTTAAATATCCAGATATACAAGTTAAAATTGAAGGTAAAGTTTCTGTTGGAACTGCTAGTTTAATTCCAGATTATTATAAAGCATCTGCAAAAGCAATTGTAAAAGGTGGATTAAAAAATATTTTTATCAAAAATGGTGGTGTAGGTTATGGAGTAACTGATATAGCAAATTATAGACGTACACCAAATGTAAAATTATTAACTGGTAAAGACGGTTTTATAGTACCAATAATTTCACAAGGAAAAATATCAGATATTGATATTTTAAATTCTGGATCAGAATACACTACACCTCCAGAATTAGAGGTTGTAGGTGTTGGTGGAACTTCTGGAACAATCGGTAATTTTGCCAAATTAGAATCAGTTGTGTCTAATGGTAAAATTATAGGTGTTAATATAATTTCAAGAGGAACTGGATATGATGAAAATAATACAATAATAAAAGTAATACCTTCTGGATCTGAAGAAATTATTGGAACAAAAGTTCATGAATGGAAAATAAATTCAGTTGAAAGATATAATTATGCTTTAACCTTAGATAATTCTGAATTATTACAGATAAGATCGGTATCATTAACTAGTAATAATAAAATATGTGCTTTTTATCCACCAAAAAAATATCGTCGTTTACTTAGAGATAATATCGATCCCAATTTTGTTGAATTAACTGATTCTCATTCTAAAATAGTTGGATGGTCTTATGATGGAAATCCAATTTATGGGCCTGTAAGCACAAATAATTCTGGCATTACCACATTCATAAAATCAAGTTATGTTCTTAAATCAATTTCAGATAACAATTTGAGACCATCTGGTTATCAAGATGGTTATTTTGCACAAGATTACATTTATGATGAAAGTGGTGATTTAGACGAATATAACGGAAAATTTGTTAAAAATTCAGATTTTCCTAATGGAACATATGCTTATTTTTCAACTATTGATAGTGTAACAAAAAATCCATCATTCCCTTATATTACATTTTTACATAATAACGCTACAGACGAATTTAATTATGATATAACTAAAATCCAATCAGATGAAGTTTTAAATACTGGTGAATATAAAAGAAATGTAACACATTTGGGATTGAATGATGTATTTAGAACATATCCTTTACTTCAAGATTCATTAAAATCAAAAGCTTTAATTAAAGTTGACGGTGTTGATTCATCAACACTAACAAAAGTTACTGTAATTGAGTCTGGAACAGGTTACAAAGTAAATGATAAATTAAATTTCAATGATCCAACCATAACTGCTAGTGTAGAACAAGTTACAGGAAAATCAATCATATCAATAGGAACTACGAATACTATAGTTGATAATTTAATATTTTCAATCATTGATAATAAAGTAACTGGTGTATCAACTGTGCCACATGGATTATCTGCAGGAGATATAGTTGAGATATCTGGAATATCCTCAACAAATTATAAAAATATCGAGGGAATTAGAACTATAGGTGTATCTACAGTGACATCTGGTTTATCGGAAAACATACCAAATCTTGCTACTAGTGGAATTACAACTTTTATTGCTTTTCTTGATCCTACAGCTAACAGAAAATTTAATATTAATGATATAGTTGAAATTGACTCTGAACAGTTTTTAGTTATAGATCATGATGACGTTAATAATAAATATAGACTGAGAAGAGGACACAATTCAACTACTCCTGCAACTCATAACACAGGAGCATTAGTTACTAGATTAGAAACAGAGTTTACATATGATATTTCCAAAAAAGTTGAAAATATAAACGTAGAGTTACCTAAGACACAATATTTTGAAGCAGCAAAATCAGTTGGTATTGGAAGCACCGTTACTAATGTTGTTGTTGGAAGAGTTGGAACTAATCCAGGTATAGGGACAATTTTTAAATCAATCCCACCGAGAGCAATATATCTACCAAATCACCCTTTCCAAAATGGTGATGAAGTATCATTAGTTTCAATTGGATCCACTATTATATTTTCTAGAGATGAAGATTTAACAGAAAATTTTGATTTAGCAGATTTTGATAGACTTTATTGTGTCAGATTAAGTAATTTATATGTTGGATTAGCTACTGAAAAAGTTGGATTTAGCACTAATCATGTATTTTTTAAACAAGTTGAAACTACAGCAGGAGATGATAACAAAATAGAGCTTATTACAGATAATCTTTCTGGATCTTTGAAAAGAGTGAATGGGACTGTCACTGTTGCTACTGCTACAACTGTGGGGCAACAACACAATCTATCAGTAAGTGATGAGTTTGAACTACACGTAACATCTAATAAAACTCAAACCTTTGACTTAAGGTATAATGAAAATATTAGAAAATTAGTTGTAAATCCTATAACATTTACGGACACTGCTATTGGTATAGGGAATACAGTATCAAAAATAACTCTTAATAATCATAATTTTAACACTGGTGATTTAATCGTTTATAATTCATCAGATCCAGCTGCTCCTTTAGTTGATAATGGAGTTTATTATGTTATTAAGGACTCTAGAGATACTATAAGATTAGCAGAAAATGAATATGATATTTTATCTTTTCCATACAATTACATTGGTATTGGTGAAACTGGTGCATCAAGTCATCAGATATCAAAAATTAATCCACAATTATCTTTCTACAAAAACAATACAATTGAATTTTTAACATATGACTCAAGTTTAAATAATTTTGATATTAAATTTTTTGTAGATAATAACTTTAAATCAAATTATAATAGTGATTTAATTACTAAAACTGATGATAAAATCACAATATCGGTTACAGATTCATTAGTGAAGGAATTTTATTATAAAGTTGAAGGTAAAGAATCAAATATAACTAAAACTTTATCTTTTGCTGTTGATGAAAGAGTTCCAAATTATTCACAAATAAAAGTTATTGATTCTAAATTCAATCAAGAATTTAAAGTAACGGGAATCGGAACTAACATATTTCAATTTAATCCAACTGGAGCTGGAATTAATACTAGTGCTTATACTTACGAAAATCCTGACAATCCTAGTCAAACAATTGTTACTGGAATCGCAGAAACTAGTTTATATGATTCTACAGGGATATCTAGTTTCTTTTATTCAACAAAATCAACTGATGAAGTTGGTGGAGTACATTCGGTAAATGTATTAAATAAAGGTTTTAGTGTAACTGATTTACCTATAATTACGTCAATCGGCACAAGTGAAGGTGAAAATGTTGTATTAACAGTAGAAACAGATAATATTGGAAGTGTTAATAAAACTCAAGTTTTTAATCAAGGTCTAGAATTTTCTCCAGATAACACATTAAAACCAAAAGCAGATAGTAATGTAATTTTAGAATTAAAAGATATATTTACTCTTGAAAATATTGGAATTGTTACTGGAGGAACTAATTATACAAGTCCCCCAAAAGTAATAGCGATTGGAAAACCAGACATAGTTGCACAAACTACTTTGAGTGGAACTTCAGTTAATAGCATTAAAATCTTAACCAATGATAGTGGTTTATCTGAAGATCTTAGAATTATTCCCACAATAAACTCAAACGGTGTTGTAGTAATTCAAGCATCAACTGATAGTAATAAAACAGTTACTTTAAATTTAAGAGCACCTAATCCAGAAACTGGTTCTGACAGTGGATTTTATAATCAGGGAGGAACATTCCCATTCGCAGTTGGTGATGAAATATTTGTTGAAAATATAAAAACAACAGATGGTAACGATGGATATAATTCTAGTGCTTATAATTATTCTTACTTCACTATTACTGGTATTAATACTACTAGTGGAGTAGAATCTATTAGTTATTCTCTAGTTGGACTTGGGAGCACTGGAGGAACATATCAACAAGAAAATAATTTTGGTAGGGTCATAAAAAGAAGTGAGTTAGCAGAATTTAAACCAATATTCAAAAAATCTACATTTGCTGAAAATGAAGTGGTTGAAATTGTTGGTAAAAATATTACAGGAGTGGTTGCGGAAAATGGATGGGATCCTGTATCACAAACATTAAAAATATTTGATGTCACTGGAGATTTTTTAAAAGAAGATTCTATTATAGGAAAAATAACTAATAATAAAGGTACTGTAACTAATCAATTTAAATTTGATTTTGATTTAAATGTAGATGCAACAGCAAATAATATTAATAGTTGGAAAACTAACATAGGAAAATTAAATTTAGATATTCAAAGAATACATGACAATGATTACTATCAAAGATTTTCGTACTCAATTAAAGGTGAAGTTCCATTTACTATTTGGAAAGATGCAGTTGATAGTTTAGATCATGTAGCTGGATTTAAAAATTTCTGTAATTTAGGAATTGGATCTACCGCACAACATACTTTAAAATCGGATAGTGATCTTTTTTTAGAAGTTGATGTTAATGAAGAGGCATCTGTCCATGAAAAATTTTATTATGACATGGTAAATGAGGATACTGAAGACCCTAATTTATCAAAATTAGTTGTTTTTAAATCAAAAATAATAACTGATTACAATGAATCAAGAACTAATAAAGTTTTATTGATTGATGATATAAGCTCTCAATTTACAGGAATAGTAACCAGCACTGGTGGTGGTGTTATTGGAACTACAAGTTTTAATTTATTCACTGATGGTGATCCATTATTCCATAGAGAATTTAATCCATCTACAGGAATAACAACTGATACTCATTTACTTACAATACCAAAACATAATTTTAATACAGGTGAAAAATTAATTTACAAACCACAATCTGGACAATCATCAATTGGAATTGCAAGCACTGATGTTCCTGGCATTGGTATTACTACATTATTACCATCAGATGTTTTTGCAATCAGAATTGATTCTGATATAATACAAGTTGCTACTGCTGCTAGTTTTGCTAGTGCTGGACTTGCAGTATCATTTACTAATGTAGATGGAATTGGAACAAAACATACTTTATCAGTACCATCTGAAAATGCTACTATTAGATCATTAATTAGCATTGATAATGTAATTCAAAGTCCTATCGGCATATCAACAGTCGTATCTGTCGGTTTATCAACTGAAGTTGGAATATCAACTGATATTGTATCTCTTAATGATGCTTCTGAGATTGCGGGCAAATCTTTACTTAGAATAGATAATGAAATTATAAAAGTAAATTTAGTTGGTATTGGATCAACTATGCCAAATGCCTTAAGTGTTGTTAGAGGAGAAATGGGAACAGTTGCTACAGCACATACGGATGGTGCAACAGTTACTGTAATAAAAGGTGATTATAGAATTAATGAAGGAAGATTATATTTTTCTGAAGCACCATACGGGCCTACAGGTAATGCTGGAATTACTACATTTTCTACTTTTTCTGGAAGAGCATACTATAAATTAGATTACACCACTAATAAAATTATTGATGATATATCTGATAGATTTGATGGATCTACAGATAAATTTAATTTAACAAGTAATGGTGTACAACTAACAGGTATTAACACTAGTTTCGGTGCTATATTAATTAATAATATTTTCCAAAGACCTTTCTATGGCGATGTTGGTAGCATTCTAGAATCAGATTATCAAATTGTTGGAACTGGACAAACTATCGATTTTACAGGAACTTCTAGTAATAAAGATTTACCTAGAGGTGGAATTATAAATGAATTTGATGTTAATACTGGAAGTGGATATCAAGTACCTAGAAAAGCACTATTCAGTGCAGTAGTATCAGCAACTGGAACAATTCAATCAGTTGGTATCGTAACTGGTGGTGCTGGATATATATCTTCACCTATAATTTCAATTGCACCTGACACTGGATCTGGTGCTACTATAGAGGCATCAATTACAGATGGAGTAGTTACTTCTTTAAGTATATCAAATCCTGGTAGTGGATATACATCTACAGGAATTTCAACTGGACTTAATTTTGTTACTGCTGCACCACCAAGTCCTTACAAGGATATTCCACTATCTGGTGGTAATGGATCTGGTGCAAAGATAGATGTTGTAGTAGGAACTGGTGGTAGCATAGTATCATTTGATATGTCAGATCGTGGTATAGGTTATGAAATAGGAGATAATTTAGAATTAACTACTCTACCTTTCCAAGTTGGAATTGGAACAAGTGCTTTCAATATAACAATCAAAAATAAGTTTCAAGATAAATTTGCAGGTTGGTGTTTTGGACAACTATTAGAACTTGATGATTTTAGTGAGCAATTTAACGGATTTAGAAAATCATTCTTAATAACTCGTACAATTACAAATAAAGAATATTACAGTATAGTAGCTCAAAAAGGTTCTGGAATTATTCTACAAAATAATTTACTAATATTCATTAATGATATTCTACAAAAACCAGAAAAAGATTATGTGTTTACAGGTGGAACAAGAATATCATTTAAAGAAGCACCAAAAGCAGGTAGTAAATTTAAAATGTATTTTTACACTGGATCTGATGAAGATTTTATTGTAGTTGATGTTGATGAAACAATAAAACCAGGAGACGAGTTACAATTACAATATTTTAATGACGTTTCTGAACAAGAAAATAGAATAGTTTACGAATTAATTGCAGCAGATACTGTGGAAACAACAACCTATGGTGGAGTTGGTATTTCGACTGATGCTGACTTTATCAGACCAACCATGTGGAGAAAACAAACAAAGGATTTAATTATTGATGGTATTGAAATATCAAAAGAGAGAAATTACCTAGAACCTCAAATACAACCAACAACTGGTATCATCAAATCAATAAGTAACACAGATACTAAGATGTATGTGGAAAATACTTGGTTTTTCCAAAACATAGATGATCTAGCTCAAACTAGAAATGATATAACAATTGTTGGTTTAGGAACTACTGCTGTCGTAGAGAAAATTGAGAAGGTAACATATGCAGGAGATTATGGAATTGTAGTTGGAATTGGAACACAAGAAGTTGGTATTAATACCACTGGGCCAGCGATATTCTTTGAAATTAAACCACAACCTGGTGAAGATTATGGCATATACGACCCAGATGGTATACCAAATGGTAGTAAGGATAAAAAAAGATCTAGATCTGGTATAAACACTGGTGATTATTTTGTAATTAAAAATACATTCATAGGTGATGGTGTTACTGGGATAAGAACTACATCATCTGGCCCCGAAATCGTTGGTGTTGGAAATACTTTCTTAGATAATGTGTATTTTGCCGAACATTTTGTCTCTGTTGGATCATCTATAACAAGAGTTTTTGCAAATGTTGATTCAATTGCAGGAATAGATACCACAACTTTATCTTCTAGATTTAAATATGGAACCTATAGTTGGGGATCAATTGATATTACTAGAGGTAATAATTCAAAATCATTCACTTTCCATAATCAGAATGGAGTTTTGGGAATAGAGACATCAGTTCAAGTGATAAGAACTTTACCCATAAAAACACTTTACTAATAACAGGTATAAATAATCAAAAAAATGTAAGTATCAATGCCCGCAATAATCACTGACCAATATCGTATATTAAATGCAGAAACTTTTGTAGATAGTTTTG
>Ga0163110_10001337_pt1 | contig 12525 bp, 11 predicted proteins | sample CRUFie1St17metaG_FD_108703 | JGI IMG/M metagenome (GOLD analysis project Ga0163110, IMG submission 108703) | Marine microbial communities from the Costa Rica Dome - CRUD Field 142mm St17 metaG | ecosystem: Environmental > Aquatic > Marine > Oceanic > Photic zone | place: Costa Rica: the Eastern...
AAAACCTGAATTTAGACCAGGATTAGGGGATAAAAAAGCAGGCAAGCCGTAGGACAATGCGGGATCCACTAATAAAGCTATTCGTCTTTGAGCTATTGCCCCTACCTCGGATATAGCAATTGCAACTTGATCAGCAGCCATACCTACTGGCTCAGCATGAAAATTTCCTCCTGAAACTATAGTATCGTCTGATAAAAACAATGGATTATCCGTCACTGCATTAGCTTCTATTTCAAGGATTTTAGCCGCATAAGCCAGTTGATCAAACGCAGCCCCCAAAACCTGAGGTTGACATCTTAAACAGTAAGGGTCCTGCACCCTTTCATCTTCAAAGCGATGACTTTCATGAAGCGGCGAGTTTACCAGTAAATTTCTCAAGCCACTCGCCACATTGATTTGACCAGTTTGACCTCTTAATTCGTGAATTTCAGATATAAATGGAGCGTGAGAACCCATCGCCGCTTCCGTTGAAAGAGCTCCAGAAACAATCGACGTCCTAGCTATTCTCCAAGCTTTGAACAAACCAGACAATGCAAAAGCTGTAGAAACTTGTGTTCCATTTATGAGTGCTAAGCCCTCTTTGGGTCCAAGTACAATTGGGTTTAAGTTATTTTCGCTAAAAGCGTCGACAGAATTAATTACTTTACCTTTGTACCGAACGTTGCCCTCTCCAATCAACGATAAAGCCATATGGGCAAGAGGAGCCAGATCACCTGAAGCTCCCACAGATCCTTGGGAAGGTATTATAGGAATTATTTGCAAATTGATCATTTTAACTAATAGATCTATTAATTCCCACCTTACACCACTCGCCCCACGGGCAAGAGAAATTACTTTTAACGTCATTATCAAACGAACAATATCTTGATTTATTTCAGGACCCAGCCCCGCACTATGACTTAAAATTAGGTTTCTTTGCAAAGTTGCCGTATCATTTTTCGCAACCTTAACGGACGCCAATTTCCCAAAACCAGTATTTATCCCATAAACAGCTTTGTTTCCATTTATGACATCTTCAACCACCTTCGCTGAACGATCTACTTGAACCTTCGAATCCTTACATATTTCAACCCCTCCACCCCAAAAAACTTCTTCAAGCTCAGCAATTGATACTTTTCCCGGCTTAAGCATTTTCACCTCTATAAATTCGTTTAAATAAAGAATTAAAACCAATTCGATAGCTCAATTCAGCCGGATGCTTACAATCCCAGACATTCAAATCAGCTTTATAACCAGCTCTAATAGCACCCACTTTTTCTAATCCTAGCGCCTGACTCGCTACACTTGTGACACCAAGCAATGCTTCTTCTGGAGTTAATCGAAATAATGTACAAGCCATGTTCATCGTTAAAAGAATTGAAAACAACGGTGATGAGCCAGGGTTTCCATCTGACGCTATAGCAATTTTTACTGAATTATCCCGTAAGCTTTGCACTGGAGGAAACTGTTTTTCTCTAAGCGTATAAAAGGCACCAGGTAACAATACTGCAACGGTATCATTTTTTGCCAATACTTTAGTGTCTTCACTTGCCAAGTACTCTATGTGGTCAACAGAAAGAGCTCCAAGTTCAGACGCCATAACTGCTCCACCTAAGTTTGATAATTGCTCTGCATGCAATTTAATTGGCAATTTCAAATCTTTTGCTACGTCAAATACTCTCTTGATTTGCTCTACATTAAAAGCAATTCCCTCACAAAATCCATCTACTGCATCAACTAATCCTTCAGAATTTGCAACTTTTAGACCAGGAATGGCAATCTCTTTAATGTAGTCATCTTCCCGACCTTTGAATTCTGGAGGTATTGCGTGAGCAGCTAACCAGCTTGTAACTATCGTTACTGGCCTTAATTTGGAAAGCTGACGGGCCGCTTTCAACATTTTTATCTCATCATCAATAGTTAAACCATATCCTGATTTAATTTCTACAGTTGTTACTCCTTCAGCGATCAATGCGTCCAATCTAGGCAAAGCACCCTCAACTAACTCGTCTAAAGAAGAAGAGCGTGTTGCTTTCATTGTAGAAACAATTCCGCCACCTGCCTTAGATATTTCCTCATAGGATGCACCTTTTAAACGCATTTCAAATTCGCGGGCTCTATCACCACCAAAAATCAAATGAGTATGGCAATCTATTAATCCCGGAGTTACCAGCCTTCCGCCAAGATTTTCCATATTGGCCAAATCTCCATGATAATCTTCTGCAGAGCCAACCCAAGAAATCACATCATCAGAGAGTTCAATTACACCGTTTTCAATCAAACTATAACCAATTGCCATGGTTGCGATTTGACAGTTTCCGAAAACTCTTTTGATCAATAGACTTCCTCACTTGAATGTTGCTGTTAATACCGTATTATGTATAGACATAATAACTGTCAACAAGGAAGATTCATGGAAACCGTTTGGGCTGAAAACGCATTGTTAAAGGACGGTTGGGCAAATTCTGTGCAAATTGACATCGAAGATGGTGTAATTACTGGATTGACAAAAAATAGTAAGCCATCAGGTTTTATAACAAATACTTTAGTTCCAGCACCCTCTAATCTTCATAGCCATACATTTCAAAGAGCAATGGCAGGAATGACAGAAGCTAAAGGAAATCCCACTGATAGTTTTTGGACCTGGCGAAAATTGATGTATCAATTCCTAGACATCTTAACACCAGATGATATCGAAAGTATTGCCACCTATGCGATGATGGAAATGGCAGAAACAGGTTTTGCTGCTGTAGCTGAATTTCACTACATACATAATGAAAAAAATGGCGTTCGTTATGATAATCCTGCCGAAATGACAAATAGAATCATGTCTGCGGGATTAGAAACTGGCATTGGCTTGACCCACTTACCAGTTCTATATTCGCAAGGTGGCATCGACGGTAGAAATTTAGAGGGTGGACAAAAAAGATTTGAAACCAATCTTTCAGAAATTGTTAACCAAGTATCTGAGTTTTCCTCAAACAACACTGTGTTTGATTGGAACTATGGAGTCGCTCCGCATTCATTAAGAGCAGTTTCAAAAAAAGAACTTGATGAGGTAGTCAAACTCTTTCCAGAGCGTCCAATTCACATTCACATTGCAGAACAAATGGGTGAAGTCGATGAGATAAGAAATGGATATGGAGCGCGACCCGTTGAATGGTTACTAAATAATTATCAAGTAGATAAACATTGGTGCCTAATCCACTCAACTCACTTGACAGATGAAGAAACAGCAAAAATAGCGCAATCTGAAGCCATTGTTGGACTGTGTCCAATAACCGAAAGCAGTCTTGGAGATGGAATTTTTAATGGTGTGAGTTTTAAGAAAAATAGAGGTAGATTTGGCTTTGGCACGGATAGCAATATTCAAATCGACTTACGAGGAGAGATGCGTACATTTGAGTATTCTCAACGATTAAAACATCAGGCAAGGGCGGTTTTAGCAACTGAGATGCAATCAACTGGTCGCTTTTTACATGAGCAAGCGGCTAAATCAGCAGCAATAGCGCTCGGTCGCAAATCTGGAGTTATCGATATTGGTTATTACGCTGACATAGCTGAACTTCCTCATTTAAATCCTGATCTAGAAGGCCTAAAACATGATATGGCTCTAGATGCCTGGATTTTTGCACCAAATGGTTCATCTGTAGAGAACCTATGGAGTGCTGGCAGACATATCGTCAAAAACAAGAAACATGTTAAAAGAGTAAAAATAACAAAAGAATATTTTAAAACAATTAAGAAACTTCGGTCAAGAATATGAACCGGGTCACCTACCAAGATATTCAAAGAAATGTTTTGGATCGTATAAAATCCAAAGAATGGGAACCTGGAGATCTTATACCTAATGAAAAAACCCTAGCAGATAGCTTGGGATGTGCTAGAGCAACCGTAAATAGAGCTCTCAGAGAGTTAGCACAAGCTGGCGTGATCAATCGAAAACGTAAAGGAGGCACTAGAATAAGTGTTTCTCCCACTCGAAAAGCCTTATTTGATATCCCAATAATCAGAAAAGAAATTGAAAACAAGGGTAATCAATACTCTTTTAAAATCGTGTCTAAAAAAAAGATGCGTTTTAATAATACTGACGGATTGTCTGTCGAGACTATCCACAAATCAAATCATCTTCCATACGCATTCGAAAAACGATGGGTAAGTCTAAAAATTGCTGTTGGTCTAGATAAATTAGACCTTGACACGATCAGTATTAATGAATGGTTAGTTACTAACATTCCTATAAGCACTGGTACAATTTCTTTTTGTGCAGAGACAGCATCGGAAAAAGAAAATAAACTATTTAATCTTAAATCAAATAAAGCTTTATTGATCGTAAATAGAGAGACTTTCATAACCGAAGACTTAGTAACCAAGGTACGCTTATCTTATCCACCAGCTCATAAAATAAAAACAAAAATCTAAATCAAACATTTAATTGAAATAACATAAAAAAAGCAAGAAAACCTTCTAATTGCAAAAAAGCTGACACATCAGAAAATTTGAATATTTATTAAAAAACGACTTTTGATGCCGCTTATTTGGTAGCTATTATTAATTATTTTTTTAAAAGAAATGTAAGAAATTAGAGGTTTTGAATTAGAAGGTATAAATCATGAAAATTATTTCTGAAAAACAAATCTCAGACTTTGATAAAAAAGGCGTTGTATTTTTGGAAAATTATTTTTCCCAAACCTGGATAGAAAAATTAAAAATAGGAATAGAAAAGAATATTTTGAATCCAGGTAAAGAAAAACGAGTTTGGAGTAAAGAAAGTGACGGTCAATATACCTTCTATGATTCTAATAATTGGAGAAATATTCAAGAATATCAAGAGTTTATAGAAGAAAGCTCTATGAAAAATATGGCTGCAACATTATTAAATACAAAAAAAGTTAATTTTTTCTTTGATGCTATTTTTGTGAGATCTAAAGGAGTAAAATTTTCTACGCCATGGCACCAAGATGAGCCATATTGGTCTGTAGAAGGTTTTGATACGGTTAGTATTTGGATGCCTTTAGTGGATGTTCGAAAAGAAAGTGCATTAGCTTTTGTTCCAGGATCACACAAATGGGGCAAAAAATTTAAACAACAAGACTTTGGAGAGCTTAATCCAGATAATGAAAAAAATGTAAATAACGTAATTTTTAATTCTGAGTGGGAAATAATACCTGATATTGATAACAACCGAGAAAAATATTGTGTAACAAGCTGGGATATGAAGGCAGGAGATTGCGTTGCATTTAATGCACGTATAATTCATGGTGGAGGCGGAAATTTATTGCCTGATAAAGATTTAAAAGTGTTTAACACCCAATGGTTGGGAGATGATGTGAGAGTTTGTTATAAAAGCATGGGAATGGATCCCGATCATTCACCACAAATGAAACAAGCTGGCAAGCAATCAGGTGATCAAATTGGTAGTGACTTATATCCGGAGTTCTATAAAGAAACGAATTGGAAAAACTAATTAAATTTTAAAAATTGAAAATTTTTAGTTAGCGATTAAAATCAATGTTTTGTCAAAAGCCAACTTGGCAGATCTGAACTTGCCTGTCCTGAGATAGAAGCTTTTGCACAATTTTCCAAACTTCCAAAACGCACCTCTCTACCACTTAATCCTTTTCCGTAGTGAGCATATTTTCCTGAGTTGGTCATTAATACTAATGCATTTTTTGGAAAAATTGGTTCAGTGATTGAGCACCAACAGATGTCAGAGATTATTCGAACTCCAGATTTCTTGAGCTGCAAAGCAATACCCGTGTCTAGTAATTTTTTTAGTGTATTCCGACCAACGGTTACGATTGTTTTTGTCTCAGGAAAGCAAGATCTTCCATCTAACAAAGTAGCAAAAGCTTTACATTCTGATACTGAAGCGTGCGGGCTGCCAATCGCGACTAAATCAATCTTAGCCTTGCTCGCATTAAGCTTATGCCAAAGATCAATAAAATCTGATTGTGTAATCTCTAGTCTCTCAACATTAATGGGAATATCATTACGGCACTCAGGAGTATGGCCTCTGACATGTAACATAGGAGATCCTGAGGTAGTTCCAAAAGCGGCACAAAGTGCTTTTAAATCATCCTGAGTTGGAGAAAGATTCTCCAGTCCTGTTAATACCGGAATACCAACTGGACACTTTGCTCCTGCTAACCAACCTAACATAGGCCAAAAAGCCTCGTCGAATTTTTTTGGTGTCTGAACAAACAACTCACAAACAGGTAAACGATTTTTTGACAAGTAAACCCCAGTTTTTGGGGTTCTACCCGTTATCGCTATAAACAAATCGAAATAATCTGGATGCTTTTGAGTTCTTGATCCAAGGATTGAATTTGCAAAAATAACGGCATTAGACTCCGACCAACCGATCAACTCATTGTAAACAGGAGCCTCATCTAGAAGGTAAGGTGCGCAAGTAAAAGTTGGTTGGGCTCCCATTTTAACATAAGCATCAGCTAAACGGCTGGCCTTTAAACCAAAATCACGCATAATACCTTGTGATTGCCAATTTTTTCGATCCACAGAAATAGCATTAATTGTCGTGGGAATGCAAGTTTTTGCTCCCATCTCATACATCTTTTCTGCAAAATCAAGATTAGCATCATGAGCCAAAATACAGCCATCAATATGAGCTCGGGATACATCTATCAGTTCATCAGCATTCTGAACGGCTGCCAAAGTACATATAACTTCCATTGCTATTTTTGCTGCTGAGCCCTTATCACCAGCAAGCATACTCCTGTCCCTCTCAGTTAGTTTAACATTGCTCCATTTGATCGTTGATAAAGGTATGCATCTATTCGAGAATTCTAAAGTGTCATATTTTACCTTCGCAAAATGAACTTTGGACAATTCTTCATAATTTTTTTTGGGTAACCTTAAAATGCCTACAGGGGAGTTGAAAAGTTTTGTAGCTATAATTGCGCCTAGTGTAAGGATTTCCTCCGCTTCAGTAAAAATAATTGCAGCTGGCGCTCTGTTACTTCTCGCTAACTGTAATAAGACGCCACTACCACTACAAGAACCTCGAGAACTTGGCATCAAAACAATTTTCCCAGATAAATTAGTGCCATGATTTGGATGATGTACGTCAATAATCGTCCCGGTATCTGGATCTACCCCACCCCAAAAACTTAAGCTTTCATCGCAAACAAAAATTTGACCTTGTGCTTCATTTTGCACAAATATTGTTGGCTCGTTAACTATGTTTACTGTCAAATTCTTACTCAACAAAAGAGTTGCTTTGTTCACTTGCAATCATAAGCAAACTCAAAAAAATCAAAATAATAACACACTAAATGATACATTTTTTTAAAAACTGCAATGCTACTTGCAAACAGTAAAAATAGTAAAACAGTATAGAAAAAGGTATATAAAAACACATTTATTGGTAATCACTATATAAATAAAGTGTTTTGTGGTGTTTAGTGGCGCGGTTGACGGGACTCGAACCCGCGACCCCCGGCGTGACAGGCCGGTACTCTAACCAACTGAGCTACAACCGCGCAATCATACGATAAATCTTACCGTCTTGAGCTTGTATTCAGGCTCGACGAATAGGTCAAGCTCTTCTCAATAAATTTTCAATAAAAAGATTAAACTAGACAATTTATTAGCATACCTAATAAGACGCTAATAAACAAGATTACGAAAAGACCCAGTATGACTAAAAAATCAGCGACAGCAACAATACTTTTAGGTGGGTTTTTTATGAGTTTTGTTGGCCTACTTATGAAATTAATAGAAAACGCATCTGGGTTCCAAATACTATTTTATCGTTCGATTTCATTGAGCTTAGTTGTTATTTTATTTGCTTGTATAATAACTAAATCCAATCCCAAGTCATTCATAAAGAGACTGGACAAGTTTGATTTATTGATGGGCACGTTCTTAAGTCTTGCCTTTGCAACATATGTATTTTCAATGATATATACATCAGTTGCTTCAACCTTATTTATTTTAAGTATCACACCCTTTTTATCAGCTATAATCGCATGGTATTATCTGAAAGAAAAACCAAAAATAATTGTATGGATAACCATGATTATTGCCACAAGCGGCGTTTTTCTTATGGTAAGTGATGGTATGGTTTTGGGGAAAACATTTGGCAACCTTTTAGCGTTTTTGTCAGCATTTTTTTTCGCTATCACACTTGTAGTTGCAAGATACAGTAAAAAACAAAACGTTTTAGGTGGAACATTTTTAGGTGGTACATTTGCTTGCCTAATTGGGCTTTTTGCATCATTATTTCTCCATCACGGCTTACTGATCTCTTCATATGACATGAGCCTTTCTTTATTCATGGGAGCCTTTACAATCGGGCTTGGTATAACCCTAGTGACAACGGGTACACCCTTTGTACCTGCAGCAGAAGTCAGCTTGTTGGTTTTAATTGAAAGCGTACTGGGTCCTGTGTGGGTTTGGCTTATTTTATCACAAGCAATGACAAATTTTGAGATCATTGGAGGTATCTTGATATTTGTAGCACTTGTTATGTTAGCAAGAAACAATAACAATACCGCTTTGAAAGTAAAAAACTGATTAAAAAATAATTTATTTTGAATTTTAGTCGCAAACAAGCTTGCATACAAAAAAAAGCATGTCACTGTAGTTCGATGAAAGAAAATAATTCTGTAACACTAGGCATATTATTTATGCTAGCTTTTGCGATAACTGGGCCATTAATCGATCTTTTTGCAAAATTGGCTGCTGCTGAAATACCTATTGGACAAATTATTTTATCAAGATTTATCTTGCAAGGCATCGTATTATTACCAGTAGCGATAACCTTATCAATTGCTCATTATCCAAATATTAAGGAATTACGATTACATTTTTTACGAGCGGCATTAATATTAATTGGAACTGGCTCATTCGTCACGGCAATAAAATACATGCCATTAGCGGATGCAATGGCCATTTTCTTTGTTGAACCATTCATGGTCACATTGTTGGGTGGTTTTGTTTTAGGAGAAATTGTTGGGTATCGAAGGCTTATTGCCTGTTTAATTGGATTTTTTGGCGCATTATTCATTATAAAACCCAGTTTTGCACTTTTTGGAGTTGTTGCTCTATTACCCTTATTAACAGCTTTCAGTTTCACTTTTTACATATTCATTACCCGTAAAATGGCGCAAAGTATGCATCCAGTCACACTTCAAGCTTACACAGCTTTGGCCGCAGTCATAATGCTATTGCCAATAGTAATTTGGGCAGATGGATCAAATATTGAATTATTGGACCCTGTAATACCTTCTGTAAAGGCTACTTTTTTACTGTTTGGTGTTGGAATTGCAGCTATTGTAGCACATTTATTCATCACTTTTGCGTTGTCTATGGCACCAGCCACTATCATTGCACCATTACAATATTTCGAAATCGTTACAGCAACTTTACTTGGTTATTTATTCTTCTCAGATTTTCCTGACAAATGGACACTTCTTGGCGTACTAATAATCATCTTGTCTGGAATTTACGTTATTTTTAGAGAAAATAAGATACAAAAAATCAACTGATAACGCTATCGATAACATCAGACAAAAAAAGTTTGGGTAAGATTATCAAGAGACCTTTACTGTGAGTTTCAATCTTAACACGTGAACAATTAGAAACATTCGACGTTCCAATTCTTTCTAGCGGAGATAATAATTCATTATGTAAAGGCCAAGCAAGCCCTTCGGTTGAAACTCGCACTTTACACATAGGAAATAAAGAAACTCTAGTTCCAGCCGGCAAAATTAGGTTCAAAAAAGAAGGGCAGTTAAAAATAACATCTCTCTTTCCGATCAAAAATATGGGGTATTTATCATGAATTACAATAGAATTAAGTGCGGCTAATTCATGATCAATTTGAGCTCCCAAAAACCCTATACCAATCCCAAATTTTGCTTTTATATTTTTCAAGCACTTGTCAAAATCTGTGGTTTCCTGTTCTTTTTCATGAATTTTTAAGACCTTAGAATTGTAAGTGAAAAAATCTTTCGAGATCGAGTCCATATCTCCGATCGCAGCCTTTGGCAAAAAGCCATTTTCAACAGCAAAATCGGCTGCTCCATCAGCTGCAATTAGATTAGGTGCTAATTTTACTGAAGTGTGCAAATCATCAACTATAACCTCTCCACCACCTAAAAAAGTGACACCTATCTCCTTAAACTCTATCATTTTTAAAAACCATTTTATTTTTTGATATATTATCCAAATAAGGTTTATTTCTTATCGGGATCTTCTTGTCCAACCCCTTTAAATATTGACTTTAACGGGAAAGCCCAAACAACACCAAGACAGACATATATTAGTAACTCAATGAGAAAAGGTGGACGCTCAAAAAAAGACATAATAGTAATTACGGCAACTACATATAAGGGCAACCCAACCAACAATATTAAAACAGAAAGAATTCTTCTAAATCTATATGACATTCTCAAGACCCCTCAAATGGGTCGGTAACAAGAATTGTATCTTCTCGTTCAGGAGAAGTTGACAACATAGCAACTGGACATTCTATTAATTCTTCTATCCTACGCACATATTTTATCGCTGCAGCTGGAAGGTCATTCCAAGATCTTGCACCAGCAGTAGTTTCCATCCAGCCGTCCAAAACTTCATACACAGGCTTTACTCTTGCTTGTTGATCTGAAGGTATTGGAAGATAATCTATCTTTTTTCCATCTAACTCATAACCAATGCAAATTTTTAATTCTTCTAATTCGTCTAAAACATCCATTTTTGTCAAAGCTATTCCTGAAACACCTGATGTTACGCAAGTTTGTCTGACCAAAACAGAATCAAACCAACCACATCGTCGAGATCTACCAGTCACAGTTCCTTTTTCTCGCCCAACGGTAGCTAAGTGTTCACCAATTTCATCAAATAATTCACAGGCAAACGGCCCTTCTCCAACTCTTGTCGTGTAGGCCTTAACTATTCCTAAAACAAACCCGATTGATTTGGGACCAAGTCCAGTCCCAGTTGCTGCCATACCAGACAAAGTGTTTGAGGAAGTGACATAGGGGTAAGTACCATAATCAACATCCAACAGTGCACCCTGAGCACCCTCAAAAAGAATTCTTTTTCCTATTTTTCTTTTTTCATCTAAAATTTTCCAAACAGGTCCAGCATATTTCAAAACAAATGGAGCTATTTCTAATAATTTCTTCTTTAATGAGTCACCATCAATCCTCTTGACCCCAAGTCCGATTCTTAGAGCATTATGATGAGCCAATAAGCGTTCTATTCTATTTCCCAGAGTAATAGTATCAGCCAAGTCAGCGAGTCTTATACTTCTTCGACCTATTTTGTCTTCATAAGCGGGACCAATACCCCGTCCAGTGGTCCCAATCTTTGACTTACCTGCAGCTTCTTCTCTAATTTTATCAAGATCTTGATGAATTGGAAGAATTAAGGGAGTATTCTCTGCAATAACTAAATTGTCTGGCGAAATTTCTACGCCTTGTTTTGAAACTTTATCTATTTCTTCCAACAAAGCCCAAGGATCAAGAACGACACCATTTCCTATTACTGCAAGTTTTTCTGGACGTAAGATACCCGATGGGAGCAAAGACAATTTAAAGACTTTGCCATCGATCATTAAAGTATGACCAGCATTATGCCCACCTTGAAACCGTGCAATAATATCAGCTCGTTCAGATAACCAATCGACTATCTTACCTTTGCCTTCATCACCCCATTGAGCGCCAACGACTACTACATTTGCCATTCTGATTCCTTTTACACAGCTATCTTTCAAACATAGAACATCAGGAGTTTTACTAAAACACCTAAATGATCCCGATTATTATCGAACCTACGTATCTCAAAGCACCAATTTTGTGCTCACCCTTAATTATGAGAAAATATAAGTTCGCCACAAACCTTTACATAAAAGCATTTAGAATCAAATAATCGTCGACAATACGTAACGGATTGATTATCTAGCGTCAAAACGATTCAGGAATTAGATATGGAAAACGTTGTACTAGTTATACATTTAATTTTGGCTTTAGGCTTAATAGGAATTGTGCTGTTGCAACGATCAGAAGGTGGAGGCCTTGGCATTGGTGGCGGTGGTGGAGGCGCATCAGGCAGACCTGCATCAACCGCATTGGGTAAAGTTACTTGGCTTTTTGCAACCGCATTTATAATTACCTCTCTTACATTGACAATTATTGCTGCAAAAAACTCTGAAGGTGATAGTGTCATTGAAAGATTGGGAACTGAGTCAAGTCAAGAAGACGAAATTAAGGGTGATGACTTACTTCCGCCATCAAATGAAGAAGATCTACTCACTCCTCCCAAATCAGATTAAATCTAGCAAAATAAAAAAAAAAGAAACATAGTCAAAAAATATTGGTTTAATTGAGTTGCGATTTTAAGCCGAATCCTTTATTAGTTAAATCCCGTGATAGTAACATTTTTTTTAACAAGTATTGTTGGAAATTTTAGAGACTTAGACGGGGGTTTCCGAGAGAATGGCTAGATATATTTTTATCACTGGTGGTGTTGTTTCATCGTTAGGAAAGGGATTAGCATCAGCAGCCCTAGGAGCACTGC